>Ga0256407_10011685_pt1 | contig 12098 bp, 10 predicted proteins | sample RumenRJG_04DNA_FD_193489 | JGI IMG/M metagenome (GOLD analysis project Ga0256407, IMG submission 193489) | Bovine rumen microbial communities from Lethbridge, Alberta, Canada - RJG_04 | ecosystem: Host-associated > Mammals > Digestive system > Stomach > Rumen | place: Canada: Alberta... | reverse complement strand
TGACTGTCGATATTCTTCTGAACATCAGCATTGTACAGACCTTCAATATTGATAGAGCTGGAATAAACCTTGGCATTCGGCTGAGCTGCAAATACGGCGGCGGATGCAACCATCATTGATGAAGCCAAAACCACTTTATATAACTTGGATAATTTCATTCTGTAATCCTTTTTAATCACAAACAAACATAAAACCCCTGCGGACAGCAGAGCAGTCCGTACCAGGGCAATTACATCGCTTTTTTAACACAACCGGTATAACAATTCAATAGTTTCGGTACCGCCTGTAGCCTGTTTGTGATGTTATTAGCGAATTTGAACAGATCCGGTTTAAATTCTGTCTGACAGAGGCCGGGCTCAACCAGACCTGATTTAAAACAGCAGTTCCCGATTTTTTGCTCCATACAGGGTTTATTGCAGAGATGAACTGATAAAATAGGAACAAACACAGATGCCGCTGCAGCAGTGAACAGTCGGGCAGTTGGCTTAATTGAGCAGGAGAAATAATGAAATCAATAATTACAAAATTTCTGTCAGTCGCTTCAGCGGCGGTAATAGGATGTTCGGCAGCCGGCAGTGCAGCGGCGGTCAGCTTTGACTATGTTGTGCTTGATCCGGGGCATACCCCCCGCACCCCGGGTGCAATAAGTGCAGGCAACGCCCCCGAACACGGGTTCAACAACGTCTTTGTCAGAGAGCTGGCACAGGCACTGGAACTCGAACAGATCCCGTACCTGATTTCAAACGTGAAAAATGCGGAACTTTCGCTTACCGACCGGGTGAAAAACACCGGGAAACGTGCACTGTTTATCTCCATTCATCATGATTCGGTACAGCCGCAGTACTGCAATCTCAATACCAGCCCTTGCCGGACCGACTATGCTTCGGGTTATTCACTTTTTGTGTCTAAGGTTAACCGTAACTTCAGAATTTCAAAGGAGATCGCCTCGAAAATTGCGCGGGCACTGCGCCAGTCAGGACTGTCACCGAGTGTGCATCACGGGGAAAAAATTCCGAATGAAAGCAAAATTCTGCTGGATCACAACGGGGTCTACCAGTATGACAATCTTGTAGTACTGAAAAACGCATCATCTCCGGCGATCCTGATTGAAGTCGCTGTCATCACCAATCCCCAGGATGAACGGCTGGCGCGCAATCCACGCCACCGGGCGAAAATAATCAAAGCCATAGTGAAAACACTGCGGGAATATATCGGATTTGAGCGGTAGCACGGACAGCCTCCGCCGGGTTGGATCACTTCAGTCCGGACAGGTCCGGCTCTGTACTCATTTGCCTCAAATGATGTAAAATACTGCAAGTGCCTGACATGACGGACCGGATACCATATCACCGGTTCCGGACGCCGGGCGGGTTGTTAAACAAAAGGAAATATAAATCAGGACATAATAAAAATGGCAGAAATCAAACCTCTATCATTCCTGCGGGAATTCAGAGACTTTGCTATGAAAGGCAATGTACTCGACATGGCAATCGGTGTGGTAATCGGTGCTGCATTCGGTAAAATCGTATCTTCTCTGGTGGCTGACATCATCACTCCGCTGATGGGTCTGTTATGCGGCGGAGTTGACTTTAAACATCTGGGCATTACGCTGGTGGAAAAAACCGCAGACAAGGATGCAGTGGTGCTGACCTACGGTGTCTTCCTGCAGACTATTTTCGATTTCGTAATCATTGCATTTGCAATCTTCCTGTCAATGAAACTGATCAACCGTCTGAAACGCTCAATCGTTAAAGAGGAAAAGGCTGAAGAGGCTCAGGAGGAAGTTGCAGAACCTTCAGAGGACGTTAAACTTCTTACTGAAATCAGAGATCTTCTCAAGCAGCAGAACAGCGGCAAATAATCAGCAGGCGGATCATTAATTATTCAGGGTGCAGTCTTATTTACTGCACCCTGTTTTTTGCGTCCGCAGAAAATGCAGGATCCTCTGCGGGCTGTTGATGTTATTCTGCAGTGCCCTGTTCGTAAAACATAAGCATAGAATCTTCTACATTGGAAATATTCCATCCGTCTACCGGCTGATTAAATGATTTTGCCCTGCTGAACATAAATCTCATATTAGAAACTTTAGACGTATCCCAATCACCGATTGGCTGGTTAAATGCTTCGGCATTCATAAACATGCCTGACATATCGGTTACACTGGAAGTGTTCCAGCTGCCTATTGGCTGATTGAAGGATCGGCATTACTGAACATACCCATCATGTTAGTATACAAATGTGTCATAGCCTTATATTACAACGCTTTAGAGCATATTTTCAAAATATAAAACCCTAACAATTAACCCTAAATCGATCAAATATCTGCTATTTTTGCAATCTCACGCTTTTTTAGTGTTCCCGAATTATTTAGGATCATATATACATAGATTTATATAACTTCATCATCTCTTACCGCTGATAATCTCCAATAGCTGAACAAAAATCTAAGGTACTCATTCCAGTAACGTAGCTCATCTAGCTACATACAAAAGAATTGATGTTACAGATTGATCAGTACAAATCTATATATAAGGAATAAACGGTAAACCAGAACTTTGTCGGTATTCCTTTCTACAAACTGATGAATATGCTCGCATACAAATGCAAAAGACTGGGAATAAATTTTGTACTTCAGGAGGAAGCATACACCTCGAAGTGTGATGCTCTTGCTTTTGAAAGTATTGAGAAACATGAAAGTTACAAAGGTTCAAGAATTAAGAGAGATTTATTCAAATCTTCAGTCGGCAAACTTATAAATGCCGATATCAACTGAGCTTTGAATATCCTCAGAAAATTCCTGAACTCTTCAAAAGGAACCGGTGAATTTTCTGTCTTGCAGAAAATAATTGGTAGCGGTCTGGTGTTCAGGCCTGTTCGGATTACCGGAAACGGTATTGAAGCAAAGTTGTGATCAATACACTGTTACAACAGAACCAATAACAGGATCATTTTCAAAAAGGGGATTTTTTATTCATTTCTAGCTCTTTTTTATAATATGCCAAACTACGCTGACTGCAGATATTTAAGGCAGTTCTGAACTTTAAGCTGAGTAGTGTCTTTACCGTTAATCAACAAATATGCAAACACAAAAAAACTGTTCCAATCGGGATGGAGCCATCCGTTCAACCCGCCGGTAACCGGGTTAACCTGCGGCTGTACATAGGAGCAGAAGCCGTTATGACAGACCTTGTTCGCAGCAAAAAAAACGGCAACGGAGCAAAGCCGTTACCGGTTAATATTTTTAAACAGTGGATAAGCGGAAGATTACTGAATGAACAGACCTACCTTCAGATCTTTTGCGTGATAGATTTCCTCGCCGTCCACCAGCACAGTGCCGTCAGCTATACCCATGATCAGTTTTCTTTCAATCACTCGTTTGAAGTCAATGCGGTAGGTTACCTTTTTTGCGGTAGGTTTAACCTGACCGGAGAATTTAACCTCTCCCACACCGAGCGCACGACCGCGGCCCTGACCGCCGCGCCATCCGAGGAAGAATCCGACCAGCTGCCACATTGCATCAAGACCGAGACATCCAGGCATTACCGGATCACCGGGAAAATGACAGCCGAAGAACCATAAATCAGGATTGATATCAAGTTCGGCCTCGATGAATCCCTTGTTGTTGGCACCGCCTTCCGAGCTGATGGCAATGATCCGGTCAATCATTAACATATTAGGAGCAGGGAGCTGACTGTTGCCGGGACCGAACAGCTCACCGCGGGAGCAGGCAAGCAGATCCTCTTTACTGAAACTATTAACCCCGCGGGCTGCCAATGAATTTGCAAATGTTGTATTTTCCAATTTTAGATCCTTACTCTCAGTGTAATTATAATATGTCCGCACCAGAACAGCCGGAACCTCATTCGTACTATTATAACAGAAAACACCGATTGACTTTGTGCATCCGGTTAAATATCCACCGATAAATCAACACTGTCAGCCGAAAATTCTGCTCCAGAAACCAGCCGGTCTGCCGTTCATGATCTCAATACGCTCCTGGATCCTGCCGAACAGAGTTTCAGGCTCATCCACAGAACCGGCCGGAATGCCGGTAAGCAGTTCCAGCGTTTCAGCCAGGGTATCCACCACATAGATACTGAAGCGTTTTTCCCTTACCGCCTCCATGACCTCATCAGACAGAATAAGCTGGTTGACATTGGTGGACGGAATAATAACACCCTGTTCACCGGTTATGCCCTGAATACTGCACACTCTGAAGAAGCCTTCAATTTTCTCATTAAGACCGCCCACAGGCTGGACATGACCGAACTGATCAAGGGCGCCGGTTACCGCCAGGGACTGGTTGATCGGAGCATTGGCAAGAGCTGACAGTACGGCACACAGACCAGACAGAGATGCACTGTCTCCGTCAACCTCGCTGTAGGACTGTTCAAACACCAGATTAATGGTAAAGGGCAGTGAATCGTTGCGGGCAAAATTGTTGGAGATATAGCCGTTGATAATCATCATCGCCTTCTGATGGATCTGACCGGCAAGATTTGCCTTGTGTTCAACGTCGTAAATATCGCCTTCGCCGGCATGAACCGTAGCAGTAATTCTGAGCGGTTCCCCGAATTCAAAATCGGTGCCGGAGGTTGATACCACGCTCATTCCGTTGATCTGACCGATACATTCACCCTTTGTGGCTATGAGCATCTGATGCTCACGGTACATCTTGGAGGATTCCTCAACCGCATGGTTGGATCTGAATTCCCGTTCCCTGAGTGCAGCTTTGACATCCGCTGCGGTAACAGTTTCATGCTCCTGCTCCCAGGCGATATCATGAGCCAGTTTCATGACAGCGGCGATTCTGGTCTCTACAATTGAAAACTCGGTTCTGGTCCCGCACTGACGGGAGGCGTAATCACATATAACCGAAACAGCATCTGCAGTAAAATCCCTGAGTTCGTAGGATTGTCTGATGTAACTGAGGAAACCTACAAATTCATCGAGGCGGTCTGAATCGATGGTCTGCACCAGTTCAGACTTGAGTTCAATATTTTCAATCGCATCAATATCCAGCGCATAGAAGTCACTGATATCGATATAGTCACCGACCAGCACCAGGTTGAGATTAATCAGAGTAGGTTCAGGTTCAAAGAAAGGTACCAGATTGCTGTTTTCCTGGTAGTTGTTTTCCCAGTCCAGCACCCCCTGGGCAATCGCATTGGACAGTTTGTACCACAGCCCCGGCTGGCGGACCAGCTCGGAAATCGGCAGGATCAGATAACCTCCGTTGGCGCGGCGTACCAGCCCCGGTTCAAGCAGATTCTGGTTGGAATACACGGTACCCTGTTCAGTCAGATAATTGACTTTTCCAAACAGACTGTACCAGTTGAGATCACGTCCGTAGATAACCGGAACAGTATTTTTCTGATGTGAAACCATCAGATTAATAATCACATCATTGGCAAAGGGCTGCTCATTGGCAACATGGACTGAAAGATCGGAAAGATAGGAAGCAAGCCTGTCATTGCCTGCCTGGTGCTTCATGATGTTTTCAACAATCGTCTCGCTGTCAAAATGCTTGAGCAGATTTTTCAGCAGAGTGCTTACCTTTTCGCAGAACTCCGGACCGGTTCCAGGCTCAAGTTCAAGACAGATCGGTCGCTGAGGGTTGACCAGATTCTCGGCATAACAGAGATCGAAAATAGGTCGCTGGTGCAGCGGAATTTTCGGATTGCTGATCAGCTGGGTAACCACATCTTCATAATCAATTCCGGGATATCCCTCAAGAATGATTATCTGGCTTTTATTCTGGTTGGCCGGACTGCCCAGTCGTGAAAAAGCACTCAGAACGCGGGGCTGAAGAGAAGAGTAGTTTACCGGATCAACCTGCGAAAGCAGTTCGAATCCGAATCCGTATTTATGATTCAGATCTTCGTAGTTAAGTTTATTCACTGAAATACCCTAAAAAGTAAAAATTACCATTTTTTCTTTGGCTGGAACAGTTCGTCGAGTTCATTACTCCCGGATTTCTTGAGCTGCTGCATATCCTGCTTGTTGATTTCAGCAATCTCGGCATTCACAGCGTCATTAATCTGATGCAGCTCCTCCAGCTTTCCTTCAAGCCAGGCATCAGGCTTGGTTACAGATTTTATTACCTGGGTACCCATGGTTATCAGCTGTTTGCAGGTTCCCCACTGACGGGCATTCTTGGCATTTTGAAGGTGTGAAAAGAGGCTTGTTACATTGACTTTAGTCTGAAGTGATTCAAGGCGTGAATCCTCGGCAAGAAACGCGTTGGGATCAATCTTGCCGCGGTTGTGTTCGATTCTCAGCAGCTTGCGCAGTTTCTTGATGCACTTAAGCATCTGTATGGCCTGAGGGTCATTGGCAGGAACCACAAAAGGGTTGTCCTCCCCGGTAGTGTAATTTTTGGTAACAAAATCAATCTGTTTCTTGATATCTGCCGTACGGGTTCTGACTGAATTGAGGGTCGGATTGCATTCAAGAATTCCATTAAGCGAACTGAGTATTCTGTTCTGAAGCATCAGAACAAGTGTTTTTGTGTATGGAAGATGATTCGGATTAAGCAGTAGCTCATCCGTTTCACTTATCAGTTCCTTGTATCGTGCAATTTTTCTCTTCCGCTCGCGATCCTGTTCTGTTTTGTAATTTGAATACAGCGTGTAAACAACAAATGACATGAACAGAATGGCAAACAGTAATACTATGTATATCATATCAAACCTTTTTTACATTCTGCAGGCAGACGGGGATTTTACAAAAATCCGGTTGCATTGCTGTTTATCAATCAAAATCCGTGCCACCATATAGAACCACTTATAATTATTATAAACAATAATGCGATTAAATAAAGCTATAAGCATTTATAAGTAGGTTGTATTGTGATCACATGCGCTTTTATCCTTTAAAAACAGCGCTTTATTCAATATATTCTGAAGACGGAGGCCCTCTTCAACGGTCCTTCATCTGTGACATCAGATAATCGAGCAGAGCAGTGCAGCCGCGGGTAAGATCCCTGTAGGTCAAATCAAAATCACCAGTATACCAGGGATCTGACACATCACGGGGTGAATCGGTAAAATCGAGCAGACGGCGGCATTTATTGAGCGGATCAGAGCCAATGATACGAAGAAGATTGCGCCGATTATGCTGATCCATATAAACTAGATAGTCATATTTGTCATAATCATCCCTGCATACCTGCACAGCACGGTGATCATCAAACGGTATGCCGTTCAACCTTAGTTGTTCAGCAGCAGGAGGGTAAATCGGATTACCGCGGCCACGATAAATTTCTTCTGTACTTGTTGCAGCGGAACCAACAGTAAATTCACCGGAAAGCCTTTTTTGATTTACAAGATTTTTGAAAATAAACTCAGCCATCGGAGATCTGCAAATATTGCCGTGGCACACGAAAAGCACCCGAATTGTCATTGTTGATTGTCCAGAATTGCCGGAGATTGCCCATGTCTGCAAGGTTTGCCGGCTCTCAACCTATGCAGAACTGCCTTTCGCAATATTAACAGAAATGACGAAAATATCCAAAATACTGCCTTTTGTGTACACGAAAAGTAGTCAAATCGTAGTCAAAATCCGGAGGCTGACTACCCGGATATTTTTAATACGCTCGAATGTGATTATGTGTAAAATGTCATGACGACATCTTCATAAGCTTTATAGAGATTGTGATCTCAGTGAATTCACTATCTTTTATGTTTTCAGGCCACGGAGATAGTTGCGACACTGTCGCAACTATCTCTGCTAGTGTTCCATCTCATTCATTTTTATAATCATGCCGGTAAATACAACCACCGGCATGTTGCCCCTCTTATTGAGATTTTTTCTCTCTGAGTTTATCTCTTTGTTCTTTGCAATGTTCTATATCAGGGTAAAGACTTTTCAATTTCACTCTTGATGTTTCATTGGTAAATTGCCAATTAATTTTAGTCGGTTCCTGATCATATTTATCATTCCATTCTTTCAGTTCTTTTTTTATGTTTCAATGTCAGGTATTCTTCTATTTAAACATTGTTTTGTCATTATGTTTATGCCGATTTCAGCTATGCAATAATGGAAAGAATATACAAGATAAAAATATAGAAAGTAAAGTTAATTGGAAAGGTAATATTTACCATTTCCTTATTGGTTATTTAAAATTTAATTAGGCTTGCTTTCCACATGTACTTATCCAATTTTTTATGAATGCTTGACATATATGTTTGCATCTCTAGCTTCTTTAATATTAGTTTTACTGTTAAGAGCTATTAAAAATTCTATTACCGAAAAATGAAAAAAAATTAATTTTTGGGAATTTGTGATACAATTTTTATTGAGGTAAGCAAATATGGATTACATTTTACGAAAAAAATATCTTTCACAGCTGATAGAAGTAAAGAATACACAAGACGTTAAAGTCATTACAGGAATACGAAGAAGTGGAAAGTCTGTTTTGATAGAAGAATATGCTGACTATTTGAAAGAAAATGATCAAAATGTAAATTTAGTCATTATTCGCCTTCAAGAATTAGATTTTGAGGAGTTGCTTGAATATCATGCTTTGAATAGCTATATATTAGCGCATCATTTGCCTGCAAAAAACAATGTATTAATCATTGATGAGGTCCAACTCTGTGAGAACTTTGAGAAAGTTATTAATAGTATTCATTCAAAGAGAATTTATGATATTTATATTACAGGTTCTAATGCTTTTTTACTTAGTTCTGATTTAGCAACACTTTTTACAGGAAGAACTATAGAAATAAAGGTGTTTCCATTTTCATTTCATGAGTATCTTCTTTACTTTAATGACAACAAATCACTTGAACAATCTTTTGATGATTATGTTAAAACTGGTGGAATGTCAGGTTCGTATGTTTATTCTACTGAAAAGAAGCGATATGAATATGTCCATGATATATATGATACTATACTCCTAAGAGATCTTGTTCAGAAATATAAAATTAGAAATAAATCCGAACTTTTGCAGATTGCAGAATTTATGATGGATAATATTTCAAATATTTGTTCACCGAATAGTATCTGCGACGCTTTAAATAAAGACAATAGTGATATTACACGTAAAACAGTTTCGAAGTATATTGAATATCTAGAAAAGGCTTTTGTATTTTACGAGGTTAAAAGATACGATCTTAAAGGTAAGAAATATTTAGAGAGTAGTAAAAAATATTATCTTTGTGATGCAAGTTTTAGGTATGCAGTCAATGGTATAAGAAATATGGATTTCGGAAGAGTGTATGAAAATCTAGTATATCTAGAATTGATTCGTCGAGGTTTTGAAGTTTATATTGGAAAATTATATAAAAAAGAAATTGATTTTGTAGCTCAACGACATAATGAAAAGATATACATTCAAGTAAGTGATAATATTTCTGATGAGAATACATTTGAACGAGAATATTCACCATTGTTGGCTATTAAGGATGCATATCCAAAGATGATTATAGCGAGAACTCATCATGAACCATACGATTATCAGGGAATTAAAATTGTAGATTTGCCACAGTGGTTGTGTGATGTGGATGAAGAATGATGCATATTAAGGAGTCTATATTACAAGTTTCACTTTGGTGATTTTAGTGGAATGAGGACTATTTTTTGGCCTTATTCCATTTTTCCTTATTTATATTTTGGAGCTTTGTGCTATCTATACAAATCATCAATTGTTAACAAAATTACACCATTAGCATTTTCCTTAACATAGTCAGTATAGCCACTTAAAGAAAACATGCACAATAGAGGCGTCTTACTTTTTATATAGCGAGTTTTTTCTAAGAAACTTTCAAAGGTTTCTTTGTCAACTTTTTCGTTTTTAAATTTGCATTCACCAATAAGCAGAACATCTTTTTCATATGTTCCAAGGATATCTATCTCAATCTGCTTTGGTTTTCCTGTATTATCCAAAATAGTTTTTTGAAAGTTATTAATTTCGGTAATCATTGGATAACCATCTTCACCAGATTTTATAAAGAGGTACTCCTTACATATTTTTTCAAATACGTTTCCCATAAAATTATGAAGTTGACCAGATACAGATTCATGGTAATACTTTTCACCTTTACCAATATTGATTAGACTGATAACTCTGTTAACATACCTAAACCAAAATACCAACATGGAATCGTTCAAAACATAATATGGATTTTTACCAATTCGTTTTTCAATAATCTCTGCTTTTTGTAACATTTTTAAAGGATAGGAAATATCATCCATTCCAACATAACTAGCTATTTCACTATTTTTAGTATGTCCTGTTGCTATAGCAGATACAATAGAATTGTAGAGTGCTGGATTTTGTTTTTCATTTGCAACAATGGTTTTAACAAGTTCCTCTGTAAAATATCCACCAAAAGCAAAATATTCGTCGATAATATTACGTTCTAGAGTTTTTTGGTCATTAAACAGCTCAATATATTTTGCTACACCATTAGTTAAACCGTAAACTATAGCCTTTTCTTCAGGACTGTATAGTTGCACAAATTCTGCTGTATCTCGATAATTAAATGGTTGTAACTTAAGTTCAAAACTAGCTCTTCCATGTAATGGTGCTGATTCAGCTAAAACTTCATCTTTCATGAAAGAAACTAAGGAACCACATATTACAAAATACAATTTTGTATTCTTCCAAGTTTTATCAACTATTTTCTGGAGTAAAGAAGTGATATAAGGACATTGCTTTGCTAAATAAGGGTATTCGTCAATGAAAAATATTATTCGTTCATCTTTTGCTTTCTTGCCGATAAATTCAAATAATTTTTCAAAACTTGGAAAATTAACCATGCCAATCATTTCAGGTGCCAATTCATCAAGAACAGTCTCTGTCATAATTGATAGTAGTTCTTTTTCACTTTGTTCAACTGATGTAAATGATATGCACTTGCTTTTTTGTCTGCGCATAAACTCATTAATGAGTTCAGTTTTTCCAATACGTCTACGACCATATAAAACTATCATTTGAAATTCGTCGGAATCAAATTTCTTTTGCAAAATATTTAATTCTGCAACTCGGCCTCTAAATCCTCTCACTATATATCTCCTTATTTAATAAATTAGATTTTACCGAAATTAATCTAGCCTAAATGTATTTAGCCTAAATCAATTTAGGTAAACTGTATTAAGTTTATTTTACGTCACAATACGAATTTATACACGTGAATTTTTCTCAAATTCCTACCTCAAGTTTCCCAGAAGTTTTTCTAGGCTAAGCCATTGTACCACCTAGTGTTCCATCTCAGTCATTTTTATTATAAAAATGACTGAGATGGAACACTAGTCGTATATTTATAATACAATTATGTGCAGGTATGAAAAAAGCCCATGACGTAATGGTCATGAGCTTGTTTATTTCAATGAAGATTTAGTGAAGATAGCTTATCATTTGCACCGGATGTTCACTGTCTTGTGTATACTGAAATTTTCTAAAGCCATACTTTTCGTACATAGTAATCAACTTATTATTATCTCTACATTCGACCAAAAGTGTACTGAAAATAATAAGTTCACTTGCTTTAGTAATGATATCAAAAGCATGGCTCATAATATCGTCAATTCTTATGTTTGATCTAAAATTGCAATCAATAAATTTACCTAACTGTGCTATTAGCACTGTGTGGAAACAGTTTCTTCCTTTATCAAAGCCACAGAAAATTTTCTTTCTTTTGCTCTTTGAAATCTCAGTATTAAACTCAATGGACTTATGAGCCAACGAGAAATACCCTTCAACAAAAAAACTGTCATTGTTGATATTTGAACTATCTTTTTCTAGCAAATCTTCATTAAGAATTAAATATGTAGTACAAAGACAGCGCTTTTCAAAATCGATGGCTTTAAACCGTAAAAAATCCTCAATATCTTCATCTTGCGAGCATCTGAATTTATTGAGGATTACTTTTACGTTATCTAAACCTAAACTATCGATTACTTCTGATAGCTTGATAAGTATTTGCTTAATTTTTTCTTACCCTCTTCATAAGAATTGTTAGAAGTTAAATTTCTTGGTTTTTTTTCTAACATTTTTTTAGAGGCTTTAAGAGCTTTAGCAAGAGCAAGACATGTTTCTTCGTCTTGGATTACAAATCTTTTTGTAATAGATGATGTAGCCATAGCATACC
>Ga0256407_10011684_pt1 | contig 12099 bp, 10 predicted proteins | sample RumenRJG_04DNA_FD_193489 | JGI IMG/M metagenome (GOLD analysis project Ga0256407, IMG submission 193489) | Bovine rumen microbial communities from Lethbridge, Alberta, Canada - RJG_04 | ecosystem: Host-associated > Mammals > Digestive system > Stomach > Rumen | place: Canada: Alberta... | reverse complement strand
CGGTTTGCAGCCCGGTGATGCCTACATTGCTAACTACCTGCATCATCCGATGTTGGCTGGCTTCGACCTGAACGAGGGCTTTGAGACCGTACCCGCCGTCAAGGATGTTGTGCAGCTCCAGACGTTCATAGCCGAGCTCACAACTTCCTAACTTCCTAATTCCTCATTTCTAACTTCTAATTTCTAACTCCATGTCCCTACAAGAGTTTCTGAACAACGGTGACATCTTTGCTCATCGTGCTGGAGCACAAATTATAGAAACAAGCGATGGCTTCGCCCGTGCACAAATGACTGTCGGTCAGCAACATCTCAATGCTGGCGGTGTCTGTCAGGGCGGGGCGATGTTCACCCTTGCCGACCTGGCCTTGGCAGCCGTCATGAACGGTCGCGAGCAGCTCACCTTCAGCTTAGAGAGCACCATCTCGTTTCTGCATCATGCCCTGCCGGGCGATGTGCTGACGGCGGAGGCTCATGAACTATTGAACCATCACAAGATACCTTATTATCAGGTGCAGGTAAAGAATCAGCGGGACGAGTTGGTCTGCGTGATGACCGGTCTGGCCTATCGCACGGGAAACACACTATCCTTGGACGATTAGCCCAGTTTGCGAAAAACGTATTGTTGTTGGGTACTTCTGTCTATTCGGCTGGCTGACAGCACCATTTGGTGACTTTGATCATGACGGCCATGCCCGGGATTTCTTTCAGGAGGAAATACTTGCCGGAGGAGCGCACGAGTCGTCCGGTGAGGCCGGACAACGGGCCATGGTGCACAAGAACGCGAGCACCGGGTTTCATGCGAGCCTCTTCTTCGCTGATGAATTTCTTCATCAACAATTCAGGATTGCACATGGTGATGAACTCGTACATCTGACGTGAGGGGATGCTGTAGAATGTCTGCGAACCGCGTTCCTTGCGCAGGATGTAATAGTGTCCTTTGAAAACGTCGAGAATGTCGACTATCTGTTTGTCGTCGACATTCTTTTTCAGAAAGAGCAGGTTGGTGACAACAGGGCGCAGTTCGTGTCGGCGTTGCCCTTCACGGTCGACGAAATCGACATGCTGAAGCGGCACAAAGGCATCGATGCCTTGACTGGCCAGATGGTCGTACAGTTCCTTTTGGTTCAGTCCATACAACTGCACGGCGTACCATGGATGCTGGTCGTCGGCAAGGTGGTTGGTCTGGTAGTTCTGCCAGTCGGACATCTTTTATGAATAAAATATGAATGAATGAGAAAGGTGAAAAGAAGCCTTTCCACCTTTCTTTTTTTTCGTCAGAACTCTGAGGTGAAGTGGAATCGGATGTGCTTGAAGTCTTCCTGAGCCATTTGCAACACATAGCCAGAGTCGGCAAGGAAAACGTCGCGACCCTCTTTGTCCTTGGCCATATACTGATATTTGCGCTTCTTGAAGGCATCGAGCTCTTTCTCGTCGTCGGCCTCTATCCAGCAAGCTTTATACAGATGGACAGGTTCCCAGCGGCATCGTGCGTTGTACTCGTTCTCCAGACGGTATTGGATAACCTCAAACTGCAGCTGACCCACCGTGCCGATAATCTTTCGGTTGTTGAACTGGTTGACAAACAACTGTGCCACACCCTCGTCCATCAACTGGTCGATGCCTTTCTGCAACTGTTTGGCTTTCATCGGGTCGTCGTTCTCGATGTATTTGAACATCTCGGGCGAGAAGGAAGGCAGTCCGCGGAAGTGCAGCTGTTCTCCTTCGGTCAGCGTGTCGCCAATCTTGAAGATGCCATTGTCGGGCAGACCGACGATGTCGCCGGGCCATGCTTCCTCGATGGTCGACTTTCGCTGGGCCATGAACTGTGTGGGTGATGTGAAGCGCAGTGTCTTCCCCTGCCGCACGTGGAGATAAGGCTGGTTGCGTTGGAACTTGCCCGAACAAACCTTGCAGAAGGCGATGCACGAGCGGTGGTTGGGGTCGATGTTGGCCGTAATCTTGAAGATGAAACCTGTGAACTTCGGCTCTTCCGGCTGTACCATGCGTTCCTCTGCCTTGGTGGGACGCGGCGATGGGGCTATCTCGACAAAGCAGTTGAGCAGTTCCTGCACGCCGAAGTTGTTCAGGGCTGAGCCGAAGAAGACGGGTGCCACTGTGGCGGCACGGTAGTCGTCGACGCTGAACTCTGGATAGACGCCGTCTACCAGCTCGAGGTCGTCGCGCAGTTTTTCAGCGTCGCGATCGCCAATACGGTTGGCAAGTTCGCTTGAGCTGATATCAACGCTTACCTTCTCAGTGACGCGTTGCTTGTCGGGAGTGAAGAGGTCGAGCTTCTGTTCGTAGATGTTGTAGACACCCTTGAACTTCGCTCCCTGGTTGATGGGCCACGAGAGGGGGCGTACGCTGATTTCGAGCTCCTTCTCCAGTTCGTCAAGCAGGTCGAAGGGATCGCGTCCTTCGCGGTCCATCTTGTTGATGAAGATGATGACGGGGGTGTTTCGCATGCGGCACACATTCATCAGCTTGCGTGTCTGCGTCTCTACACCTTTGGCACCGTCGACGACGATGATAGCCGAGTCGACGGCTGTCAGCGTGCGGTAGGTGTCCTCAGCGAAGTCCTGGTGTCCGGGAGTGTCAAGGATGTTCACCTTATATTCTATGTCGGACCCATCGGGAGAGTAGTCGAACTCCATCACCGATGTACTCACCGAGATACCGCGTTGCTTCTCGATGTCCATCCAGTCGGAGGTGGCTGTCTTCCTGATTTTGTTGCTTTTCACTGCACCGGCCACTTGTATCTGTCCACCGAAAAGCAGGAACTTCTCGGTGAGCGTTGTCTTACCGGCATCGGGGTGTGAGATGATGGCGAATGTACGCCTGCGTTCTATTTCTGGGTTCATAGTTATTTCGTGAGTCTGTCTATGCACTGGACGAGTGCATCATGCCAATGCGGGATGTCGATACCGAAGGTTTGCTTGATTTTCGACTTGTCGAGCACGGAGAAGTGCGGCCGATGAGCCGGGGTGGGGTAGTCTTCGGTGCGGATAGGGTTGACCTTGCACGAGTCGATGCCAGCCAAGTGATGAATGGCGCAGGCGAAATCGTACCACGAGCAGACCCCCTCGTCGGTGAAGTTGAAGATGCCAGGCTGGATGCCCTTTTCGATGATGGTCGTGATGGCCTGAGCCAGGTCGTGGGCATAGGTGGGCGTACCTATCTGGTCGACGACGACGCCGAGCTGCTGGCGCTCCTTTCCTAAGCGGAGCATCGTCTTGACGAAGTTGTTGCCATAGGGCGAATAGAGCCATGCTGTGCGGATGATCATGCTCTTCTGGCAGAACTTCTGCACGCCAAACTCTCCGGCCAGCTTCGTCGATCCGTAGACGCTCTCAGGGCATGGGGTGTCGGTCTCGAGATAAGGAGTATGCTTCGTGCCGTTGAAGACATAGTCGGTAGAGATATGTATCATCCATCCACCGCGTTTCTCGATGGCTGCAGCGAGATAAGCAGGAGCCTCCGTGTTGAGGGCTGTTGCCATCTGCTTGTCGCTTTCCGCCTTATCTACGGCAGTATAGGCGGCGCAGTTGATGATGCCGTCCACCTGGTTCTGGGTGACAAACTGGTTGACGGCCAGCTGGTTGGTGATGTCAAGCTGTTGCTGAGGCAGACCATCCGGACTGTCAGTTAGTTTTACATCGGTATTGATCCACGTGTGCTGGGGGTATTCTTTTTCAAGCAGTTGCAGCTCAGTGCCGAGCTGTCCGTTGCATCCTGTGATAAGTATATTCATAATTCAAGTTCTCCTTGTTTGTCTTTCTGATAGTAGTCGCTGAGCATTCCGATGAAGGTTGTGATTTCCTTGACGGCATGTTGTGTGTCGGGCGTAATCTCCTTCTTCTGCAGTCGCAGGAGCATCGTTCCGTAGAGAGCGTTGAAGCAAGTCTCAATCTCCGGCGTGTCGTTGGCTTCGCCACCCTTGTGCCGCAGCTCTACGATGTAAGGCAGCACCTTGTAGTATTCGCTTGTATAGAACGGGAACTTCGCGCTCTCGAGCAGTTCGGCATTCAGTTCGGTGAGCTGTTGCATCACCACCTGATTGATTTGCAGATGGCCCCGCTCGCGCTTTCCTTCCTGGTTCATCATGCGCACCAGGTCGCCATACCAGTCGGTCATCTCCTCCTTCTGTTCGTCGGTGTAGTCGAACTGGGCGATATATTCGCGGCGCAACCGCGTGAGCGAACAGTCGTAGGCACGTATGATATCCTCTACCTGCCACATATAGAGCAGGTATTCGGCTATGCTTTTCTTACGTAATTCTTGTGAAATATACATAGTGTCAAGGATGAGAAGTGAGTGGTGTGAGTTGGGTGGGCAGCGTGTAAAGATTAAAGACGGTGCCGAACAATACGATGAGCGAGAAAAGGATGACGACGGAGCCTATTACCTTATTAATAATAACGATGCCGTTGGTGTCGAAGATGCCCCTTATCTTGTCGATGAGCCACGTCAGACCGTACCACCAAAGCAAGGCGCCGAAGGGAATGCTCAGGAAACCGAGGAACATCTCGATGGGGTGGTTGGGGATGACGAACGAGAACTGCGCGAACAGTCCGATGAAGAGAAAGATGATGAGGGGGTTGGAAAAGGTAACAAGGAAGGCCGTCACACCGTTATGGATGAGCGAATCCTTCTGCTTGCCGCTGACGTGCATGTTCTTCGTGGGGTTGCTTCGCCAGCAATAGATGCCGAAGAAAAGCAGCAAGATGCTGCCGACAATCTGCAGGAGAAACTGCGTGTGGTTGTCGTTGATCATGTTCATCACGAACGACATGCCCAACAGCGTTACAAGGGCGTAGATGATGTCGCTCACGGCGGCTCCGATGCCTGTCACAAACCCGTACCACCGACCTTTGTTCAGTGTACGCTGTACGCACAATACACCAACGGGTCCCATTGGTGCACTGGCTATGATGCCTATCAAGATGCCCTTGAAAACAAGGTCAACGATGTCTATGTGAAATGCAAATGGCATAAGTGGGTGCAAAGGTACACATTTTCTTTCAAAGAAACAACAAAAAATGCAATTATTCCACTCTTTCTGCAAAAAACAAGGCTGGACGGTTCTGTCGAACGATCCAGCCTTTATTGAAAAATACTATTCGGTTATTGTCGTTTCTTTACTTTCCTTCCTCCATGTTGCCAAGGATGTAAAGGCGTGTCATCTCCGTCTTGGCATTGGTGCGCACGGTGATGGTCTTCTTGAAGTGGCCGGGGAACTTACCCTTGCCGTTGTAGGTCACGTTGATGGTGCCCTTCTTTCCCGGAGCGATGGGCTCCTTGGTGTAAGCAGGTACCGTGCAGCCACAACTGGCCACTGCCTGATTGATGACGAGGGGAGCATTGCCGGTGTTGGTAAAGGTGAACGTACACTTCTGCACGGGCTGGCTCTCGGCAAACGTGCCGAAGTTATGCTCCGTCTTGTCGAACTTGATTTCAGCTTGTTTCTGGGCCAAGGCATAGCTCAAAGAGCACACCATCATTAAGGCCATCATGATAAACTTTTTCATCTTATTTCTTTTTTAGAATTTTCCAAGATGCAAAGTTACGCATTTATTCTTAATGTTGATACAAAACCACGCGATTATTATCAAACATTAACGATTCTTTCTTCTTACAACGCCTCGTCAACACAGCCTCCAAGACCGCCTTCGCAAAAGAAAAACTACCACTTTTTTGTCTTTTTCCTTGGCACTTTCACAGATTTGTTGTATATTTGCAGCGTCTTTTCACCTTGTGCAGGCTAAATGCCTTACTCATCGCGTAGGAGAGACACTACATAATGAAAAAGCGTCACACGATGCTTTGTCGATTGGCTATCTGAAATAACCACAATCAGTTGCAAGTCAAAGACAATGCGGAGTTTGGTGTCACGGGTATGCCGAAAACATATCCCGTCGTGTGCGTGAGGGCTAACCTGCCTTCAACGCACACCTTCGGGTATTTTTAGCAATACTATACGTGGGGATCACTCTGTTCGTCAACTTGCAGGGCTGTGGTTAGCCTCAGATAGCAGATGAGCAGAAGGTGGATACCCACGTTTTTTGTTGTGTAGATAAGAAAAAAGGATAGCTACTTGGGTGTTGTAGGCATATTTATTAAGAAATAAGATGCATAATAAAAAGTTTATCATCATAACTGTTATTTTTGCAGCCTTATGGCTGGTTTTCTATGTTTGCTGGTTTTGGGGTACAAGTTTATCTCCGAAAACCACAGACTGGGGTGAATTTGCTAATTATTTTGGTGTCGTGTTGACTTGTATATCAATTACACTCATCTATATAACATACCGTGAACAAAGGTCTTCAAACATAGTAGCGAGAAACGAACAGCATATAAAAACAATGATAAGTACCTTGGGAATTATGGCTGAAAAAAACAAAAAAGACATAGAGAATAACTACGAAAGGTTTTGCATACACTTTAAAGAACCTTACCTTGATTTTTCGGCTTATGAACAATCAAAATGTCGAAAAGTGTGTATTTATTATTATTCACTTTTAAAAGAGCAAATCAGTGATGAAATAGAACGCTTATTTCGTTATCTACAATTTTGTTTAAGGCAAATTCTTCTGGAAAAAATGAAGTCAAAAGAGGAAAAAACAGCACAGATTGTCGAAATGTCTAATCTATTACCTGACTCGCTCAAAATTTTGTTCTTTTGTTGGATATTAGATAACGACCAAAAGCATGCAGAAGAATATTATCGCTTAGGGTTCTTTGACCTAGGCGAATATGGATCAAGCCTTCTTTCAGACTTTCTGAGAATGATATGTACGGGTCGAACCAGTAACAGCAAAGAGAATGATGAGATAAAGATCATAGAGTTAGATCTTTTAGACCGTTCATGCGAACTATTTTCTACAACATACAACAGATTATTCAAAAAACAATAAACGATTATGATTACATTAAGGTTACTGAAATCAAGTTTGTTCATTCTACTTGTTATGATTGTGTTTAATGCTTGTGGTGGTGATGAGGATGATACTCAACCTGTGACAAATCCTAAAGAAGATAATACTTCACAAGGTGGAAGTGATTCTGGAGGTGTACCAACTGTAGTGGAAGCAGTAGATCTTGGGCTAAGTGTCAAATGGGCCAATGTCAATATCGGAGCTAACTCGATGGAAGACTTTGGTGATTATTATGCATGGGGAGAGATTTCGACAAAATCAACTTACTCTAAAGATAACTATCAGTATTATCATACAGGATATACGGATAAGGATGGTATCAAAATCGATTCTCTATATTATGATATATTGGGAAATGAAACAACTATAGTAATAAAAGACAAGGATTATAAGACCTTTGATATTGCGAACACGGAATATGACGTTGCACATAAAAAGTGGGGAGACAAATGGAGATTGCCCACATATAATGAAATGAACGAACTCCATGAAAAATGCTCATGGAAATGGGCTTCAGTAAATGATTTCTATGGATACAAGATTACAGGAACAAACGGCAACTTTATATTTCTTCCTGTAGCAGGATACGGAACCAAAGATGGCAAAAAGGACAGCAACAAGATTGGCAATTATATAACTTCTACCCTAGTTGAAAAACAGAACAGTCCAGATGGTATTGAAAATAGCTATATTTACGCTATTGACTTTACATCCAATGAAATATACCTTGGTCCTCATGGGAGGATATGGGGATTTAGCGTACGACCTGTCTGTGATTTTTAGGACTATTACTTTATAACGATGTGAAACGCATATAAATATTTTTTAAACCATATATAAATTGAAATTATGAAAAAAATTTTTTTATTCATCATTGTAGCATTTTGCGTAAATTTAAGTATATTTTCGCAAGCAACTTCACTAACCGTAGACTGCCAAACTCCAGGTTGGTTGTCGAGCAAAATCAATTATGGCGATCAGCAGACTCTTGAGAACTTGAAAGTAACTGGATACATTAACTCATCAGACTTGGCATTCATAGGAACGTTGATGGATTACAAGTTAAAAGGGAAATTGGATCTTTCAGACGTTTTCATTATTAAAAATGGGGAAAACGAGCCAAACACCTTACCTAAAAATAGTTTTTCAATTAGGGGGGAAAAACATTTAGAATACCTTGCGCTACCAAACAGCTTAACATCAATTAGTAGTTCGTGGTCTGGCAATTCATGGGATGATGGACAATTATTAATTGATACACTCATAATAGGAGGGGAGGCACTACCACAGATCTATTTGAGTCAACTTTGTCCATCATCACCCATTGCAATAAAAATAAGGGATGGTGTAAAGCATCTTAAAAACAGTAGCCAACAATCAAATTTATACAGAAATATGAATACATCTTTCTCGAGTACACGTAATATTTTACTTCCATCGACATTGAAGACTATAGCTCGTCAATTTTTTGCCAAAAGTACTTCTATTCAATCCTTAAATATACCTGATTCGTTGGAGGAAATCGGTGAATATGCTTTTGCTGGAACAAATTGTCTCCCTAAAACCATTTTTGTGCCTTATGCTATAGAAAAATTTTATCTTAATAGTTTTTTAAAAACAATTCCAGAAGTTTTGTATTTCTCTGAAAATACAAGTTTTATCGATAATTCTGAGTATTATGACAACAATTCTGGTAGTAGTTGGTATCAATCTAACACAGGATATCGTCCTGTGATATCCGATGAACCTGTCATAATACATATAAAAGGTAATAAGATACCATTAATGGCGGTTGCTAATAAATACGATAACAATAGCACTGTATTTAAAAACTGTACTTTTTATGTATCTGAAGAAATGGTGGAACAATATAAGAATCAAAATTATTACAAGAATGGCACGATTTTACCTGAAAAAGAAATTGAAGAATTGATTGTTGACAAAAAAGGTTTTTATTATGTCGGAGACCAGTTCATTTTTTCAGCGTCTTATAGTCCATCAGATGCTACCGATAATGTAATAAGATGGAAATCAAATGATTCTAGCGTAATTACGCTCACGGAAAATGGAGAAGCTTTATTCAATAAGTTCGGTCATACTACAATTCTTGCTTTTACTTCGTACAATCGTTTGAGCGAAAAGATTGAAATTGATGTTTTTGAACATACAACAGGTGTTGAAGTGGACAAAAACGAATTGTTTCTTCGTTTAGGACAAACTGACGTTATTAATGCACTAGTTTATCCATTGGAATATTCAGACGGTCAAGTTTCGTGGAAATCAAGCAATAATGATGTTGCAACGGTAGATTCTAAAGGAAATGTAACTGCGGTAAAGGCTGGCGAATGCATAATCACTTGTATCACACAAGATAGAGGATATAAAGCTAATTGTTATGTAAAAGTCGAGCAACCAGTAGAAGCAGTCACTATTTTGAAACACAGCACCAACATGAAGGTTGGGGAAACAGAAAATCTCTATGCACAGATAAGTCCTTCCAACGCAGATAATAAGAGTGTTATATGGTTTTCGTCTGATGAGCAATTAGCAACGGTTAGTGAAAATGGAGAAGTGAAAGCATTAGAGGCTGGAGTATTATGGATTAAGGCCATATCGGAAGATAATACTGAAGCAAAGGACTCTTGCAAAGTGACTGTCTTGCAACCTGTTAACGGACTAACATTGGATGAGTCTGCCGTAACACTAAATAGTATAGGTCAGGTCGCAACCTTGACAGCCACGGTCATTCCTGAGGATGCCTCGAATAAGGATGTAAGGTGGACTAGCACTAATGAGTCTGTTTGTATCGTTTCAAACGGAACTATTGTTGCTGTTGGTGAAGGTATTAGTGTCATAATTGCAACAACAGTTGATGGGGGGTATATTGCGACATGTACTGTTACTGTCACTTCTGCGCAACCGACAGAAATACAAAGTATTCATGAAACCAATGCACTCAAATATAAAATCTATGACTTGCTTGGGCGCGAGAAAAGTTCCTTCCAGAAAGGCGTAAACATCATTCGCTTTGCGGATGGGACAACAAGAAAGGTTTCAATAAAATAAGTGTATCATCACTGTAAGCATTAGACAAACTACAGGTAGTAACACCTTAGTAGAGCGAATAAAAACACGGGTGTCGCTGTTTTTTCAGAAATATGCCCAACACCTCACCAAAATGGACGGAAACCCTTTGTAGACGGGCGTTCCGGATGGTGGGGTGTTGGCGAAACACCTCACCAGACATCTCACCAGACACCTCACCAATTGGGTGTTGGGTGTTGGGTGATGGGTGATGATGGTTACCATGTGGCAGGTGTCACGCAAGGATGCGTGACCTCCTACATTAGCGCATAGGTGGGTGATGATGACGGAATGGTGGGGGCTATGGTGAGGTGTTTGGTGAGGTGATAGAGAAACACCTCACCATCGGGAGGGCCGATAAACAGGGGGAAGCAGAGCCTTTTGGTGAGGTGTTGAGCATTTTTTCGTTGAACATTTTTTGGATGGAAAATGTACATCCGTTAGAGATGGTCTGCAAACATGTCGCAGATGGTCTCTGAGGTGGTCTTTGATAGTTTCCGAGCTTGTCTTTGATAGTCTCTGAGGTTGTCGCAGATGGTCTCTGAGGAGCTCATTGATGATTCCTGATAGGGTCAGAGATGGTCTCTGACGATGTTGGCGACCGTCTCTGTGCTACTTATAAATAAGGTATCATGAAAAACATCATTGCTGGCGGCGCAAAAACACTACTTTTCAGCAAATATTCCAAGATAGTTGAGAAATATTTTTGTAGCATGAAAAAAAATGACTACTTTTGCACCCAAAATGCGGCGATGCGACGCGTCGCATCCCTAAAAGAAATCGTAATTCCGTAAATCATAAGTAATAAAGATGTATAGGACTAACACTTGTGGAGAGCTTCGGCTCCAGAACGCTGGTCAGGAAGTGACGCTGGCCGGCTGGGTGCAGCGCACCCGTAAGATGGGCGGTATGACGTTTGTCGACGTTCGCGACCGCTATGGTATCACACAGATTGTCTTCGACGAGTCGGCCGATGCTGAGCTCTGCGCCAAGGCCAACCGTCTGGGCCGTGAGTTCTGCGTACAAGTGAAAGGCACCGTCAGCGAGCGACAGAGCAAGAACCCGAAGATGCCCACCGGCGACATCGAGATATTGGCCCACGAGCTGAACATCCTGAGTGAGAGCCTGACGCCCCCGTTCACCATTGAGGATCAGACTGATGGTGGCGACGACATCCGCATGAAGTATCGCTATCTCGACCTGCGCCGCCAGTGTGTACGCAAGAATCTGGAGCTGCGCCACAAGATGACCATCCTCATCCGCAACTTCCTCGACTCGCGCGACTTCATCGAGGTGGAGACGCCCATCCTTATCGGTTCTACCCCCGAGGGCGCACGCGACTTCGTCGTGCCCAGCCGTATGAATCCCGGACAGTTCTACGCCCTGCCGCAGTCGCCCCAGACGCTGAAGCAGCTGCTCATGGTGAGTGGCTTCGACCGCTACTTCCAGATTGCCAAGTGCTTCCGCGACGAAGACCTCAGGGCCGACCGTCAGCCGGAGTTCACACAGATAGACTGCGAGATGTCGTTCGTCGACCAGGAGGACGTTATCGAAGTGTTCGAGTCGATGGCCCGCCATCTGTTCAAGGAGATTCGTGGCGTTGAACTGCCCGAGAAGCTGCAGCAGATGACGTGGCACGAGGCCATGCGCCGTTTCGGTAGCGACAAGCCCGACCTGCGCTTCGGTATGGAGTTTGTCGAACTGATGGACGTGCTGAAGGGCACCGGTACATTCCCTGTCTTCGACCAGGCCGAGTATATCGGCGGTATCTGCGTGCCGGGCTGTGCCAATTATACCCGCAAGCAGCTCGACCAGCTCACCGACTTCGTGAAGCGCCCGCAGGTGGGAGCCAAGGGATTGGTCTACGTCAAGTTCAACGAAGACGGAACCGTGAAGTCCAGCATCGACAAATTCTATACACCCGAGGTGTGGGCTCAGCTCAAGGAGAAGATGCAGGCCAAGGATGGCGACCTCGTGCTCATCCTCAGTGGCGACAATGCCAACAAGACGCGCGTCCAGCTCTGTACGCTCCGTCTGGAGATGGGCGACCGTCTGGGGCTGCGCGACAAGGATAAGTTCG
>Ga0256407_10011680_pt1 | contig 12104 bp, 9 predicted proteins | sample RumenRJG_04DNA_FD_193489 | JGI IMG/M metagenome (GOLD analysis project Ga0256407, IMG submission 193489) | Bovine rumen microbial communities from Lethbridge, Alberta, Canada - RJG_04 | ecosystem: Host-associated > Mammals > Digestive system > Stomach > Rumen | place: Canada: Alberta | collected... | reverse complement strand
AGGCAGGTCGCTTTTCTCATCAGCCGGAATATGAAGACCGCTTTGAGCCATCAGCTGCAGCAGACCTATGGTCTTAAGTGTTACAGTTTTACCTCCGGTATTAGGTCCGGTAATCAAGAGAGTAGTCCATCTGCGTCCAAGCTCAACGTCTGTTGGGACTACTTTGTCGGCCGGTATCAGCGGATGCCTGCCGCGCCTTATGTCGATATAGCCATCTTCATTAAGAAGCGGCTGATTGCCGTCCATGATACAGGAGAGCTTTCCCTTAGCCCCTATAAAATCAAGTTCCGAAAGAATCTTCTGGTTGTTTGACAGCTCATGATAATGTTCAGCCACACGCCCCGAGAGTGCTTCAAGTATCCTTGTTATTTCAGCCTGTTCATCAGATTCAAGCTGTCTCAGTTCATTGTTAAGATTGACGACTGCCTGCGGCTCCACGAAAAGAGTAGCTCCCGTTGAGGACTGATCATGCACCATTCCCGGGAAAAGACTTATATACTCGCGCTTTACGGGTATAACATACCTGCCGTTTCGCATCGTCACAATGGCATCCTGAAGATGTGTTTTGGCTGAGCCGCTCGTGACCATCTTCTGCAACCTGGTCTTTATAAGATCATTTTTATTTCTTATATCTCTTCTTATCCGCCTCAGCTCAGGTGAAGCAGCATCAGACATCTCATCCTCGCTGAGTATTGCTGTTCCTATATCCTGTTCCAGGCGCGGCACAGGCTCCAGCAGGCTGCACAGCTCAGTGAGTATCTTAAGACCGGAAGGCATATCCTCTGAAAGAAAGGCTTTCGTCGTCCTTGCGATACTGAGGCTCGTTCTGATCTGGAGCAGCTCTCTCATGCTGAGTATCCTGCCCTTTCTTGCCATGCCGATTATGCCGGTAATATTACCGATCTCTCCAATCGGGATATTTCCCTTATATATAATAACGGAAACCGCCTCAGTAGTTTCCGTTAATGCATCCTGCACCATACGCAAGTTGGTCATTGGCCTGAGACCGGAGATGCGCTCTTTTGTGATCTCAGACCCGGCCTGTTCAGCCAGCAGGTCCAATATTTTGTTGAATTCCAGAAGTCCGAGTATCTTAGAGTTCATTTTCAGTGTTCATTCTCTTGATAGACTTCAGCTCATTCTTGAGGTTGACATTTTCCATCTGCAGATCGAAGTATGCGTTCTCCATCTCTACGAGCTTTTCCTGGAGTTTTTTCTGGTCTTCACTGCTCTGTGACTGTCTGTCTACCTCAGTGGACATTTTCTCTTTGAGATCAGTAACCTGCTTTTTGGTCTGCTCCCAGAGCTGGATATAATGCTTTACATCGTTGTCAAGCTGATAGTTCTCAGTCTGAAGCTTGAGGATCATATCAGTATTGTCCATGAGCTTTTCAGTAATATTAAGTGCCGTAAGTACTGCTGCCCTGTAGTTAGGATTGACATTGAGTGCTTTGCTGGTAGCGCGAAGCTCTTCATCTACATACTTGGCAATCTCTTTAATGCGCTCTTCGCTTTTCTCGCTCGAAAGCACATAATTTGATCCACAGATCACGACATCAGCTCTGTTCTTATCCATATTTAACCCCTCGTTATTATTGTCTTACAGCCTCATACATGAGTATTGCAGCTGCTGCAGCGGCGTTGAGTGATTCTATGCCGCCTTTCATAGGTAAGGTAACTCTGACATCAGCCTGGGCCATCATTTCATCACTGATACCATTGCCTTCGTTGCCGATAACAAGGGCGATGCCCTTTCTGATGTCTTCTTCGTAGTATGGTCTGCCCCCCGCCGGATCGGTCACCACGATCTGACGGCCTGATCTTCTGATAACAGATGCTATTGCTGAAGCACTCTCGGCATATGCAAACGGTATATCGAAGATCATGCCGGCTGTGGCTCTCAGGACCTTGGCAGAATATATATCAGCCGTTCCTTTCACGCCGATAACCATGCCGTATCCGGCAGCCGCCGCAGTCCTGATCATAGTCCCTATATTGCCCGGATCCTGTATCCTGTCCAGGATAAGGATATTGGTATTTTCAGGAAGACTGTACACTTCTGAGATATCGATCTCAGGCATTTTCAGCACAGCAAGTATACCTATCCCTGTACCTGCATCAGTAAGGCCTGCAAAAAGTCTGGCAGGCACGCTGCACACCGTTAGATCCGGCGAACTGATGCACTCACGAGTAAAAGCATTCAATCCACTGATGTCTCTTCCGTCTGATCGGTCGAAATCATCAGGTATCATCACAAAATCGATATCACGATGATCTTTTACTGCTTCTCTGACGAGATTCAGTCCTTCTATAACGAACTTTTTCTCAGTGGAACGCCCTTTTTTCGTGCTTAGTTTTCTGACAAGCCTTATACGGCTGTTGTCAGATGATACTACTCTGATAAGCATCCTTGTGTGTCTGTTTCAGATCTTTTATTTGAGGAAATCCGGGATGTCGAATTCCGGTGCTGGGTTTACACTTGGAGCATCGTTCTCCTTGAGCAACTGATCGAGATCAGCCTCAAACCCGTCCAGTCCGTCTATAGTGACTCTTGGCCCTCTTGTAGCTCTTGCAGGTGTCTCAGGTGGAGTAAGGATTCCTTCACCATCCATGCCGGAGCCTCTGACATTGCCAAAGTCTGTAGCAATGATGGTAACCGAGATCTTCTCATTCATCTCTTCGCTGATAGCGGCACCGAAGATGATGTTAGCATCAGGGTCAGCCTCTGTCTGAACCTTTTCTGCTATCGTATTGATATCGAGCATTCCCATATCATATCCGCCGGATACATACAGCAGAATAGACTTAGCGCCGGAAATTGATGTCTCAAGCAGCGGGCTGTTGAGTGCAGACTGTACAGCCTCTTCTATTCTGTTCTCGCCCTCGCCGACTCCGACTCCCATGTGAGCAACGCCTCTGCCCTCCATGACTGTCCTTACGTCTGCAAAGTCTACGTTGACCAGTCCGTATTCACTGATCAGATCGGAAATACCCTGAACACCCTTTCTGAGTACATCATCTGCCATCGCAAATGCTTCCAGCATTGATGTATTCTTCTGGCTGGTGTCGATAAGTCTGTCATTAGGAATAATGACAAGAGAATCAACAAAGTTGCTCAGATACTGGATACCCTTAGCTGCTCTGTTCCATCTCTTCTTGCCCTCGAATGTGAAAGGCTTTGTGACTACTGCTACTGTAAGTGCTCCGCAGTCCATTGATGCCTTTGCAATAACCGGAGCAGCACCGGTACCTGTACCACCGCCCATACCGGCAGTAATGAATACCATGTCTGCATCCTGAATATGACCGATGATCTCATCGATGGTTTCTTCAGCTGCTTTCTGTCCGAGCTCAGGATTAGCGCCTGCGCCTCTGCCTCCGGCAACCTTTTCGCCAAGCTGAATCTTGATCTCAGCTTTGCACTTTGAAAGAGCCTGTCTGTCTGTATTGACAGCAATAAACGAAACGCCGCCGAGTCCTGTGTCGACCATTCTGTTTATCGCATTACATCCGCCGCCCCCGACGCCGATGACCTTGATGATCGCCGCATTGTCCTGCTCAGATACGAAGTCAGAAACAAATTCCATAGTGTGTGTCCTCCTCATTGAACTCATAAATAGATATAGTTATCTTACCATATATAATATGTGATTGCATTAGATTTTCTGCAAAAAACCACAATATTTAGCGTTAACTTAGTTTACGAAACACAATTACTTGTAAATCAGCTGTGTCAGATGCCCGGCTCGAAAGAGGCAGTTCCGTCATTCCCGAGTATGATCGTTCCGCGTTTCACATCGTCTTCAAACAGCTTTTCTACTATCTTGTGGAGCCTTCCGTTTTCAAGAAATGACATCAGACTCTCATATTCTCCCCTGACCACAAGATTGTCATATATATAAGCTCTTACCTGAAAGTCAGTATCATATGTACTCATATCCACAGCTACAAAATACATATCTGCAGCATTCATGGCTTTTATCAGTTTCAGCGTATTGCTGAAAAGCTTCTGATTCTCTGTCCCTACTGTTTCACCGAGCTTGATTTTCGATACTATCAGTCCCCTGACCATGGTGATCTTGGGCTCAGTTCGGGTCTTCTTGAGAAGAATCCCCTCATCGTCCATGATCAGAAAGTCATCGTCATATTTGAAAGCACAGGCCTGTATTCTCTCAACTACGGTAATTACCAGAGTCGAAGGCAACTTACGGGTAACCTCGGCAGATTTTATATACGGATTCTGCTCAAGATAGCTTACGATCTCCTGTTTACCCGGATCATACAGAAGATTGTGTCCCGGCACAGCATGAGCTATATTGATTATCTCTTCTGCTGTATAGCGGTGATTACCTCTGACTTCTATGGAGTCTACAGTAAAGAACCCGGATATTGAAAAAGCAAATGCATCGATAACAGCAAATACCAGAGCCAGACCCACCCAGAATCTTATCCTGCGCCGCCTGGCCTTCCGGATCTTTTCCCGCTTGCGCTCACGTATCTTGTTCTTGATAGCCTCTATTTCAGGATCGTCTTCCTGTGAAGCAGAACTGCTTCCGGCAGCAGGATCTGCCGGCTGTTTTTCTCCAGACTGCTCCGCATCCGGGCTTCCTCCCTGTACCTCTCTGGTATCATCAGATGCGTCTATCTGAATAGTGTGTGCAGTCATCTGTGTAGCGACCAGGGTCCTGCCTCTTCCGGATACAATGGTATCTGACATATCTGCTGCACCTTCCGGGAATATCTCTGTGATGTCCGGATCCGCAGCAGAAGACTCACCTGTGTTTTCATCAACGCCAAGATCAGCAGAGCTGTCCGGTACTGTCATTTCGACCGTCTGCTCTGCCGCGGGTGCAGTCTGATCTGTTTCTGCATCAGGCTCCTGGTTTTCGATCACTTCCAGATTTTCTTCGTTCAAGCCTTATATGTCTCCAAAATGGTATTAACTATGATATCAGCAGCATCAACCGGTGCTACGCTCCTGCTTGCAATCTCCATCTGACTGAGCTGATCTCTGTCCGCATCAAGTGATTTCAGGATATTCATTACTTCACTTACTGTATTACCGCTCTCTCTTACGATAAATGCTCCGCCTGCATCTGCAACAGCTTTTGCATTATAATACTGATGGTCTGCGGTAACATTCGGTGATGGTATAAAAATCGCCGCACGTCCCTCCATAGTTGTTTCAGCTGTCGAAAGAGCACCGCTTCTGCTGATAGTGACATCTGCAGCCGACAGGAGCTCAGGCATATTGTTAATGAAAGCGGAGATCCTGACATTGTCAGGTGCAAAGCCTTCAGCAGCGAACTTTTCCGAGAGTTCGTCATAATACATGCTTCCGGTTCCCCAGATAACCGTATAACCTTCCTTTCCGGCATAAGTCCTTGCTATCGCCTCGCCTACCTCGTTAGTCGTTTCTGAGCCCAGGCTTCCGCCGAACACCAATATAACAAAGTCCTCAGTCGGTATGTCCAGAGATTTCCGATCATCAGCTCTGTTTCTGCCGGTGAATTCGCTTCTGACAGGGTTTCCTGAATATATAACCTTGTCCTTATCGCTGAAATATCCGCGGGCAGCTTCAAATCCGAGAAATACCCTGTCTGCAAATCTTGCAAGCATCCTGTTTGATACTCCCGGGAATCCGTTCTGTTCATGCAGATAGACTGCTGCTCCCAGGCTGTGTCCTGCCAGGACCACAGGGACGCTTACATAGCTTCCCGTGCTTACTACGACATCAGGCCTGAATTTTTTCATTATTTTGAGAGCCTGATGCCTGCCTTTCAGTGTCTTTGCAGCTGTAGAAACCGCCTTGGCTAAATTCCGTCTGTCAAGAGGTGATGATTCAACCTCATACAATTCATAACCGTGAGCGGGAATTATGGATTTTTCCATAGGTTTTCCGCTCGCTATATATATTACCTCGCAGTCAGGTATCCTGGCCTTAAGTGCGTCACCTATCGCTAACGCAGGGAAGATATGACCGCCTGTAGCCCCGCCTGTAAGTACTACTCTCATTCTGTGACCGCCTTTCCTTCCTGTTTTCGTTTTCGTGATACATTGAGTGCTATTCCCATCGCTATCATGAATGACCACATAGATGTTCCTCCGTAACTGATGAACGGAAGAGTGATGCCTGTAGCCGGCATCGATGATGTAACGACCGCGACATTTATTATGACCTGAAGACCAAGCATTACAGCTACCCCTGTCGCAAGATAAAAGCCCAGTCTGTCCTCAGCTTTCAGCGCTATCATCATAAGCCTGAATATCAGGAATATATACGCTCCCATAAGCAGAACAAATCCTACATACCCCAGTTCCTCACCCAGAATAGCAAGAATAAAATCATTCTGAGGTTCAGGAAGATACATATTCTTGGATATACTCTTCCCGAATCCGAGACCCTTGAGGCCTCCGTTGCCCAGTGCGATCAGACCCTGCACCACCTGATATCCATCGCCCTGTCTGTCCGCAAAAGGGTCGACAAAGCTTGTCAGCCTCTGGTACCAGTGATACGGGGTCTTATATGTGACGATATAGAAATACCCCGCTACAGCACCGGCGGCAGGTACAGCCAGGTAAATCAGATTAAGCCCTGCTACTATCATAATAGCGATCATAATCAGAACGATTACTACAGCTGTAGACAGGTTGGGCTGTCTGATGATCAGAAGAAAATGTGCAGCCATTACAGCAGCGAGCACAAAAAGACCTTTGAACGTCCGTATGTTTCTTGGGTCTTTAACAAGATATGCTGAAGTGAAAATAATTACGAAAATCTTGGAGAACTCACTCGGTGTAAATCTGAAGAAGCCCAGATTGATCCATCTTACAGCACCGTTTACGTTCTGACCTATTACAAGTACAAGGACCAGCAGTCCTATACTCAGAGCCAGAAAGAAGGTGCCTAATTTGCCCAGCACATGATAATTGATCCTCGAAGATAAATACATCAGCAGCCATCCTGTAACAACAAATCCGCCCTGCCTGATCAGGTAGTAGAATGGATTAGGATGTGATGTATTGATCGTCTGATAGTATCCTGCGCTGAATACCATCGCGGTACCAAAAAGTGAAAAAAGCACAACAGTTACGAGAACTACAAGATCAACGCCGCCGATACTCTCTCTGATAGCCATTCTGCGGCTCGCATTACGGATCTTTCTCGCTTCTGCCTTGTCCTGCTTTATCTTGCGACGGAGTTCCTTCCGCTTCTCTTTTTCTTCTCTTTTATCAGTTATTGCCTTTTCCTGTGCCATATGTTCTTCTGTATTCTCAGCTAAGCCAGGTCAATGATGTCTCTGACACATGTTTTGAAATGTCTGCCGCGGACTTCGAAATTAGGATACATATCCCAGCTCGCGCATGCCGGAGAAAGCAATACTTTGTCGCCTTCTCTCGAAAGGTCTGCAGCCTTGCGGACGCATTCTTCCATAGTACTGCAGTTGTATATTTCATTGAAGCCGGCTTTGCGTGCGGCTTCCTCGATTATAGGTGCATCTCTTCCGAGAAGCACCAATGCAGTCACTGCTCCATTAAGATGTTCTGCGAGATCTGTGAAATCCTGGGATTTGCCGTCTCCGCCTGCAATAAGGATTATATTGTTTCGCAGAGCCTTTATTGCTATTACTGCAGCATCCACATTGGTTCCTTTTGAATCGTTGTAGAAATCGACCCCGTTCAGACTGCCGCAGAATTCTATTCTGTGCTCTACTCCCGGAAATTCTGCAACAGCTTTACCTATTATGTCCGGGGCGATTCCGGCAAAATAGCATATGGCAGCAGCTGCAAGTGCATTCTCTATATTGTGATCGCCGATTATCCTGAGGTCGCCTGAGTCCGCTATGCGGTGCACTTCCCCGCTGAGGTCCCTGATAACTATTTCCGAGCCATCAAGATAAGCGCCTTTGTCGAGGTGTTCCTTTCTGCTGAAAGGGATCACAGTTGCCTTGCTCTGCTCCGCAAGTACAAGGGCAGTCTTGTCATCATAGTTTATAACCAGAAACTCATCTTCAGTCTGACGTGCTGCAACTCTGGCTTTTGCGTTTCCGTAAGCTTCCATTGTCTTATGTCTGTTAAGATGATCCGGGGTCAGATTCAGGATAGCGGAAACTACCGGTCTGAATTCCCTGACAGTCTCAAGCTGGAATGAAGATACCTCTGTCACCATCCATTCGTCCTGTCCGGCATGCATAGCCTCTGTAACGACCGGGTTGCCGATGTTACCGACTACTGATGTTTTTCTTCCGGCTGCCTTGAATATCTCTCCTACCAGTGTCGTGGTAGTGGTCTTGCCATTCGTTCCGGTTATTGCAACAAAGTGCGCCGGAGTCAGCCTGTATGCCAGCTCAAGTTCTCCTATTATCTCGGCTCCGGATTTACCGGCAGCGGTGATAAAATCGAGATCAGTCGGGACTCCCGGGCTCAGTACGAGCATGTCAAACACAGACATGTCGTCCGGAACAGTACCGAAAAATGTCCCTACTCCCGCTCTTTCAAGATGAGCAAGGAAGTCCTTGTCCATTCTGGATGCATCCGAAGAGTCCTGTGCGTATACCTTTGCCCCGTATTCAAGGAGCGCTTCTATTGCAGCTTTGCCGGACTTTCCCATTCCGACTACAAGTACATCCATATCTCTGAGTTTATTTCTGAATTCATTATGTTCCATATCAGAAGCCCTCTTAATTCTATTATTACATTACTGACAGTACTGCTATAACACAGCAGATGAAAGTAAAGATGCAGAATACTCTTACGACCTTGGTCTCATGCCATCCGCCAAGCTCGAAGTGGTGGTGGATCGGTGCCATACGGAAGACCCTCTTTCCTCCTGTCCTTTTGAAATATGTGACCTGGATTATTACAGAGAGTGCTTCACACACAGATATAAGACCTGCTATAGGAAGGAGCCACTCGACATGTCCGACTATTGCCATGGCAGACAGCACTCCGCCAAGCGCCATCGATCCGGTATCCCCCATGAATATCCTGGCAGGATAATGGTTGTATACAAGAAATCCCAGAGTTGCCCCGAATACCGCCTGTGCAGCAGCAGCCATAGGCTCATTGCCATCCGGGAGCACGAACATTCCTATTACCGCAAAGCACGCGGCAACTATGGAAGAGGTACTGGAGGCAAGTCCATCGAGACCATCGGTAAGATTTACTGAATTGGCCATTGCAACCTCGACGAACACTATAAAAGGTATATACAGTATGCCGAAGTCCATGGTTATACCGGCAAATGGTATCAGTACTGATGTACCCTCTCTGACCATCATAAACACCGCCAATGCCAGGCCGAACAGAATCTGAAGAGCAAGTTTCTGTTTTGGTGTAAGACCTTCGTTTTGTCTCTTGGCTATCTTATTGAAGTCATCGATAAACCCGACAAGTCCGAAAGCATACATGCTCAGAAGTATCGCTATCTTTTCTGCACCGAATGATCCTGTAATAAAACCGCTTGCTATAAGTGCAACGGTTATACCCAGAACCATCGCTATCCCTCCCATAGTAGGAGTACCCGCCTTACTCAGATGAGCCTGTGGCCCGTCTTCTCTGATAAACTGGCCGAACTGCTTCTTTCTGAGAAACGGTATCATCTGCGCTGTTGTAAGCATCGAAACGGCGAATGCTATTACCGCTATTGCTGCATATTTTGTTATCTGCATGGCTGTATTAACCTCCCCGGTCTGATCAGTCACTGTACAAATATACAGAAGACCCCTTTTCAACTTTCTTTCCCGCTTTAGGGAACTGATCCTGAACTACAAAACTCTTTCCGGTGTTGTCATCAGGAACTACGATATATTTCAGGCCTTTTTTCTTAAGCTCCTGGATAGCAGTCCTGCTGTTCTCACCTGTAACATCAGGTACTTTGACCAGATTCTTTTTGGCAGCCTTTGCCTCATCCTTGGTATATTCACGTTCAACGCCCATGTACTGTAGAGAGTTCTCCATGATCTCCCTTACGATAGGTCCTGCTGTCCAGTTTCCGAACTGCACCTTGGTAGGTCTGTATACGATACATATCATGGAGATCTGAGGATCATCCATAGGAGCCATAGCTACGAATGATGTATTGGTAGCACTTCTTGAATAAGTACTTCCTTCTACAACGTTAGCTGTTCCTGTTTTTCCGCCTACCCTGTATCCGGGAACATAAGCCTGATCACCCTGTGCATCGGATACATAGTATTCCATAATGTCGCACATCTCAGCAGCAGTTGTCTCGGATACGACCTGTCGTACGGCTGTGTCAGGTATCTCTTTTATTACATTTCCATCCTTATCGAGAACCTTTCTGACAAGTTTCGGCTTCATCAGAACGCCATTGTTTCCGAAACTGTTGATAGCGCAGAGGATCTGTAAAGGTGTGATAGCGATACCTTGTCCGTAACCGGTGGTCGCCAGGTCTACATCACCCATGTCTGCAGGATTCTTTACGATGGATGTGGTCTCGCCGGGAAGATCTATGCCGGTCTTGTCGCGCAGCCCGAACATGTCTATATAGTTGTAAAATGTATCTGCTCCCATGTCCAGAGCAACTCTTGCAAGAGCCGGATTGCAGGAATTACCTACTGCTTCTTTGAGCGACTGTTCACCGTGCAGTCCTAGGCAGCGCAGATTGTAATTCGCGACATGTATGTACCCGTTGCACTGGTATCTCGACTTGCTGTTGGCTGTGGCCGACTCAAGTGCCGAAGCAGCTGTTATCAGTTTGAACGTAGAGCCCGGTTCATAGATCGTGCTGACAGCATCAATTGTCCACATCCTGCTGAGATACTCAGTCTGCTGCTCAGGAGTCATCTTCTGGAATTTTTCCAGTTCTTTCGGAGCATATGGCTGAGACGAGTTGTTCGGGTCGAATTCAGGAGTTGATGCAAGAGCAAGGATATCTCCTGTTTTCGGATCCATGACGATGCATGTGATAGAACTTGCACCTGTCTTTTTCATGCCTGTCTCAAGAGCTGTTTCTACGAAATTCTGTATTACTGAGTCGATCGTGGTCACGATACTGCTTCCGTCCTGAGGCTCATAATATCTCGTCTTGCTGCCTGACAGAGTGTTTCCGTCTCGGTCAGTAGTTCTTACTGTCCTGCCCTTGACACCTGCCAGCACTGAATTGTATTCGTATTCAAGACCTGATCTTCCTACATTGTCTGCATTGACTCCTCCGAGTATCTGTGCTGCAAACGGGCCGTTAGGATAGTATCTGGCAACTCTGGTCTTGACAGTTACCTGGCTTCCCCAGTAGTTCTCAGCTTTTTCGACCTGCTCTCTTGTAAGGCCTTCCGCAAGGAGGACAAGGTTTTCATCAGTCATCAGCTTGGCCTTGACTTCGTCCTGTTCCTGTCCTGTGATCTCAACAAGTCTGCTGACTGTTCTGGCCTTTTCTGTTGCTGTAAGCTCGGTATCTTTGTACATGTACTGCGAGTATCCGTACAGCTCATACTCAGTGACAGACTCAGCAAGAGTGTTCATTCTTGAATCATATATACTGCCTCTTGCAGGCTCTATTTCAGTATCGACCTTTTGCATAGAAGCAGCCATTGTCCTGAGTTCATCCGCTCTTACGATCTGCCAGTAGCCCATTCTGAAGATAAGCGCCGTCATCAGAATCAGAATCACAGCAAAACCGAGCACGAGTCTGCTGCGGTTTTTAGGTGTAATGCGTGAGATGTCCATCTCTCTGCGCATTCTTATGCGCTTTACATCGACCTTGCTGTCACCCTCGTACTCATCAAAAGAGAAAGAACCATATGCGTATTTTTCCTTTTCAGGAGTACGCGCTGCTTCCTCTACCCTGGTATTCTTGTTCTTTTTCTGTTTTTTGTTCTTCCTTTTAGGCATCCCTTTTATGCAATTATCTTTTAAGCATGGATATTATACTACATCTTGTATGGTAAGGTAAATCACAATACTTCATTTAGAAGAAAAAACCACTGATCCCGTGTCCGGATCAGTGGCTCTGGCAGAGATGGGATATATCTCTAGTTGTACGCTTCGCTCCTTATGGAAACCGCCAGGTTCTGCGAGTTCTCAGAATTTTCATTGATCACTATGCAGTTTTCCGGAGATGGATATACCATGCCGTATTTCTT
>Ga0256407_10011678_pt1 | contig 12104 bp, 9 predicted proteins | sample RumenRJG_04DNA_FD_193489 | JGI IMG/M metagenome (GOLD analysis project Ga0256407, IMG submission 193489) | Bovine rumen microbial communities from Lethbridge, Alberta, Canada - RJG_04 | ecosystem: Host-associated > Mammals > Digestive system > Stomach > Rumen | place: Canada: Alberta | collected... | reverse complement strand
ATTTTGAAACAGCGTTCACAGAAAAATGATGAAAAACAGCAGATTGCAAGGACGACAAAGGGAAGTACCTTGCTGTCGGGAAATATATATTGTGCCCACTGCGGAAAGAAAATGGTATCGACAAGCCATACAGATAACTATAAAAGAGCCGATGGAACGGTATGTTCAAAAAGGGAATACAGATATATCTGTACAGCAAAGGCAATGAAAAGAGGAAAGTGTGACGGTCAGAGTGCCTATGTTGCACAAAAGATAGACAAGGCTGTCACTGAAATTCTCAAAAGCTACTTATCGAAAATCAAATCGACACCGAAAGACATAGCACTTGAAAAACGCTATAAATCGGAAATAGCCGAACTGAAGAAAAAACAGAACAGACTTCAGAAAGAGATTGAAAAGCTCAAAAGACAAGTTGTGGAACTGTCGGCAGAGATAGGCAAATCTTTGATAGGGGAAAGCAGATTTACACCCGACATACTCTCGGCATCAATCGAGAATACAAATGAAATGCTTAAACAAAAAGAAACGGAGTTGAATGATATAAATTACAGGCTTGCCAATCAGCAGACAGCGATGGGCAAGCTTGATTACTACTACTCGCAGTTCAGAACATGGGCAGATGAATTTGAAAATTCTACAATGGAACAGAAAAAGATGATTGTATGCCAACTCGTGAAAGAAATTCGAGTATCAAGAGGATACAAAATCGACATAGTATTCGATATAAACTATGAGCAGTTTATAGCAGACACCAAATAATTCTAATCGCCAATCTCTTAATAATTCAATATTTTGCTAGTATTTCAATTTTAACTGTATGTTTGATGTATTGAAAAAATGAAATAAATTGAAATATGATTAAGCAAAATGTCAATATACCATACAGTGGTATATCGGGTTTAATTTTTTTGTATATATTTCAAAAAAAACGACATAATATTATAGGGTTTTAAAAATTTTTATATAATGGAAACCAAATTATCAAGTATAACATATAATATTTTATGGTTATAATAAACAATTTTTTTTTATAATATTGTTAAATTATTATCTTGTTTTTTAAGAGATTTTTTGATAAAATTGAAGAAATATTATTATGGGGTGTTTTCTTTGACTATGATAGAGAGTGAGAATTATCATGTAATACCGTCAGAAATGCTTTTGAATGGATTTAATGATTCCACGCTTGCGTGGTATATACGATATATTTTGGATAAATCAGAAGATATAATGCATGAATCAGAAGATATAATTTATCAGAAAATTGGAAAGATTCTTAATTCAAAATTATTTGATTTTCCATATACATCAATTATTGATACCCCATTGCATGATACAGATTCTTTTTCTGCTGCTAAGTATATTTTAAGTTACAGAGATGATTTGTCATACGATATTGATTTGATAGAGCTTTCTGACGGAGAAGATGTAAAGCTTTCAGATGAAGTAAGGAATTTGTATGATATGGTGTTTCGTTTTGTTCAAAAAAACAATGTAGTATACGAACATAGTTTCATTGAGGATTTTTTAAGAAAATATTATGATGTTTCGAGAAATTATGTTTTTAATACTAAAAACACCAATCTTAACAATCTGCTGTTTAGAAAATCAAAGACGATTGAGAATTTGAACTGCATAGGAAAGATGCCTTGGGGAAATGAAAAGATGCAAGAAGAGGGATATTCTCGTTTTAACGTTTGTAGCCCTTATGCATGTGCAGCACTTGATAGAGTTGTTTATAATATTATTCATAATATAAATCGTATAAAAGATAACAAGAACAAAGAACTGCAAGAACTTAGAACCGAAATATTTATTACTCAGATGAATAGATCGTTTACGAGATTTACATCTTATGATTTCAAGAATTATAGAGTTTCTCTGAATCGGCACTCTGGCGATTTAATTTCTGTTCCGTATAATCAGTTGTCAAGTTTAGAAGAAGTGAAACCTTTACGACTTTTTGAAAAAATAATTTCTTATGTAGGAAACAGATTAAATGAAGCGGAGAATTTTTCTGCATATGATAAACTGATTTTGAAAGTTGCAATTATTGGTCATACTGAACAATCACATGACTTTGAAAAAAATACACAAGATAACAGAGAATTGCTCGATTTGCTTAGAGTTGTTATAAAATGGTATTCAAATAAGTATAAGGATTCAAAATTTCCAAAGTTTGAACTGTCAATTGAAAATTATGTTAATAAGGGTGATATTGTCAATTCGCTTTGTTACGATAAACCAAAGTCTTTCATATCAGAATATAAAATAGATGGAAATGTTGGACGGGTTGTTGTTTTAGAAACAGATTATTTTGCTAAATTCTATTTTTCAAAAAAAGAGTTAAAAAAAATATGTACAAATTATGATTTGATATTTATACTTGACTGTCCTTGGATGACCGTTGAGAGTTATGAACTTAAAAACAGAGGGCTATTGGACTTTTACTGTGACAGTATTCAAAATGAAGCATTAGATAAAACTAAATGGGATACATTGGATTCAGATAAAAGGACAGTTATACAGGAATTGGATACGCAGTTTAACAGAATAACATCCTCTGATTCGATAAAATCGGGAGAGATATCAAGAATATTTAGAGATGATATTATAAAATCTGTTAAAGAGTATATTGAAAATTTTGACAAAAGTATTAGAAAGGACGCATATATTTTTACCTCGGAAAAAGATGGAGTGGATTATTCTTATCTTGCCTCATACCCACTGACGAGAAAAGAGATATATGGAGGAAAAGATTTTACTATTTCACATTTTTCTAATCGAAGGTTTTCTTCTTTGCCTGTCGGACAAAATAGGATAACAATCAAAATACGTTTGTGGTCGATTTTGAAATATTTGGCTGTATCGTATGCTTTTATACACTTTCAAAAAGATGTGCGGGAAATACTTTGTGTAAATTTATCGCCTGAAAGTTTTTTTGAACTGCTTCGATGTGCTGCAGTCCAGATAGAAATGCTTTCGGAGTTAAATTCGATCACTATTTCTGCAGGTTTCTCAAAGAAACTGGATTTTTTGATGGATGAGATGAAATGTGATTCAGAAACGTTTAAAGTCATAGAATCGAAATTGTATGATAAGATAGATTCTTTTTGTAAGGCACTGTATATTGATGGTGTTTTTTCTGATAAAAATAATTTTGGAGATAATGTCATTAAAACGGGATTTGAAATGAATATCAGAAGTGCTGCACAAGATGTGAATACATTATTGTTCGTTTATTATTATCGTTTAAGAAGAAAGCATAACAGTACAGGAAAATTTGTTGTTAATTGGAAATACAATAAGGATGAACATTTTATCGATTTGGAAGACCAATCTCATTGTTTTAGAGACAAACGATTGTATGAAATGTTATTTGATGTTTTACAGGATACGTCGAAACTTGGTATGGGTACTTTTCATACGTTGTATACAGCGGGTGAACTTTTCGATATTGAAAATATGGAAAAACATATACTGGAAAATATTGTAAATTCTTGTAGAGCAATGAACTATACGGAAAGCAACATTTATAGAAATGCATTGGAAGCATTAGAACAAATATGATTTAAGATAATTCAAAACTCTCGGATAGCGACGGTGTTATGTCAATATCCGAGAGTTTTGACCGTTTAGTGCCTATTTTCGACCGTTTGTGAAAAATACTTGTATTTTGATTTTGTAAGTAGTATAATATTAATGGAAAGTATGGTGTTTAACAAAAGGTAATAATATAATAATTTGGAATGGGAGGATTTACATAATGATAAGGATCCATATTATGAACTCTGTAAAGGGTGGCAGCGGAAAGAGTACGACTACTCTCTATCTTGCCAATTACTTGAGAAGAAAAAAGCATACAAATTCAACTGTTCCTCATGATACTGTCATAATTGATCTTGATGTATGCGGTTCAAGTTGGTCTAGCAACTATGAAAACTTCATGGAAAATAAAAATAACTGTATTTATTTGAATGACTTGTTCTACGACTATGATAAAAATTCTAACAAAGAATATATTTTTCATTTAAATGTCAAGGATAAAGACACTTTAGGATTTATCAATGTTGTTATGGCAGATGCAAAAAGATTGACAAGCATGAAAGATGAAACTCTTGATGTGCTTGAAAGTACAGTATTTCATTTAGTAAATGAACTTTATGTTCCATCAGAAGATATAGTTACGGATATAATATTTGATATGCCTCCCGGCTATGAGAAACATTCGGAACAAATTATCAGACATTTGATAATGGATATGGAATCAAAGCTGTATGATGACTCCAAAAGGGAATATGAGATATATTTGTATATGCTTTCCAACTTCAATGAAGCAAATTATATCTCAAATTTACAGTATGTGAATAACTTATATGTTAATAATGGTTATTCTATGAGTACAGACAAAATTAAAAAGAAAAATATTGTGTTTGTGTTAAATGATATTAATGGTATTACAGAAAGGCTGATGGAAGGTAAAAATATACAAAGTATAATGGAAACATACCAACCGATTTTTGATGATATAAAGAATAAATATTATGGAATTATTAAAGATTGTAAAGTTTCATTTCTTTTCCATTCGGAGTTTGAACATGAAAAAGTAAAATTACAAGCTTTGGCAGGAACAGCAACAATGCCAAAGACGTTGGAATTCCAAAATGAAATATCTCAATTTGAATCTCTGTTTGACAATATGTATGGAGGAGGAAAATCATGAACAATAAACAATTGTATTCATCCTTTTTTATGGACGGAACAACAGATGAAAAAATAAAGTGGCAAAAACTTTACGATTTTCTTGACAGCTTTGATCCAATTGAATTAAAGTTTTCTCTTGAGCCATATTCCGTACATCCTCCTTTGAAGAAAAAAATAATACCGTATCATATCAGGGGAGAACTGATAAAATATGATTCTGTATTTCAGACAGGCTCATTGAACAAAGAAACATATGACTCTATCATTGATAATCTTATGCTTGTTTATGGTTCCGAAAAAGTTGTTAAAAGTGATGTTCAGATTTTCAATATAACCGAAAAAAGAATGATAAGCCAGTATCTGGGAATTCCTCAGCTTGAAAAGATGTTTGACGAGGATTACTTTCAGTTTGAGTGGGATATGCACATTGCACAGAATTATCGTGAACACAGGAGTGATTATCAAAGAGATCATTTTATTCATGAAATCAGAGATATGTACTCAATGATGGTGCTTCTTGGTAATTACGGTTTTTATAAGGCATCTGAAAAGGTACTTTTAGACAAATCAAGTTCAAGCAAAATATCCAGGTATACCCAAAAGAAACTTATTCATTTTATGAATAAACGCAGTGGAGATGTATACACAACTATCGAAAAACTTGTGTGCAAAATGAGCAAAGAAGTGGACAGTAATACCGAGCTGACAAATGAGGAGAAAGAAAAATATAAAGATGAATCCAAATATATTCAAAGTTATTTTATGAAGTATGTTATTTATGCGTCATCTATTCTTTCGGCACTCTTCCATGACATGGGTTATCCAATTTGTCACTTTCTCGAGGTGAGAAACAGGACATCCGAGTATAATCCGACTTTGTATATGTACACACGAAATGCAACGGAAAGTTTTGATCATATTGCTTCACTGCTCGGCAGCAGTCTGTTGTTTACGATTGTGTCACGTGACGAAATAAAAAAATCCATGAATCCCAATAAGAAAGGTAAATATGATCATGGGGCATATTCAGCGATTGCGTTTCTTTTACAGTTTTATAACAGCGGAATTATCTTTTCGCTGTCCGAAGAAAAGCAGTGTGCAATAGAACTTGCTGCTGTTGCAATATATAATCATACCATGAAGTTTAAAATTGAAGATGAGAATGAGAAAACGAATTTTTATCAGTTAGTATTTAACCAAAATCCTATTGCTTTCATGCTTCGCTTATGTGACGATTTGCAGGAATGGGGCAGGAGATATTTTGTGATTTCCAGTGAGAGTGATATACCAATTTGTTCATCATGCCTTACACCGAGTATATTCAAATTTCCTAAAAATGGAGCTGACAGAGATAAGATACTATACAGTTGTGCCTGTTCGGAAAATAAAGCGAGAACTTCTAATGCAGAAAAACTTCCTACCTATAACTCGTTCAGATATAAGAATTTTTACAACAGAAAGTTGTATATGGTATCTACATCGGATTATATGTATTCTCATATTATCAATGTTGAGGGAGGAAAAAAGGCATTGTGTTTTCATATTAATTATGATTACTATAAGCTTTTGAATGTATCACGAATCAACCATACCTATGCGAAATTCAGACTGCGTGAAATTAATAAATTAAAAAAATTGATAAAAGAACAGGATTATAAGAGTCATTTTGATTTCGACTATATTTTCCTTGACTATTTTATGACCTCTAATCCGATTACAATCAAACTTAAAATACTTGAAAAGTTTATAGCGTTTGCCTTGAAAGATGGTAAAACCAGGTTAAATCCTGAGGATATACAAGAGGGTATTTCTCTTAACAATATTATAGAAAAGTTGAAGTTTCCAGCTAATATAAATTATGATAAGTCGGAATTGAAAAATCTGCTTGAACGTGGAAATGAACATAATGAGGGTTTTGAATTTTATAAACAACTTTTGAAAAAGGTTATAGGACTTAGAAATGATACAAAAGGAAAAGAATTTGATGTTGGAAAAGTAAAGCGAGAAGCTGATAATTATATCAACCAATATTTTTCATCATGTCCGAATTTTTCTGCATATTACAAGCAAATTATGAAAAATTTGTTGTTCGATACCTTTGAGCAATATGCCAAAGAGATAATAATAGAAAGAAACGGTAACAATTATACGGTTGAGGATTTCCACTCTCTTGATAAATACTATGATCAGTATGCTCCAAATAAGCATATGGAATGTGCATTGTATAACAGTGTTCAGGCTTACTGTAATGCTGAAAATGATTTTAACGGTTATTATGTACAAAGTTCCGAAATTAATGATAAAATACCTTATCTGAATTATTTTGCTGATTTGTATTTATTTGAGGAAATGAACAGGGTAGTGCAAGAGAAATATATTTCTGAGTTTTTTACTGATGATGTTTGATTTTATGGAGTTTTTAAATTATGGGTCTGTAATCTGTTTTTTATATTGTTTATGTGTATTAGAAATCTTCTATAATTAAGAATTTGCAGGAGGCTAAATGCCTTCTGCTTTTTTGGTTAAGGAAATATTGAAAGTATACAAATAGTTTTGATAATTTTTGAACAGACTTGACACCTTTGCTATATAATGATAAAATAAAATTAGGGAATTTTTAATTTTTTAAAGTATGGGGAGCATAATATGGATATAGAAAAAATAAAAGAAGAAATCAGTATTAGTTACATATCAGCTCTATGTGCCTATGCCGGAATAGATTATGATCGAGTTATTCATGATGAAGATAGTACCGACGGTCAATTAAAGAAAATAATTACTTTAAATAATGGCAGACTATTTCAATCGCAATTACGAGTGCAATTAAAGTGTACATCGTCATTGTCTCAATATTCGGATAAAGGCGACTGTATAATATATAAATTGAAAGTAAAAAATTATAATGATTTATGTACTCCAGCTACTACTCCTATTATTTTATGTTTATTGATATTACCCGAAGATCAGAATGAGTGGTTAAAATGGTCTGAAGAAGAACTTATTATAAAAGGGCGTATGTATTGGAAATGCTTTTTTGGAGAAAATAAAACAGATAATGCGAGTACCATTAATGTTAAAATAGATAAGTCTAATGTTATAAACAGTATATCATTACAAAAATTGTTAGAAAGAGTTGCAGAGGAGGTGTTATTATTATGATCTATTCAGTAGATTTTGTTAATATGACAGAAAAACTTAATCCTATAGCGGTAAGTCGTTATTTATTAGAAACAGGTTGGGAAGAAATTTTAACTAAAAGAGAATATTTGAGAATTTTTCAATATATAGATGAAGGTTTTTATCAAGTTATAATACCATATGAAAAAAATTTAGTTGATTATAAACAAGCCATGTATAAAGCCATTAATGAGATTGCAGCTAAAGAAAACAGATCATTGGAACAAGTTATGTTATATTTGTTAAATCCAAATACCGATATTTTGAAAATTCGTTTAGATAAAAAAGAAATAGAGAGCGGAAATATTACTTTTGACGATGCGATAAAAATGTATGAGAATGCAAAAAAACTTTTAGCGGCTACGGCTTTGGATATTGTACATCCCAACAGATATCATCAGGGAAGAATCGATGCTGCTGTTAATGAATTTCTGTTGAGGTGCAGATTTGGTCAAACGGAAATAGGGAGTTATGTTATTTCGGTAGTTTGTCCTTTTGCTGAACTAGATAACAATAATCAATATCAACAATTGAGTATTTTTTCCGATGAAGAACGGTGTCAAAAATCCTTTACGCGTAAAGTAACAAAACGATTAATGAAAAATATATCATCAGTCAAACAATATATTGATAACAATAAAATAGATGAATTAGTTTCAAATCAACTCGACGATGAAACTATTAGTGCGAATTTTTTTGAGGCTTTAAATGGTTTGAACTTGGATTCTGAAAACGTGAGTGTGGAATTTATTGCTGAATGGTCACCTGTAGCTAAAAATAGTGATTTTAAATACAATAATGTACTGTTGACACATGACTACTATGAGCCTATCCAAAATATCATTCAAAGATTAAAAGAAGAAACAAATAAATTTACCACGATTATGGGTAGGGTGAAAAAATTGGAATCTTCACCAAGTGTTGAAAATCGAACGACAGGCAAAGTGACAATAGTATATCTTGATGAAAATTACAAATCAAAAACGTTAACAGCACAATTAAGCAAAAGTGACTATGATATTGCCATAAAAGCTCATACTACCGGACAATATGTTGAAATTATGGGAGAATTGATTAAAACAGGCAAAGTTTTGAAAATATTGTGTCATTCTTTTAGTATTATAGAGTAGAATTTGCTTTAGGAATATCAACAAGTTCTGCAGTGGGAGGAAAGAATATGGGAATTTATCTTAATCCCGATAATAGTAGATTTTTACAAGCTGTTAATTCCAAAATTTATGTTGACAAATCACAGCTTATTTCTTTCACGAACGAAAGAATTGGTACTGAACAAAAAAGTATTTGCGTAAGTCGTCCAAGACGCTTTGGTAAATCAATTAACCTTGCTATGCTTGCAGCTTATTACAGCAAGGAATTATTTGATGGACTTGATATTGCAAAGGATAAAAATTATTATGAGCATTTAAACAAGTACCATGTGATCTATATCAATATGCAGGAATTTTTGAGTGACAGTGAAAATATTGATGATATGATTTCTTTGCTGAAACAAAGTATTATAATTGATCTTGAAGATGAATTTCAAAATATAAATCTTCATACAGAATTAGGTTTGATATACAGTATGAAAAGGGCTTATAATTCAAAAGGAGTTCCCTTTGTCATTTTGATTGATGAATGGGATTGTGTCATGCGTGAACACAGAAATAACAAAGAAGCGTTGGAAAAATATCTTGATTTTCTGCGTAATTGGCTTAAGGACAAGAATTATGTTGCTCTTACTTATATGACCGGTATTCTCCCGATAAAAAAATACGGTACACATTCTGCCTTAAATATGTTCAGAGAGTATTCTATGCTTAAAGCGGCTACATTAAACCGCTATATAGGCTTTACCAATGGCGAAGTAGAGGGACTATGCAGAAATCATAATATGGACTTTGAAACAATGAAATCTTGGTATGATGGTTATAAACTCGGAAAAACAGAAATTTATTGTCCTAACTCTGTTGTAAGTGCAATATTGGAAAGAAATTTTGATGATTATTGGACAGAAACCGAAACCTATGAAGCGTTGAAAGATTATATTGCAATGAACTTTGACGGTTTGCATGATACAATAGAAAAACTTCTTGCAGGTCAGCCACAGTCGGTAGTTACAAGAACTTTTACCAATGATATGGTTACATTTACAAACACCAGTTTCCAAGTTTTCGGAAAGATGAATGGCTCATATACAGAAGGAAGCAAAGGCAAGTGGATTTTTTGAAGATATGGGGCTGTTATCGAAAGTCCCCAAAAATAATTCATGCCAAATAGTCATGCCAATGACAAAGCGTGATTGTTGAGGACTGTTATGAGATAATGAGAAAAAAGTACTGTCGTAAAAAGGCAAGAGTGTCATAAAGGCATACAAAACCGTAAGCAAATTTGTCAAACGCTCGATCCCCACTTTGCTTCGAAGCATATACGCCCCGAAAGACCAGAATTTCTTTTGCTCGTAATAAGCCACCTCAATATGCCAACGCATAGAGTAAATCGTCAGCGGAAGAAATCGTACCTCCGCCTTTGCAAAGGCGGAGGCTTTGCCCAACTTGTCTGAATCGAAAGCAAAGAGCAACCGATCGGTGGCTTTCGTGCAGATAAAAAGTCTCTGACTGCCATTTTGGGTTTTGGTAACGATGGCGTGAACAGGCTTATGACCAAACAGATTTGTGACTACCTGACGGGTACCAACGGAATAATCCGTACCTTCCACGGGTGAAAATTCAAAGTTATCGAAAGAAAGCTTTTGTCCTCGCACCCTTGCCTTTTTTACCGGTTTTAGCGGGTGGCAGATCGTATAAAGCGGTATCGTGTCTGACATTGCATATCAAGGCGAGATTGTCGTATTGTTGCGGCAATTCAGTTATTTCACCTTTAGGATACCAACTGTCACAGCACAGACATACATTTCGTTCATGACCGATGATATCCATTACCTTTCTTATCATATCGGCTGCCATATCCAATTTGGTTTCTTCTTTTGTCCACATTCTATATCCGATCGGAAAAGACAGATAGTGTATAACACCATTGTCAAAAACAGGAATTGACAGCATAACACTAACAAAGCAATGCCCATTCAGATAATTAGAACCATTATGCTTGGCATGGTCGAAAAGCAGTTCTCTGTTTTCAAAATGTTCACCGTGCTTTTCCACCATAGTATCATCTATCGACAATATGATCAGATGCCTGAAAAGATGTTCAGGGATAACAGATAAAGCAATCCTCACCATATTTTTCATCCATTGGGACAGATTGATTTTGCTTTCGTTCAGCGTGAAATAATACGATTTAAGCTTGTTATCCGAAATTTGCCGCATGAAATGTTCAAAATTGTATCTGACGCTCTGAAATCCATTCAGACACAACACTGACAGAAGCATTTCAAACAAATGCTCCTTTGTATGGTTGCCTTCTTTTGAAAATATTTCAAAAAACGCTTTTTTCAGCTTGCTTATTATACTTGTTTGGGTGTATAATGCTTTCATGTGAATTACTCCCTTTCAGGCTACAAACGGTTTGTTTTGTCACTTACCATTTTACACCTTTTGGAGAGTAATTCACTTTTTTTATTCCTCTAAAACTTGGAAACTGGTGATTTACAAATAAAGATGATATTTTGACATTGCTGATACATCTCGGTTATTTGGGATATAATTCATCGGATAAAACAGTTTATATACCTAACAAAGAGATAGCTGATGAATTTGTTGTCAGCATGAAAGCAACAGGCTTATGGAAAGAAACAATAGAAACCGTTTTGCAGTCAAGACAGTTGCTTGCCGACACTTTGCAGGGCAATGCCGATATTGTTGCACAGGCTATTGAAAAAGTGCATGACAGCAATTCAAGCATTCTCAATTATAACAATGAGCAGTCTTTGAGATTCATTATTTTGATAGCCTATTATTATGCCAAAGAGCAGTATGAGATAATTCAGGAATTGCCATCTGGAAAAGGCTTTGCAGATATCGTTTTTATTCCGAAACATAATGTTGATACAGAAAAATATCCTCCGATGGTTGTTGAATTGAAATGGGACGATACTGCCAAAACAGCCATCAAGCAGATAAAGGACAGAAATTATTCGGACAAGCTGAAAAGTTTTGAAAAAATACTTTTGGTCGGTATCAGTTACGAGAAAGACATTGAAAAAAATAAAAAGCACAAATGCATCATAGAGGAATATAAAATTCAATAAGATTTTAGGGTGT
>Ga0256407_10011674_pt1 | contig 12106 bp, 6 predicted proteins | sample RumenRJG_04DNA_FD_193489 | JGI IMG/M metagenome (GOLD analysis project Ga0256407, IMG submission 193489) | Bovine rumen microbial communities from Lethbridge, Alberta, Canada - RJG_04 | ecosystem: Host-associated > Mammals > Digestive system > Stomach > Rumen | place: Canada: Alberta | collected... | reverse complement strand
AAAAAAGAAAAAAAATAAAAAGAAAAAAATGAAAAAAAATAAAAAAAATGATAATGAAAATGAAGAAGAAGAAATTGAAGAAGAAGAAGATGAAGATGATGATAATAATAAAAAGAAAAAAAAGAAGAAAAAGAAAAAGAAAAATAAAAATAAAAAAAAGAAAAAAGATAAAAAAAATAGTCAAGAAGAAGAATATGAATTTTCTGATAAGAGTATTGATATAAAAACAGATAAAGAAAATGAAGAAAAATTAGGATATGTTCCTATTCTTGATTTACTTGAAGATTGGGATTAATAAATTTTTAAAAATGAAAATTAAAAAAAAAAATAAATAAAAAAAATATTTATAAATATATTTAATTATAAATTTATATATAAATATTATAAAAAAAAAAATTTTAAAAATTTACATAATTTATAATTTAAAAATATATATTTTTTCTAATTAACTTTTTTCATTTTTAATTTAAATAATGATTTAAAATAATAAAAGAAAGGAAAAATAAAATTGAATTTCCAACTTGTTTTTCATAAGCGGAATTATATCCTTTTACTATAGTAGGATACATTGCAAGATGACCTAAGACAATTGATATAACTGCAACAACAAAATATTTTATAAAAAAATAATCCCAAACTAATCTTAATACAATAACATTAAAAATTATATATGAATAATTAACTAATGTATAAATTATAAATTTAGATAAATTTTTTTGAATTCTTAAATCAAAATCTTCATCTTCATCATCATTATTATATATATCTTCATATATTGAATAACCTTTTCCTAATTTTATTTTAACATATTTTTTTTCATAATATAATAAAAATTCAATGTATAATTCTAAAAAAATTAAATAACTTATTCCTCCTGGGATAAAATATAATAAAAATGTATATTTTGATTGATAAAAATATTCTGTTAAAATTAAAAATAAGATAATTAATGAATTAATTATTAATATTACTCCAATTAAATAACAAATAATTTCAGCCATATATTTTATTTAATTTTTTTTTCACATTTTTTTACTTTATTTTTTTTTTTTTAAAAATAAATTTAATTTTTTCAATGGGAGTAATTGGAAATATTTCTTTAAAAGAGCTTTCTGTTTTTTTCTTAATAAATATAATATTAATATTTATAGGAATAATAATTTGGTATTATATGTGGGTTAAAAAATATGGTATAGAAATACCAAATGAAAAATTAAATCCAAATGAAAATTTATCATTTATGAATTCAAAAGATTTTTTTGTAGTAATACAAAAATTATTTGAAAAAATAAGAGAATTTGATGAATCTTATTATTTAAATACAATAGGATATGATGGATACATTTATTTATTATTCCAAAAGCAAATATTATCATTATTAATAACAATATTAATCTTTAGTTTAATTTTTAGTGCATTAAACACATATTTTACAGAAAAAAAAGAAGGAAATTTCTTAATAAAAATAGAACATTTCTTAACAAGTAATAATGAAATAAATGAAATAACAATAATTTTTCATATAATATCAATTTACATATATACCTTCCTTCATATAAGATTTATTTCTAAATTCAAAACTGAAATTTCATATCTTTATTTTAATAAATTTGATAAAATGAGTCGAGTAAAAAATTCTGATTGGTTAAGATGTAGAACATTACATATAAGTGGTTTAGGCCCAAGAGAAAGAAATATTGAATCACTTATTGTAAAATTAAATTATTATCTTCAAAAAGAAGATATTGGAAAAGTAATTGATATTAATTTTATACCTGATTATAGAGAAATTATTAATTTAGATAAAGAAAAAAGTAAAATTATTAATATTAGTAATTTAATTGATAGAAGTAAAAAAAGTTGTTATTTTAAATTTTTTTTTCCTAAAATTTATAAAAGTGAAGAAAGTGTTAAAAATGAATTAAATAAAATAGAAAATAAAATTCAAAATTTAATAAAAAAACCAGTTTATACATCAGGACATGCATTTGTATGTTGTGATTCATTATTATCAGCATATGAATTAATAAAAGCTTTTAATGAAAATACATTTAAAAAATTATCAATTAAATTAAATAGTATAATTGAAAATTTTAGAAGAGAAAATATATCAAGAAATATAGTTTTATCAAGTAATAATTCTGCAACTTTTCAAATTTTTCAAGATGAAGAATTATTCGAAGAAAATGATTTATCAAAAGAACAATTAAATGTTAATATTATTGTAGATCAAATGATTGAACCTTTTGATATTATTTGGTTAAATGTTGGTGGTGATAGGGGATTATACATTTTTAGAAGAATATTATGTAATTTATTAATTGTTATTATTTTAATTTTATTAACTTATTATACTTCTTTTATTTCTAGTCAAAAAGTTGTTGATTTTTTAATATCAAAAAGAATTAAAATGATTATTTTTAATTTTCCTTATGGTTATATTATTTTAACTTATATTCCTCCTTTTTGTTTATTAATTATTAATTTGACTATTAATTATTTAATTGCTTTACTTTGTAGATTTGAAACTCATTATACTCATAGTAATTATCAATTAGCTGTTTTTAATAAAAGTTATATTTATTTACTTTTTAATCTTTTTATTATTCCTGGTTTTACTTTATCTTTTGATACTTTATATTATATTTATATTAAAAAATTAAAAATTGAAGATTTAGTTAGTAAAGTTTATTTTAGTAATGTTTCTTATTTTTTTATTACTTTAATAATACAAAATGGTACAATATCATCAATTTATTATTTAAATAGAATGAATGAATTATTAATAAATTCTTTTTCTACTTTTATTACTTTTTATGATAGACATTTTATGAATTTAGAAGGACCTAAACATAGAGGAGAAAAAAGTTGTTTTTTTTATGGTTTTTTTTATTCTTTAATATTAGTTTATTATACTATTTGTTTAGTTTTTTCATCAATTATTCCTTTAATGGTTTTAGCATCAATTTATATGTTTTATATTAAATATTATGTTGATAATTATTGTTTAATTGTTGCTCATGGTTGTGAAATGGATAGTAATGGTAAATTAATTAATAAAATTTTAAATTATTCATATTTTAGTTTATTTATTTTTCATATATGTATGATATCATTTTTTTTTGTTAAAAAATATTATACTTCATCAATTTTTATTTTAGTTTTATTGATATTGTCAATTATTTATTTTTATTATCAATATACTGATTATATTTTTGATGTTTATAAATTTCATGAACAATTAATTAATTATGATAAATTAAAAGGTGAAATTGGAATTAATGAAATTAATAATTGGAGAAATAAATTTAGACATCCTCTTGTAATTCCAGTTTTTACAAAAGAAGAAAAAAATATTTGATTTTTATATATTATATAATATATTTATATATATAATCTAAAATTTATTTTTTCGTATTTATATTATAATTGACTATAATATAAAAAATATTTTAATTGTTTACTAAACTTGGTTGTTGTTTACTCATAAGAAATTTATAAATATTTAATAAAGATATTTTTTTCTTTAAATATACTTCAAGATAATTAAAAGATAATTTATTATGAATTCTATTTCTTTTCTCATTTTCAATTGAATTATATTGTTTAATAGTTAATCCTTTTCCTATTGTATAAGTTTGCTTAAAAAGATTTCTTATTACAAAAAGAAATAAAGGTATATTCCCTAAAATAATAAAAGATGATAAAATATGATAATAATTAGGAAAAAGATAATTAATATATTGATATTTATTAATATAGAAAACAATATTAAAAACAATAATAGGAATAATACATAAAATAAAAAAAGTTTTAATTTTAATAATTTGAAAATAAAAAAAAATAATAAGAATACTAATAGAAATACCAGAAAAAAGAACATAAATTTTATAATTAAAAAACATATTTTTTGTAATTTCAAAATTAAATAAAAAAATAACATAAATAAAATGATATAAACAAGAAATATGAACTAAAATAGAAACTAAAGTCCCAAATAATAAAAACAAATAAAAATTTTTATGATTTCTAATTCCTACACAATTACTAATATAAAAACAATGATGATCTAATTCTAAAATACAATTATCACATATTTTACAATGAGAAGTTTTTGATGGTCTCATAATATTACAAGTTGAACAAGGTTTTTTTAAAAAAATTAATGGAATATTATTTATTAATTCATTTGAAGATGTTGTTTTTATTTTTTCTGATATTGTATTTTCTTTTATTATATTTGAAATTGTTGGTATTGTATCATCTTTTACAAAAATTAAACTATCATTATTATTATTTTTTGTTTCATCCATATATGGAAAAATATATATTGTTTTTTTATTATTTTCTTTTTCAAATATTTTTTCTATACTATTTTCTTGTTTTTCTTTTTCTTTTGTTTCATTTATTTTTTTTCCTATATTTTGATTTGATGTGTTTTTTATTTTTTCTTCTTCTTTTTTTATTATTGAAAATTTTGGGGAATTTCTTGGGATTATTCCAGGTTCTTTTAAAAAGGATAACCAATAATTTATAAACATTAATATAAAAAATATTGTTACAATTATAAAATATATTATTGAATGAAATTTTCTTAGAATTATTATCCAAAATATAAAAAGGAAAATATATAGAAATGACATCATAAACATTAATATTAAATCTCTTTTTAATCCTAATACATAATTTTTATCACAAAATTTTATTATTATATTATTTCCTATTATCTTTTCTTTTTTATCATTTTCCATTAAAAATAAAAAAAGAATTATATTTTTATATTTATTTAATAATTCTCTAAATGTAATTTAATATATTAATTAATATTATAATTAAAAAAATTAAAAAAACCATTTTTTAAATTTTTATTTTTAAATTTTTAAAACAAAAATAAATGAATAGAAATAATAGTTTTAATCATAGATTTAATAGAACAGCATCACATTCACCTCAACAAAATAATTACTGTCAAAAAATTTTAATATCAAATTATATAAAAGCAAGTAATAAAATCCCATCATCTTTAAATTCAAGTATAAATAGTAATAAAGAAGAACAAAATGAATTAATGAAAATAAAAAATAAATATAAAGAATTACTAAGAGAAAATGAACAATTAAAATTTATGAATTCAATAAATAAAAAAAGTGTAAGTGGAACAAAAAAAATTGTAAATACACATTCATTAATAAAGAATTTAACTCAAAGTAATTTAAAAAAAAATATGATGTTAATGAATTCAATTAATTCAACAATTAATAATTCAAAAAGAGGAAAATCTTTAAATAATATTAAAAATAATAATAAAAATAACAAAATTGAAAAAGGAGAAATTCAATTTAATAATTTTATTAAAAAAGAAGGAGAAGTAAGTGGTACATTAAGTAATATAAATTTAGAATTAAGTTCAAGTTTTAATATTAATAATAATAATAATCAAAATCAAAATACAAATAATAATTTAAATACAGTTAATAATCAATCAAATATTAATTTAGCAAATTTAGTTTTAAATTTTTTAAAACAAATGAAAGATTTACAAGATAGTATATCAAAAAAATTAAATAATATTCATGATATGAAAAAAAATTTTGAAATTAAAAAAAGAGAATTAAAAAAAACTTGTGAATGTATTGTTTCAAATAGTAATTCTAATCAACATATTATTACAAATAATTCTATTAATATTAGTCCAAGAAGTATTCAAAATAAAAAATTTATTCAACAAACTCCAGAAAAAGATAATAATAATAAACAACAATATGAAGAAATTATTGATAAATTAAAACAAGAAATTAGAAAACTTAATGAAGAAAATAAAATAAAAGAGGAAAAATTAAAAAATGAAAAAATTATTTCTTCATTAAAAGAAGAGAAATTAAATACTGAAAAAATACAAAATAAAACTTTAAATGATCAAAATGAAAATTTAAAAATACAAATTAATGAATTAAATTCTTTAATAATATCTCAAAAAGAAACAATTGATGGATTAACTTCAATTAATGAATCAAAAAGTAAACAAGTTGATAAATATGAATTATTAGAAAAAGATAAAAAAAATTTAAAAGATTCAAATGATAATTTATTAAAAGAAAATAAAGAACTTAAAAATCAAATTCAAGAAAAAACTGATAAAATAAATGAATTAACTATTCAATCACAATTAAATAATAATAATAATAATAATAGTGAAAAAATAAAAAATTTAGAAAATGAAATTTCTAATTTAAAATTAGAAATTACAAATTATAAATTAAAAATAACTGAACATAATAAAGATATTATTTCTTTAACAAATAATAATCAAAGTTTAATTAGAGAAAAAGATAAAATTATTAATGAATTATCAAATAGTATAAAAGATTTAAATGAACAAATTGATAATTTAAATAAAGATATTTTAAATAAACAAAATGTAAATAATGAAAATAAAAATGAACAAATTGAAGATATAAAAAAAAATTTAGAGTCATTTCAAGAAAAAAATACTGAATTAAATAAGGAAAATAGACAATTAAAAAATAAAATTGCTGAAATTAAAACACAATTTATTGCACATGATGAAGATTTAATTAATTTAAAAAAAGATCTAATATTATTAAATACTGAAACTACTTCTAAAATAAATGATATACAAGATAAAAATAAAAAAATTGAAAATATAAAAAATGATTTTTTAAAAAATTTAGAATCAAATGATTTAAATAATAATTTAAATAATTCTCAACCAAAAAAAGAAGATATTTTAAATGATATAAATACAAATATTTCAACATATTCACAATATATAGATTTATTTAAAGAATATAATAAAGATTTTCAATTAAATAAATAAACAAATTATATATAAATTTATTTATTAATTCATTTAAATAATATTAAATCAACTTTTCTTTTTATAATAAAATTAAATTATATTTTAAATTAATAAAAAATAATTAAAAAAAATATAAAATGAACTTTTAATAAAATTTATATTCAATTTATTTATATTTTTATAATTAATTTTGCTCATAATTTAAAAAAATAATTAAAAATGGAAGAAACACAAAAAGATTTATATTCATTATCAGTAAATAAATTATCTGAAGATTTAATAGATGGAATAATAAATGAAAATCCAGATTCCTTTTCATTAATAATAGTAGATTCCTACACAGCAAAAATTTTAACAAATTACACAACAATGACAGATATATTAAATAAAGGAATTTTCACTGTTGAAAGTATATATAAACCAAGACAACAATATAATAAATATCATGCAATATATTTTATATCACCAACAAAAAAATCAACAGATTTACTAAAAAAAGATTTTGATAAAAAAATATTATATAATAAAATTCATATATTTTTTTGTCATAGATGTCCCGATGAAATATTAAATAATTTAATAACAAAAGAAATAATATCTCGTTGTTTAACATGTAAAGAATTTAATTTATCATATTTTACAACATCAAATAATGTATTTGATTTAGGATTTAAGTCAGGATTAAAAATATTTAAAACATTAAATAATATAAAATCAAATTTAATTCAATCAATTGCTGATAGATTATCAACAGTTTGTGCAACATTAAATATTTTTCCTTATATTCAATATCAAAAAAATTCTCAATTATGTTGTGAATTAAAAGAAAAATTAGAACCAATTTTACAAAAAATTGGAAATTTAAAAAATTTTGAAAGAAAAGGAATATTATTAATTACTGATAGATCATTTGATGCAAGAACACCTTTTTTACATGATTACTCATATGAAAGTTTAATATATGATTTTTTAAATGTTTCTGAAGAAAGATTTATTGAAATTAATGGGAAAAAATATAAATTAAGTTATAAAGATGATTTATGGATGAATTATAAAAAAATGCATATTGCTGAAGTTTTTGAAAATTTAAGTAAAGATTTTGATGATTTTCAAAAAAGTGATTTAAGTAAAATAAGAGATTATGATAATTTAGATAGTTTTGAAGATATGCATAATGCATTATCAAATATGAATACATATAAATTAAAATCAAATCAATTATCAATGCATATTAAAATAGCAGAAGAAATTAATAAATTATATAAAGAAAATAAAATTTATGATATTATTGAATTAGAACAAGATATTGTAACAGGAGAAAATGAAAAAGGAAAAATTTTAAATAGAGATATATTTAAAAATTTTACTTTATTAAAAAGTACTATTGAAAATCAAAGAGATGATATTATTAGAATATTATTAATTTTATTTTGTTCAATGTCAATTAGTGAAAAAGATTTTAATGTTTTATGTGGAAAATTAAATCAAAATGAAGAATTAATTTTTAGAAATTTATCAATTTTAGGAATTGAAAAAAATAATGATAATAAAACAGAAAGAAGAGAAGGAATTAATACAAAAAGAGATAAAATTTATTCTAATAATTTAATAAATAAAAAAATGAAATATTCTACTTTAAGAGCAGCAGGACAATTTGAATTATTAATTGAAAAAGCAAGTTGTTTTCAATTAGATTTAAAAGATTTTCCTATGGATGAATATAAAGGAGAATTACCAAAAATTAATAAAAAATTTGGAATGAAGAATTTATTTAGTAAAAATAAAGAAGATGATGAAGAAAAAAAAAATTTTGGAACTTTAATTTTTTTTAATATTGGAGGTTTATGTAGAAATGAGATTTATGCTCTTGAAAAATTAGAAAAAAATGGTTTTTTAAATCATAATTTAATTATTGGCTCAACTTCAATTTTTAATGCAAAAGAATATATGAATCAATTAATGAATATTGATAATGATTTTAGTAAAGAAATTGCAAATGATACTTTAAGTGATGATTTTAATAATAATAATAATAATAATAATATTTTAAATGAATCTAATTCTAATAGTGATTCATCTAGAAGGGAAATATTTTTGGATATTATTGATAAGTAAAAAGTAAATATTAGTTTTAATATTTAAAATTTTTTTTATATGTTTTTTAGAAATTAAAAAAGTATTTAATTTAATATTTTTTTTTATATTTTATTTTTTAAATAAATAAAATTAGTTAATATTAATAAGAGTTTTTAATTTTTTTATTTTATTACCTAATGAATCATAATCTTGAATACCTGCTCTAATCTCATATAATTTAGTACCATCTTCAGTTTGAAGGAATAAATAATTATAAAAATCTCTTAAAATAAATGTCATATATGAAACACTTTTATTTAATCTGAATAACATTGCAGGTGATAATAAATCTTCTTTATTATTAATTAAATTGTTAATACTTTCAATTTGTTGTAATTTTATTTTTTGTAATTTTTCTAAAGCAATTTTTAAAACTAAATCTTTAATATTTGTTACATTATATTTTGAGTAAATATCATTAAATGTATAATTTATTATATTTTTATCTTCTATTTTTGAAATATCTTCTCCTATTATTAAAAGAAGAAATTTAAATATATTTATAATTTCTATTTTTTGTTCATTTGATAATAATTTTTTTTCTTCATCTTTTGTTAAAAAATTTAAAGAATTTTGCATAATAGTATCTGGGACAAAAGGTTTAAGATCATATTTATTAATAATTAAAGTATATTTTTTATATTCATCTTCATAATTTGATAAAAGTTGTTTTTTTAATTCATTTTTATCAAAAATATTATATAATTCTTTATTAATATATATAAATTTTATTTTAGATTTAATATCAAAAAATCCTGAATTTAATAATTTATACAAAGCAAAAACTTTTTTATTTGAAAAATTAATAATTTCTTTATTATTTAAATTATTATTTTTACTTTTTTCACTTTGAAAAGAAGAAACTTTTTTTTCACTATTTTTAATTTGACTATTATTACTTCCAAAACTTCCATTATTAAATATATTAGGACTATCAATATTTTTATTACCAAAACTTCCATCAAATATAATTGTTTCTTTACTTTTTATTTCTTCCTTTATTTCTTTTCCTTTTGGACTTAAATTTAATTCTTTTTCATTTTCTTTTTTGTTAATTTGATTAATTAAATTTTCTTTAAATGATAAATTTTTTTTTTCTTCTTGAATTTGATTAATTTTTTCAACTTTATTTTCTAAATCTATATTTGTTTTATTTTTTCTTTTTTTTAAAATTGTACTTTTTGGAGTTTTTGGTCTTTCTCTTAGTTTTGATTTTTTTGGAGAAAGTTTCACTATTTTTTCATTTTCAATTTTTTTTTCCTTTTCTTTTTCAATTTCTTTTTTTACTTTTTTTTTAAGTATATTCAAATTTTCAAAAGATTTATTAGGTTTTAATTTTTTATGAATAATTGTTTTATTTTCATCTATTTTATTAATCATTTTATTTTCATGTTTAATTTCATTTTTATTTTCATGTTTAATTTCATTTTTATTTTCATTTTTATTTTCATGTTTAATTTCATTTTTATTTTCTATTTTATTTTCATTTTTATTTTCTATTTTATTTTCATTTTTATTTTCTATTTTATTTTCTTGTTTAGTTTCATGTTTATTTTCTATTTTATTTTCATGTTTAGTTTCAATTTTAATTTCAGTTTTATTTTCATCATGCATATTAGTTTTTACATTTAAAACTTTATTTAAATTTTGATTTTGATTTTTATTTACTTTCCTTTTCATATTTATTTCTGGAGTAACTGGTCTTTGATTAATATTTATTTTTTCTTTTTCTTTTTCTTTTTCTCTTTTTGTTTCCCTTTGTTTTCTAAATAAATTATCTTGACTTTTTGTAACTTGAAGATGTTTTTTTGGAGTATTTTTTTTTAATAAAGATTCTGAATTAGTATATTTTAAAATATCTAATAATGATTCAGCTTCTTTTTTTAATTGTATTATTTTTTTAATATCATCTTTTACTTTATTTATTCTATTTTCTAATTTAAAATGTTTAAAAAAACCTTTCAAATTATATTTTATATATTCTTTTTCTTCATTTGAAAGACTAACCATTTAAAAAATTGAAAATAAAATAAAAAAATATAGATTTATAATATAATATTATATAATATATTAAAAAAAAAAAATATATATAACACAAAAAAAAACTCCTTAAAAAATTCTTTCATAAATAAATTAAAAAAACTCAAAAATATATTTAAAAAAAAACAATAAAAACCTTTTTAAAAACCAGATTTTAATGATCACATAACTCGACCATTAACTTTTGATAATCACCTGAAATATCACTTTTAATATCTTTAACCATATCTTTTCCATAAAGTTTCTGATAAGCACTTTTAATTTGTGGCATATCAATTTCATCTCTACTAATTAAAATTCTCATTAACAAATTATCATTAGTACCAAAACCTTTAATAGCATCTTTAACTCTAGTAGCAAAAAATTCACTAGGATTAATAATAGAATAAATAATAGTTTTTAAGCTTTTTTTAATATTTCCTTTAAATTCTTTATCGATACCTTCAATTAAATCATGTCCAGTTAAATTAATATATTCTTTATTAACAGCAATAATTTCCCAAGCTGATAATTGAGTTAAAATTTTATAAAAAACTTCATTATCAGTTCCTTTCTTTGCTTCTCCAGCATCATATAATTCTTTAGCTTTAGTTTTCATAACTTCAGGATTTGGATACATATTATCACTTCTATTTCCATCTACAATTCCTAATAGTAATGTTTGTAATTCTCCTTTTATATCACTTTTTATATTTGCTATTAAATCACTTTTAATATGTGTTTTATATACTTCTTTTATTTTTTCTAATATTGGTTTTGGACGAGAACATAAAATTTCTATTAAGGAATCTTCATCTGTTCCTGCACCTTTCATTGATTTTTTTAATTGCTCACAATCATATTCTATTGGATCTTTAAATAAATTCACTATTGCGTCTTCTAATTTACCACGAAGTTCATCTTTTAAATCTTTTATTAAGTCACGATTGAATTTTTCTTTGTATATTTTTTGAATTTCTAAACGCTGTTTTTGAGTTCTGTTTGCTACTATTTTTATTATTTTGTCCTCATTTGTTCCTAAACCTTTCATTGCATCACGGAGGTCTTCGGCGTCTTTCTCTAAACTCATTTTTTTTTTTTTGTGTTTTTTTTTTTTATATTTTATTTTTT
>Ga0256407_10011667_pt1 | contig 12114 bp, 7 predicted proteins | sample RumenRJG_04DNA_FD_193489 | JGI IMG/M metagenome (GOLD analysis project Ga0256407, IMG submission 193489) | Bovine rumen microbial communities from Lethbridge, Alberta, Canada - RJG_04 | ecosystem: Host-associated > Mammals > Digestive system > Stomach > Rumen | place: Canada: Alberta | collected... | reverse complement strand
CGAAGCCGCGTTTTTACGACGGCTTATTTGTCGTGTTTATCACCAATTATTTCTACCTACAGTATTTCTTCAAAAATTTTTCGTCAAGTTTTGATTTGAGGCTTGACTTTTTATTTGTAGGCTAAAAATATACTTTAAAATTATTGTATCATATTTTGTCGAAATATGGTATACTGTTTTTTAGAAACGGGTGATTTTTATGAAAAACATTTCTTCGAAAAATTTTATTGTAATTCCAGATGTCCGTGACCTCGATTTGGAGCAGACGCTCGACTGCGGACAGAGCTTTAGATGGGAAAAGCAGAACGACGGCTCGTTTTCGGGAGTGGCTTTCGGCAAATATGTAAACATCAGCCTTGACGGTACGGATATGATAATCAAAAACGCCGTGCCCGGGGACGAAAAAATCTGGCGTGATTATTTTGATTTGGAGCTTGATTACGGAAAAATCCGCGAGGATATTAGCAGGCTGCACCCGGTTTTGGAGGACGCCGCGCGGTACGCGCCGGGGATTAGAATTCTCCGCCAAGAGCCTTACGAGGCACTTTGCACGTTTATAATCTCGCAGAACAACAACATCAAACGAATCAAGGGGATTGTCGCAAGGCTATGCGAGAGCTTTGGAGACGAGCTTGAAACAGGCGTTTATACCTTCCCGACTGCCGAAAGGCTTGCCAAGCTTACACCCGAAGATTTGGCTCCGCTCAGGGCAGGCTTTAGGAACAGATACATAATTGATTCGGCAAAAAAGGTCGTTTCACACGAAGTAGATTTGGAGCTCTGCAAAACCGCGGATTACGATACCGCGCGTGCCGAGCTGATGAAGATAACCGGCGTGGGCGTAAAGGTAGCCGACTGCACCTTGCTTTTCGGAATGCACAGGGTAGAGGCGTTCCCGGTTGACGTATGGATGAAACGCGCGATGGAAAAGCTGTTCCCGGGTATGACGGCTAACGATTTCGGCGAATACGCCGGAATCGCCCAGCAATATATTTTCCATTACAGCCGAATGCACCCGGAGCTTTTTGAAGGCTAAATAATACTGATATAAACTGTCATTCTTTGTGCTTGCGGGGAATGACAGTTTTTTGTTGTTGTGCATAATTGCCAAATATGCAAGAGTATTTTTGGATTGCGAAAATGTACTAATTATGATATGATAAAAGTGCCAAGAAAAATGTTTTTCAAAGGAGGTTATTTGTATGAAAAAATCCAAAAAAATCTTAGCGGTCTTACTTGCGCTTGTTTTGACTCTAAGTGTAATGGTTGTCGGCGCCTCGACAATAAACGCCGCCGCGCTTGCAAGAGTATCGGTAACGAGCGTTTCGTATAATAAAGACGCTTCGGTTTCGCTGACTTGGTCTAAAAACGGCTCTTGCAGTTATTACCAAATTGCGAGGAAAAAGCTCGGTGATAAAAGCTACACCTACACCGACGTCAGCTATTTCAGCGGTCAATATTACAATGATAAAAATGTTGTAAGCGGAACGGTCTACTATTATCAGGTAAGGCCTGTAAATATGCTCGGCAGCGGCAAAACCTATGGTCCGTGGAGTAGTACCAAGGCTGTTACAACCCTCTACAGACCGACAGTTACAAGCCTTAATGATATGCGTTCCAAGCTCAATATTAATTGGAATAAAATCAAGGGTGTTTCTCACTACAGGTTAGCCTTTAAGCGGCTTTCCGATAAAGCGTGGAATTACCGTACCGTTAAGAGTACGTACTATAATGTCCCGAACCCGACGCCTGAGGAGACCTACGCGGTTCAGGTTTGCCCTATGAACGGTAACATTGCCGGACAATGGTCGGAGGCACGGTACATAACTATAGGATTTGCTCATGTTAAACCGGTTTTTGAAAGTGTTTCACAGGATCCGCGTGAGGAAGGGTATACAAGCGTTATCTGGTCATATGCGCTTCCCTGCGAGAAGTATTATCTGTATACTCAGAAGGCAGGCGACGGTTATTGGACTCACGATATAATTAATGATATAGAGGGATTTTACAATTATAGTTATACACACCTGCAAAATGGTAACACATATTACTTCCAGGTCAGGGCTTTGGATAAATACGGAAATTGGGGTGCGTTTTCAAAAGTATATACATATCAAGCAAAGAAACAGGACGAAAAAAAGGATTTAAGTAAAATGCTTACCTCGCATAAATGGCGTTACTCGGTTCACGAACAGAGCGATTATATGAAACTGGACTATGAATGGCTGCTCGAGTTCAAAGAGGACGGAACATGGGCGATGGATATGGATAATGCGGTTGATGATAATTCTGCAACCCATACAATGAGAGGAACATGGAGGCTTGACGGCACAGCGCTTACGGTTGAATTTAAGGATGAAGAAATACCGGCATTTAACGAAACAGACCTTCTCGTATTCGCGGATGATATGACCGATGAAAAAATTGAAACAGAAGGCATAGAAGCTATGATTTATCCGTATCCCGACGACCTTTCGGATGATGAAAGGTTTAGGTACACACCTCAAATAAAGTGGTATGTATCAGACAAGTATTTTTGTCTCCATACAATTATATTTACAGCAGAAAACACAAAATAAAAACAAAGGGTTGGCTTTTGCTTAAGCCAACCCATATTATTTATCATTGATATTGTAAAATCTTCTCGCGTTTTCCGCGGTGATGTCGAGCAGCTCCTGAACGCCCATATTTCTGAGCGAAGCGATTTTTTCCGCAGCGAAAATTATCATTGAGCTGTCGCAGCGCTTGCCCCTGAACGGAACAGGCGCCATATACGGAGCGTCGGTTTCGAGCAGAAGTCTGTCAATCGGAATTTCCGCCGCGACGTCAACGCTGTGCCGCGCGTTTTTAAAGGTGACAACTCCGCCGAGGCTAATATAACAGCCCAGCTTAACCGCCTCGCGCATTAGCTCGACGCTTCCCGAAAAGCAGTGTACAAGCGCGTTTGGCTTGTACTTTCTGAGAAAGTCAAATGTATCTCCGTGCGCCTCTCTGTCGTGAACCACAAGCGGCATTTTCAAATCGAGCGAGAGTTTGATTTGCTCCTCAAAAACCCGCTTTTGCAAATCCTTCGGAATACCCCAGTGATAGTCCAGTCCGGTTTCCCCGATTGCGACAACTTTTTCAAGCTTTGTCAGCTCGGCAATTTGGTCGAGGTAATCGTTCGGCATATCCTCGAGGTTCTCGGGATGAAAACCCACCGCGGCGTAAAAGTAATCGTACTTATCGCAGAGCTTTAGAATTTCTTTTGCCGACTTTAAGTCCACCGCGTTGTTGACAACGCCGCAAACGCCCTTTTGCGGAAGCGATTTAAGAAGCTCGTCGCGGTCGTCGTCGAACCAATCGTCATCATAGTGAGCGTGAGCGTCAAAAATATTTCTGTAATTCATATCAGCAAATCTGCGAGCCGGCAGGCATTCCCTCGATTGTCACAACCTGCAGCTTTTCGCCGTCGGCGGTCTCCTGTACGGCGGAGAGAATCATACCGTGGCTCTCAACTCCGCAAAGCTTAACGGGCTTGAGGTTTGAGACGAAGAGAATCTTTTTGCCGACAAGCTCATCGGGCTGATAGTGCATGGCGATTCCGCTTACGATTGTGCGCTCGCCTGTGCCGTCGAAGATTGTAAATTTGAGGAGCTTTTTGGACTTCTTGACCTTCTCGCACGCGATGACGTCGCCTACGCGGATATCGCACTTGTCGAAGTCGTCAATGCCGATTTTCGGAATACTTTCCAAATCGAGCTTCTCCTCAACTTCCTCGATGCTCTGCTCCTTTGCGGCGTTAGCCTGCTGCATTTTGGTCAGCTCTTCCTCAAACTGCTTTGCGTCAATTCTCGCGAACAACGGAACTGCCTTGTCAAGCTGAGTTCCTGCTTTGTACGCGCCGAATTCCTTAAGGCTTTCGTAATCAGCGCAGTCGCAGTTGATTTGCTTGAGAATTGCCTTATTAGTGTCGGGCATAAACGGCTCAATAAGCACCGCGATATAGCGGATGCTCTCGAGCAGATTATACAGAACCGTGCCGAGGCGCGGCTTGTTTGCTTCATCCTTGGCAAGTGCCCACGGAGCGGTCTCGTCGATATATTTGTTGCAGCGCTTCGCGAGGTTGATAACCGCTTCTACCGCGTCGCTCATATGAAAAATATTGATCGCGTCGTCAACCTTTTTGACGGTGTCAAGGCAGAACTGCTTAAGCTCGTCGTCGAGCGGCTCTGCCGCTACAGGCTCTTGAACCGTTCCGCCGAAATACTTGTTGTTCATCGCAACCGTGCGGTTTACAAGGTTGCCGAGGGTGTTTGCAAGGTCAGAGTTAAAGCGCTCAATAATCGTATCGTAGGTGATGGAACCGTCGTTTGCGAACGGCATTTCGCTGAGCAGGTAGTAACGAACGGCGTCAACGCCGATAAGCTTAACGAGCTCGTCCGCGTAGATAACATTGCCGCGGCTCTTGCTCATCTTATCCTCACCGAACAGCAGCCACGGATGGCCGTAAACCTGCTTCGGAAGCGGCTCGCCGAGCGCCATGAGCATAATCGGCCAGTAAATGGTGTGGAAGCGCACAATGTCCTTGCCGATGATGTGCGCGTCTGCAGGCCAGTACTTTTTGTACTGCTCCGAGCTGCCGTCGGGATCGTAGCCGATACCGGTGATATAGTTCGAAAGCGCGTCAATCCAAACATACACAACGTGTTCGGGATCGAAGTCAACGGGAATTCCCCACTTAAAGCTCGTGCGCGATACGCAGAGATCCTGGAGTCCGGGCTTGATAAAGTTGTTGAGCATTTCCTTTTTGCGGCTTTCGGGGTAAATAAAGTCGGGATTTTGCTCGATGTATTCCTCGAGTTGTTTTTGATACTTTGAAAGCTTGAGGAAGTACGCTTCCTCCTTCATCGGCTTAACCTCTCTGCCGCAGTCGGGGCACTTGCCGTCTACAAGCTGGCTCTCTGTCCAAAAGCTCTCGCACGGAGTGCAGTATAAGCCCTCGTAGCTTCCCTTGTAAATATCGCCCTGATCGTAGAGCTTTTTGAAAATCTTTTGAATTACACGCTCGTGATCCGGGTCTGTGGTGCGGATAAATTTGTCGTAGGAAGTGTTGAGGATGTCGCAAATCTCGCGGATTTCGCCGGCAACCTTGTCAACATATTCCTTCGGAGTACAGCCCTCAGCTTGGGCGTACATCTCTATCTTCTGACCGTGCTCGTCGGTTCCCGTTTGGAAGAACACGTCGTAGCCGAGCATTCGCTTGTAACGCGCGATAGCGTCGGTCAGAACAATCTCATAGCTGTTGCCTATGTGCGGCTTGCGCGAGGTATAGGCAATCGCTGTGGTGATGTAATACGGTTTTTTGTTACACATGAGTAAATCCTCCTTTTTTCAGCAAATGAGCTTACCTATTATTATATCAACTATGCAGACAAATTGCAACTGTCATAAATTTTGCGTGACGGTAATATTTTGCGGTAAATTCCGCATATAATACATTGAAAGCGTAAAGGGAGTGCAAAAAGCCAAAAACCCCTTGACAAAACGCCTGCGGCGTGGTATTATATATAAGCTGTAGACAACAGAATATATCGCGGGATAGAGCAGTTCGGTAGCTCGTCGGGCTCATAACCCGAAGGTCGTTGGTTCAAATCCGGCTCCCGCAACCAAACAAAGTGGCTTAAACAGTACGTTTAAGCCACTTTTTCTTTGTGTTTTATAACCCGCAATGATTATTTTGAGATGAACGATTTTGCCCTCAGTTTGAACGGTCAATTTTTAGAATTAACGATTTTACCATTAACTTGAACGATAAAAACATAAAACTAATCGTGATATAATGCAGAAAACAATATCTTTGTGCAGGGCTGACAAAACCGTCAATAGATTTTTAGGCAGTATTATTTGTAAAATTATGGTATTATTTAATAAACAAGTTTTATTTGCTTGCTATGGAGGTTAGAAGAAGAAATGAAAAGATTGTTTTGGATAGCGCCATTTGTTGTGTTGAGCGTGTTTTATATATTTCCGTTTTCGGCAGGCGCGTCGGAGGTTGCTTCGACAACCGAAGCGGAAAGCAAATTTACTATTGAAATTGAAACTACCGCGGCAAACGTTGCCGATAATGAAGCTCCGCTCGGAACAGATTCTTTTGAAAACACTGAGCCTCCCGAGGAACCCGGCGAAGCAGTTGAAAAGCCTGCCGCTCCGACTCTCAGTCTTTTAAATTCCGCGAACGGATTAACGGCTTTATGGACAGATATAAATGAAGCGTCATATTATGTTGTCTATTATAAAAGCGCTTCCGATAACGGTTACTCAACCCTTGAAACCGGTGATACAACTTGTGTTATTCCCGAAACGGAATCGGGAACGCTTTATTTTGTAAAGGTTCAGGCTGTCAGTGCTGAAGGGGTGAGAGGCTATGAATCAGCGGAAAAAAGCTTGACGTATATCGCGCGCGCCGGGAACACGGAGATTAACTTTAACGGGAGCTCAAATGTTTGTGTGTGGAACAGCGTCGGGGGAGCCAATAAGTACCAGATAGCAAAAAAGAAAAGCGGAGATAAAGCTTTTACTTACTTCACAACGACCTCGAATACATTTACGGACAAAAACGTTGTAAAGGCAAATACATATTATTATCAGGTAAGAGCTGTGTACGCCGCGGCGGACAACGGAACGGCTTACGGAGCGTGGTCGCCGGTTAGTTCGGTAGTCACATTGGCGCAGACAAACGCGTCGCTTGCGAACAAGTCAAACGGAATCCGCGCGCAGTGGAACGCTGTAAACGGAGCCGCAAGGTACGCTGTATACTACAGGTCGTCAGACGATACAAAATGGACAACGGCTTCAACAACGAATACGTTTTACCCGATACTCAACGCTAAATCGGGCAAGCTGTATTATGTTCAGGTTCGCCCGGTTAACGGAAAGGTCAGCGGCAAATATTCAAAGGTAAAGGCAATAACATTTTTAGGACGTCCTGCCGTAACGCGGTCAAATGCTTCTGACGGAGTTAACCTGAGCTGGAAAAGCGTTGACGGCGCAAATAAATATCAGATAGCAAAAAAGAAAAACGGCGCGTCCTCATACATCTATTACTATTCAACCGGCACAGCTTTTTTTGACCGCGATGTTTACGGAAACACGGCGTATTACTATCAGGTAAGAGCGGTATACGAAACGGAAAACAGCGGAACGGCATACGGCGAATGGTCGGCGGTTGGTACTATTCTCAGGCTTGTTCAGCCGTCGGTGTCGCTTTCTAACAAATCAAACGGAATGCGTGTTGAGTGGAGTAGGGTTGCAGGAGCTGTAAAATACGCGGTATATATAAAGGCGGCTTCCGCGTCAAAGTGGCAGTCGGCAACTACTGCAAATAACTATTACCCGATGTTCACCGTAAAATCCGGCGTTTTGTATTACGTTCAGGTTCGCGCGATTGGCAGCGGAGCCTACGGGCCGTTTTCAAAGCCGAAAAGTCTGACGTTTATCGGCCCTGCCAACTTAAATTTATCAATGCCGAACAGCAATCCGGTGCTGAGCTGGAACAAGGTCCCGGGCGCGAATAAATACCAAATTGTAAAAACGAAAAAAGGCGTTTCGGGTTATGAGTATATTTATACCACGGGAACATCTTACGTTGACAAAGCCGCTGCGGTTTCAAACGGATTTTATTCCTATCAGATAAGAGCGATGTACGCGACAGAGGACAAGGGCACCGCTTACGGCGCGTGGTCTGTCGCGGCAACCACTTTTCGCGGTACCATGATAAAGCAATTACAATCGCAAATAGGTAATTCGAACACCTCGTATGTAAAATATATTAACTCCAAATCAGGCATCGGCGTAACGGCAAGCTTTGAATGGTGCGCTGAATTCGCATGGTGTATGATCGATCAATTCGCGGCTAAGGTAAAAATAAAAGATCCTGTTAAGCCCTGTATTCACGTGAGTGAAATAGCAATGCAGGCGAAAGCAAAAGGCGCGTTAAAAAGCGCGTACAACAGCGGATATATTCCAAAGCCCGGAGATTTGTTCACCACGTCATTCTATAAATATCCCGGCAGCGACGGACGGCTGCACATAGGCTTTATTGAATCGGTTGAAACCAACGCATACGGACAGGTAACTAAGATTCATACAATCGAAGGCAACTATAACTGGGAAAGACAGAGCAGTACCAACACGCGTGTTTCAAGAAACACATGGGTGCCGGGGAAAGAAAACGCTTACTCCGCTATTTTGTGTGAATATATTGATTTGGAAAAGCTGTTTTCCTAATACGCGTTAACGGTTTTTTTCTTAAATTTTATTTAAACAAATCATACAAATAATGCAGGAAAAGTTTGGATAACTGTATCGGCTGATTTGTGGTATTATATGTATTGGGAATTTTTAACTGACTGAGGGGGAATTAAAATAAATAAGCGCATTTCATTATTGCTTGTGACGGTCTCAGCCGTTTTGTGCCTGTTAGTTGTAGGGATGATCAGCCCGTCAGCGGCTGCAAAGCTGCCGTCACCTGCTAATTTTACACTCAACACGGTTGACAACACCGTGGAGATATCTTGGGGTGAGGTCGATAATGCAAGCAGTTACGAGCTGTTCTTTCAAAAGGAAGGAACAACGTGGCAGAGTGTTGTTGTAGAGGGTACTAAGCACACGTTTACAGATGTCAGTCCTTACGACACTTACTTTTTTCAAATCAGGGCGATTGACGCCGAAAAAAATTACGGCTATTTTTCGTCTGTAAAAACAAGGCAGGCGAAGGCTCTGCTCACTTCTCCGCAAAATTTCAAGACAAACACGGTTGATGACACTGTCGAGATAACTTGGGATGAAGTTGATGACGCGGATAAATACGAGCTGTTCTATCAGCAAGCCGGAACAGGCTGGCACAGCGTAATTGTCGAGGGTACGGCGCATACCTTCACGGATGTAAGCCCGTACTACACATATTTTTTTCAGATAAGAGCGCTCGACAAAAACGGTTACCCGGGATATTATTCATCGGTTAACAAAAGAGCGGCAACACAAAAACTGCCGTCACCGAAGAACTTGTCCGCAAAGACTAATGACAGTACAGTTTCGCTGACTTGGGATGAAGTGAGCGAAGCGCGTAATTACGAGCTGTTTTATTTGCAGACAGGCACAGGCTGGCACAGCGTTATTGTAAACGGAACGTCGCACACCTTAAAAAATATCAATCCGCAATCCACATACTATTTCCAAATCAGGGCGGTTGCCGACAAAGAAAACCCGGGATATTATTCTCCCGTAACCAAAAGACTGCCTACTCCGTCGGTCGGAGCGTTAAGGAATTTCAATAACTTCATCAACATCAACTGGACAAGCGCTCCCGGGGCGAGAATGTATTACCTCTGGTATAAAACGTCTTTATCGGACAAGTGGGTATGCGCTCCTAAGCCGACCGCGAACACATACTGGAATATATCAAACCCGAAATCAGGCGTTGTATTTGACGTTGAGATACACGCGGTTTTCCCGAATAACGATTACACGGTGTCGAGCGTAAAAAGCGTTACAAGGCTTGAAGCTCCGGCCTACGGCGTTAACTACAGCAAAAACGACAGGTTCAACATCCACTGGAACAAGGTTTCCGGAGCGGATAAATACGAACTGGTAAGGTTTTATAACAATAAAAGCCAGCGTATTTACACCGGCTCAAATACATATTTTGAGGATAACGGAATCTCTGCGATAGGGCCGTATTATTATCAGGTCAGGGCGTTGAACGGCAATTCTCAGGGCGTATGGTCATCGTATGTTCCGGTGCATTACGTTCCTAAAAAGCTGGCACAGCAAAAGATTGTCGAGCTGGCGCATATGCAGTACGGAAACAAAGGCGACAAATACTGGAAAGCCATGTGGAAGCCCGACCAGTGGTGCGCAATGTACGCAGGCTGGCTGTTGCGCGAGGCAAGGGTTGACCTCGGCAAGTACGGCTGGCACGTCAATGTCGGCGTTTGGGCGGATAACCTCAAGGCGAAAAAGCTGTGGCACGACAGAGGAAAATACACGCCTAAGGCAGGAGATATTATCATTTTCGGCAGACCTGATTTCAGAACGCACGTCGGAATTGTAACCGGCGTTAAGAACGGCATAGTCTACACCAGCGAAGGCAACGCGACAGGCGAGGAATACTTTAACTCGCGCGTGACGGAAAAATCATACAGCCTTAACAGCTCGTACATCGTAGGCTACGGCTCGGTAGCATATTAAAAAATAAAGCTCGGACATTTTGCTTTGTCCGAGCTTTTCGTTTTGAAAAATTAAAACTTAGTTAAATAACAGTGTGCAAACGTTTTTCTCCGATGGGCGCGTCAACGTCAAAATTCGCGATATATTTTTGCAGGAGAGTAGCGTCGTCAATATCAAGCTCGCCGTCGATGATGTTTCCGCGTTCGGCGGCTTTATCATCAGCGTCTATACCTGCAAGTATCTGCTGGATTTTTGTGACGTCGCCAATGGTGATTTTTTTGTCCTTATTGCTGTCGCCCAAGATGTAGCTGTCGCGCATTTTGAAATTGAGCGTGTAGGTGTTGTTGTAGTAGTAAGCCTCTGTTACGGGACGGTTTTCGTTGACCTTCAAAGTGACTTTGTAATCACCCGCAGGCAGCTTTGAAAGCTCAGAATAATACATCTCTGTTCTTTCGGCGTAGTTAAGTCTGGTCCTGGCAAGATTAACGCTGTCGTTAAGAACCGTCTTGCCGTTTTCGTTGACTATATTCCGGCTGACATTAATAGCCGCCCGGTAGTCTTTGTCGGACGCGTTAGAAACTTCTAAGCCAAAGTAAAGTTTTTTTCCGCTCTCGTGCAAGAGGACCTGCTCCTGCTCGTATTTAGTCTCGGAGAGCGTAACGTGACCAAAGCCGATGTCGGGGTATTTTGTCTTGTCGCGCATAGTAACAATTTCTCTCTCTCGCGGAACACTGCTTTTGTAGGGAAGCAGGTAGGCGAAATCCTGAAATACCGCCGAGGTATGCTCGTCGTAATCAAACCAAAGATGACCGTTGCCGTCTGCGTAAACGGGTTTCATATTCATTACGTTGTCCGAAAGAGTACGGTCATAGGGCTCTGTCATATCAGAGTCGGAGTCGGTGATAAACACCTGAAGAAAACGGTTGATGTTGTTTTTTTCGAGCGAGGTATCAGTCATAAATCCCCAAAGGGTAATCGCGTGACCGCCGCCGACTTCTCCGTCATAGGCAATTCCGATTCCCGGCGAAATCGCACAGCCCTCTTTAAGCCGTTCCTCCATATGGTTAAGCTGCGTAACGCCCTTTATATCCTCGTAATCGCAAACCATATCGTAGGCGTAGTTTTTAAAATAAGCGCCTGAATTCGGGTAATTTAGGATTTTCGTGCTGTAGTAGCCACTGTTGTTGCCGAGCGCCACGCCGTTAAAGAACCACGCCAGACCGTAGTACTGAAAGCCGCCGTTGTTGCTGAACGATTTGTTGTAAAGGTCAAAAACCTCATCCTCGTTCTTAAAGCCTGCCTTTTGCGCCCAGCCGGTGTAGGTGAGCATATTGGCGCAGGACGCCGCCCAGCAAAGGTAGGTGTCGCTTTGTTCGGGCTTGAGCTTTTCGGCATCAATGAAATTTAAATCCTCAAAGTCGAACGGCTGATTATCAATGTATTTGGCAAGTATTGCCTGCTGGATATCATCAACATTCTCGGCGCAAAGTCCCGTAAGGTACACTTGCTTAGTAGTGCCGGGGAGCATAAACTCCACGTGAAAGCGTTTGTCTGAGCTGCCCGAGGCGCCTACGCTCAAAGCCTCCTTGCTGCCGATGTAAAGATTATATTCCTGCGATTCCTCAACGCGGTCAACGTCGGGAGCGCCTGCAATCTGTTCGCTGCCGTCCTTGTCGGTGATTACGGAATACACTCCCAAAGTCTCGTCGGGGATTTCCGCCGCCGCAACAGGCGGTACAGCCAATACGGCTGCAATAATAAACGCTACTGCGGCAAAAAGCTTTTTCATTATAAACCCTCCTGTTACAATATGTTTGCCCCTTAAAATATGGCAGCCAGCCATAAACATAGGGCATCTCGTTGCCTAAGCTGTTAGAATAGGAAGGAACGGTCTGACTTATACCT
>Ga0256407_10011666_pt1 | contig 12114 bp, 4 predicted proteins | sample RumenRJG_04DNA_FD_193489 | JGI IMG/M metagenome (GOLD analysis project Ga0256407, IMG submission 193489) | Bovine rumen microbial communities from Lethbridge, Alberta, Canada - RJG_04 | ecosystem: Host-associated > Mammals > Digestive system > Stomach > Rumen | place: Canada: Alberta | collected... | reverse complement strand
ATCATATAATCTTACGTAAAATTCTATATAATTTAATTATTTTTAGAAATCAACTCTCCAATTTTATTTTGTAAAGATGAAAATGAAATTTTTCATAACAAATTAAAATGTTTTTCAACAACACATATTATATATTTTATTTTAAGTATAATTATTACTATAATTGATTTTATTTTTTGCATAATTGGTGTTTCAATTATTTTTACAAAAGGAGAAAAAATAATATTTGGAACAATAAAAAGTTTTGTAACAAATCCTGAAAAAAATGTTTTTATAGCAAAAACTATAATGATAATAATATCAGGAATAGATTATTTAATTGGGAACAGTAGATCAATTATTCCATTATCTGCATTTTTTTTTGGAACAATAATATTTTATAGTTTTTATAATGAACATTGTTTTAATACATCAAATGATTTTAGACAAATATATAATTATTCTTTAAGTTTAATTTATTTTTTATCTGGATTATTTGTTCTTATAGGCTATATTTTAAAAGATGAAAATGAAAGGAAAGGATATTTTTATTTTTATCTTTTATTTTGTATTATATTCCTTTTTATTATTAATTATGCCGTTTTTAAAATTAAAACTATTAATTTTACAGATAATTCACAAAAATTAAATGAACTAGAAATTTTTCTTCAATATAGAAATGTTTTATTATCAATTAAAAAGAAAAATTATAATAGAGAATTGATGATTACTTTTTTTCAATATATTAATTATTCTAATTATAATAAGAAAATAGAAGAAAATTTTTTAAATGAAGAAAATGAGAATTATAATTTATATTGTATTGTTGAAAAAAGTTTAAAAAGAAGAATGGTTTTATTTAAAAATAGTTTATTATTAAAAATACTACATTTTATAATTTTAAAATATTATTTAAAAAATCATAAAGGTGCATATTTACTTTTATATCAATTAAATTATGATTTAGATAATTATATAATTAATGGAGACTTAAGTGAAAAATTTTTTATATTTAGAATAAAAAAATCAATTGAAGATGATTCAATTGATTTTCATTTTGATAAAAATGAAATTTCAATGAGATTTCAAATAAATACTTTAATTGATTTAATTATTACAATTTCTGAATTATATTTTTCATTTTGGAATTTATTATTATCATCAGGTCAAAATAGAGAAATAAAAAGAATAAATGAATTAGGTTCAATTATTCATAAATCAATAAATGAAATTGAACAAAAATTACATGAAATTGAAAAAATAAAAACAAAAGATAAAAAAATTATTTTATTATATGGATTTTATTTAAGAGATATTTTAAATGATAAAGAAAAAGCAGAAAAATATTTAAAAGCAGATTTAACTGAAGAAAATATAATTCAAAGTAAATTTAAAAATAAAAATGATTTTATATCAACATCTCAATTTCAATATGGAATTATTTCTTTAACTAGACCTTCATTAGGAGTAATTGAAAAAATTTCAAAAGAATTTTCATTAAAATTAGGATATTATCCAAATGAATTAATTGGTCAAAATATAAAAATATTATTTCCTTCTTTATTAAATGATTTAGTTTTAACTACTTTAGATAATATTTTTAAAGATCCATATCATTATAAAGAAATGAAAAAAAATTATTATTTAAAAACTAATTCAAAATATATTGAATTATTCCCAATTGAAACATCAATTCAATTTGATGAAGAACATAATAATTTTCTTTTATGTAAACTTGATATGAATTTATTATCAAATAAAAAAATAGAAAATGAATGTCATATTATAACAGATAATAAATTAATAATAAATTTATTTTCTTCAAATTCAATTCATTTATTACAATTAACAAGTAAATTTATTTGTAATTCAATTGATATATCAATGTTAATTAGAGAATTTCATGATGAAATTGTTAACATTGCATATAATCAAGAATTAGAACATTTAAAAATAATTTCTTTAAAAAATGCAATTATGAAACATAAATTTTTACATATTGAAAATGAAATTAAATGGGTATTAAATGGAAAAAATTTTAAAATGAAAGTAGAAGAAATATTAATGGATAAAAAATTAATAGGATATTATTTTCATTTAAATTATATTCCAGAAAAAAATTTAGGAAAAACAACGATTCCAAATTCTGTTTCAATTACAAAAGAAATGTTTAGTAATATTCAAAAGAGGATTTTAAGAGGAAAAACAGAAAAAAAAGAATCTAAAGAAATTTTAAATGGATGTTCATTTATTGCAGAAAGAATTGAAATTAATGGTGAATTTATTCCAGAATTAGAAAAAGAAATTAATTATTATCCAAATGAAAAATTATATAATTTTAATGGAAATAATAAAAATGATAATATTAAGAATTATTTTCAAAAATTTATTTTAAATCCAAAATATAGAAGAGATAAAACAAAATCAATTCGACAAACTCAAATTAAAATTTTATCTGAAAATGAAGAATCATCTTTTTATTCAATAACAAATAGTGGTTCATCTTTTGAAAAAAGTTATGAATATTCTTCTGAAATAAATTCATCTACTGATTTAGATAAAATAAAAGATGAAAAAATAGAAAAAAATATTATTAATTTAGATTTAAAAAGTAATAAATCTTCACCTTTAAAAAATAATGGAAAAAAAAGTAATAAATCAACTCCTTTAAAAGATGATAAAAAAAGTAATAATACTTCACCAAGAAGATATGAATGGAAAAAAAGTAATAAATCTTCAAGTCAAATTATTACTTTAATTGAAATACATGATGAAGATTTTCATAAAATTAATTATAAAAATATGCATTTTTATATTTATGATTTTATTAAAAATTCACCTATTGAAATTAAATCTTTTGAATTAAAATCAAAAGTTGAACAAATAATTTTTGAAGAAAAAATGCTAACAGTTTCTTTAAAAAAAACAATTAATAAAAATCCAAAGAAAAACAAACAAAAGGAAAATGTTATATTAAAAAAAACAACAACAAAGGAAAAAAAAGAGAATAATAAAGAAAAAAATGAAGAAAAATATCATTCTTCTAATTTTTTCAGTTTAAATATTTATATTATTATTTGGATTGTAATATTAATGATATATACTTTTATATTAATTGGAATTGGAATTTATTATTTTTTGTTTTCTCTTTCAATTAGAACAAAAATTATTCAAACTATTGAAATACATAATTCTCTTAGTAATTTAATGCAAAATTCAAATAGAATTTTTTATTATTCTTATCAATTAATTGTTTTACAAAATTCACTTTATACTAAATTTGATTATACAAGAAATGAAATGAAAAACTTTGCAAGAAATAATTTAAATGATATTTATAATCAATTTATTGAGTTTTTAAATGATATTAATATTTATACTGCTTCAATAGAAAAAGAAAATAGATTTAAAATTGAAAATTATTATCTTGATTTAAAAAGTATAAATTATAATTTGGATAGAAATGTTACTAAATCAAAATTTATTAATATTTTGCAAGAATTTATTTTCGCAATATATTCTTTTATGAATTTACAAGATAAAGATATTAATTTTACTCAAAGAGATTTTAATTTTATTTTTTCAAATTATGAATCTCTTTTGATTGATCATTTATTAGATTTTTCCAATATTTTTTTAGATGAATATAATAGATTAAGAAATAATTTATATCTCAATACAATCATTTGTTCAATTTTATTTTTAATTACATTTATTTTTTCTTATTATTTTCAAATGAAAATTATTAGTAAAATAATTTTAAAACAAGAACAAACAACTGATATTTTTTTTAAAATAAATCCTGATTATATTTTTAATGCAATTAAAAATTGTGAAAATTTTATTGAAATTAATCAAAAAGATAAAAATGATCCTGAACATTTAGTTTCAAATCCTCATATTTTAGTTTCACAAAAAGAGAATACTGAATTAAATTCTTCTTTTGATGAATTAGAAATAAATAATTTAGTTGAAAGAAAAATGAATTTTGAATTTGAAATTCAAAAAAACAATTTAAAAAGAAGAAAAAATAAAAAATGTACAATTAAAACAATTGATATAAATTATTTATTTTATTTAACAATCCCAGTAATTATTATAATAGTTTTATTATCTATAGTAATAATAGAAGAAATAAATAAATATAAACATGTTTATGATTTATCATCATTTTATTTTTTAACATTAAATCATAAAAATTATTTAATCAAAAATTATAATTACTTTAGAACAATATTGAGTTATTATCCATATACAAATAAAATAGCTCAAATTAAAAAGATTGAATACATTTTATATATTAATTTAAATCTTGCCTTTGAAGAAAATCAAAAAAATTATATTAATATATTTATTTCATTAGAAAAATGTACAAAAGATGAAATAAAGATATTTAATTCAATAACATTTGAAAATATTTGTAATTATTTTGAAAATTATTCAAAATTATACAATGTATCATGTGATGATATTGGAGATGGAATCTCACATTATGGGCTTTATTCAATTTCAATTTATATGTTACAATTAATATCAAATTTATTAAATTCTTTAAGAAATATTATTGAAAAAGGAAGTGAAAAAGGATTCAAATATGATGAAATTTATTATAGAAGTGATTATATTAATGATTTATATCCTGAAAATAAAAGTTTATGGTCAGAATATGAATCATTAAATCCTTTTTTAATTATTAATAATCAAAATAATTATTATTTATCAGTTATAATGGAACATATTATTAAAGAATCCACTAATTATCTTAGTTTATATATAAAAAATAAAATGCTTAATATTGTATTACAACTTAAAAATAAGATTTTAATTTCTGCATTTGGATTATTATTAGTTTTAGTTATTTCTACTTTGTTTTTCCTTTTTCCTAGGATAATTAGGAAAAATAATGAAATGATAGAAGAAAAAAATATGTTAAAAATTATACCTAAAAATGAATTTGAACAAATTATAATTCAAGAAGATATTAAAATATAATATTTATTTATAATTTATTCTAATTATTATATTCAAATTATTCTAATATAAATCAATTTGGAATATACGAATATATAAATTTTTTATTGTAAAATTTACGTAATAATTTTAATTATTAAAATTTATAACAAATTTTTAAAATAATTGATTTTAATTAAAAATAGCATTTTATTTTAATTATAAAAATTTTACTTTAATTGATTAAAAATTTTTTTTATTTATATAAATAATAAAATTATTTATTTAAAGAATCATTTGAAAATTAAAATATTAAAAAAATAAATAAATGTTCAATTACGATAAAATTAGTAAAAAAGTATATTAAAAAAAATATAAAAAATAAAACTATTAAAATATCACTTTTAAAAATAAATTTTTAAGTAAATAAAAAAATATTTAAATAAAATGACTAAATATATTTAAATATATTAATTAATAATTAACAACCAAAAAAAATTATTTGGATTGAATATCCAATTCTCCAAATTTAATGTAAATAATATAAATAAAATTAAAATTTATTTTTAACAATGATACCTCTTCTCAAAATGCGTCTATCATATATAAAAAGAAAACCATTCAAAAATTTTTTCACTTTTGCATTACCTATTATATTATCATTACTATTATCATATTTAGCAAATGAAATTATAAAAAATGATTCAAAACTTGAACAAGAACCTCAACCAACAATTTATAGCAATTTAAATTATAGTTTTAATTTTATTAATTATACATTTACATTTCCTTCAAATGATTCTTTAGCAATAATATCAAAAAATGAAAAACTTAAAGAAATTATGATACAAAAATATAATCAATATTTTTTAGGTCATCATAATATAAAAAATTATTCTAATTATTCAGAATTTTTAAATTATATAAATTCAATTGATTATAATAATACAAATTTTACTTTTTCAACTGCGATTGATATAATTAATGAAGAAAATGAAACAATGTATAAATTTAAAAATAAATTATTTTCTTTTGAATCTGTTATATCAAGAGAAAATAAATTAAATTTCCCAAGTGGAAAGTTTAATTTGAATTATTTTCATATTTATAATAGTTATTTCCTTTTATCATCATTAGTTGAACAAGAAATTGGTAATAAACCAAAATTAAATTTAATAATTTCTCCTCAAATTTTAACAAGAAGACCTTTATATAATCCATATTCTGAAGATAGTTCAACTTCAATTCTTATTTCAGGATTATTAACTTTTTGCTATTGTCTTATTTTTTTTTCATTTTTTGATTGGATGATTGAAGAAAAAGAAAAGAAATTAAATTATTTTCTTTATAGACAAGGTGTTAGTAAAAAAATTTATTATTTTTCTTGGTTTATATTTTTTTTATTATTTGCATTTTTTACTTCACTTTTTACAAGTTTTGTAATTTCAAGATATATTTTATATAATGGAATTTATTTATATACATTTTTTGCTAATTTATTTTTTATTTTTAATATTTTTGGATTATGTTTTTTTTTCACTTCATTTATTGAAAAAGTTGAATCAGGACAAAAAATAACAAAATTTATTTATATTGGTTCAACAATGATGGGTTTAATGTTATTAGAAACTGGAATATCAAAAATTTTAAGAATAATTTTTGCTTTTTTACCAAATATTAATTTAATGATTAGTATTAGTATTCTTTTACTTTTAGATAACTTTAAAAATGTTGATATAACTTTACTTACTACAAAACATAATCAAATAAGTTTATTTGATTCATTTATTATTTCATTATGTTCATTCTTTTTTTATATTATTTTTGGAATTTTAATAATTGCATATAATGAAGGAGTTTTAAAATATTATTTTTGTAATAATGAATCAAATGAAGAAGAAACAGGAAATAAAGTTGCTATTGATTCTGATGTTGATAAAAGTTTAACCCAATTTGAAATCCATCATGAAAATTTAACAGAAAGAAATCTAAATTTACTTTTTGAAAAAAATTGTTTATCAATTAAAAATGTATATAAAATATATGCAGATTTAAAAGCTGTAAATAATTTTAATGGAGATATTTTCCCAGATGAAATATTTTGTTTACTTGGTCATAACGGAGCTGGTAAGACAACATTAATAAAAATGATATCAGGATTAGAAAATTTAGATAATGGTGACATAACCCTTGATGGAATATCCTTAGTTCAAAATAAAGATTATTTATATGAAAATATAGGATTATGTACACAAGATGATTTATTTTTTGATGATTTAACAATAGAAGAACATTTAATTTATATGTCTGAAATAAAAGGAAAAAAAGCAAATTTAAATGAAATTAATAATTTAATAAATAAATTAGATTTAGATGAAAAAAAATATGATTTAGCAAAAAATTTATCAGGAGGTCAAAAAAGAAAATTATGTATTGCATTAGCATTAATTGGAAATAGTAAATTAGTATTATTAGATGAGCCAACAAGTGGAATGGATGTTATAGCAAAAAAACAATTATGGAAATTTTTAGAAGGATATAAAAAAGATAGAATTATAATTTTAACTACTCATTCTCTTGATGAAGCTGAATATTTAGGTGATAGAATTGGAATTATGAATGAAGGAAGATTTATTTGTTCTGGTACTTCTTCTTATTTAAAAAGTAATTATCCTTGTGGTTTTAATATTAATTTTTTAATTAATTCTAAAATTTCTAATAAGGAATCTAGAAGAGATTTATTTAATCAATTGAAAAATATTGATGATAGTGCTGAGATTAAATTAGAATCTAAAGGAGTTTTTACTATTAATTTTTCCAAAATGAATAATAATGTTAAAGATATTTTTGATTTGATTGATTTGAAAAAAGATGAATGTGGAATTGAAAATTATACTGTTTCTACCACTTCTTTAGAAGATGTTTTTCTTAAGTTAAATGATTCAAATTATACTAGAGATACTATTAATCAAAATAATGATATTAATATTATAAATGTTGAAGATAATGAAAATAAATTAATTATTGAAAAAGAAAGAGCTTCTTTTTTTAAACAAATTTGTAATAATTTAAAAAAGAATTTAATTACTTTATGGAGAGGAAAAATAAGATTTTTATTAGAAATTTTAGGTTCTTCTATTATGGTTATAATATATTTATCTTTATATCAATTAATTCAACAAAATGATAAAACAAAAGAACAAGATTTAAATTATTTACTTTCTAAAACAACAATTTATTATACTACAATTGATTGTGATATTTCATTTTTACAAAATTCTTCTTTTGCAAAAAATAAATCATTAACTTTTGAAGAAGTAAAATTAAATAATTCATTATTAGAAAAATTAGACCCAGAAGAAATAAATAAAGAATTTTACAATAATAAAATGGAATATCATTATGAAAAAATATATTTAATATTAAAAAAAAATGAATCAGGATATTATTCAATAATATTTAATCAAGTAGGAGAATATGAATTTTATCTTGCAGCAACAAATTTAATTTTTTCATCTTTTTATGAAAATACAACTGGAATAAAAATTTCAGCATTTAATGAAATTTCTACTATTCCAGATGGAATAAAAACAAAAAATAATGTAAATAATTTTGATTTTATAATGAAACTATTTTCAGTAGCTATGATTTGGTATTCTTTTATTTCATTTTTAATTAATATGTTACAAGTTCCTATTAGAGATAGAATTAATAATGTTAAACATTTATTATATTTATCAGGTGAAAATATGATTGCATATTGGATTGGTTTTGTTATTGTTGATTTAATTAAATTTTTATTTTATTCGATTTTACTACTATTAATTTTAATTTGGTTTGATGATGTTTATTTATATTATTTTATATTTGAAATTCCATTTTTTTTTGCTTTAATTATTATAACTTATTGTTTTACATATATTTTTGATAATGAAGGTACTGCACATACTTTTTATAATATTATTATTCTTTTTGGTTCTTATATTTTAATTGGATTATCCGCTTATATTTATGGAAGTGAATTTCTGGATTTTTTTCAAACTGAAAATTTTAAATTTAATTTTATACATGATTTAATACCATCTTCAACTTTTTATTTTGCTTTATTAAATATGATGATTGCTTCAATTTTACCTGAACCAATGAAAACAAAATTATATAAAAGTACAATTAAAAATAAATCATTAGTTTTCTTAATTCAAATAATTTTCTATTTAATTATTCTTTTCCTTTTAGAAATTAGAATAATACAAAGAATAGGTAATACAATTTTATTTTATCTTTCCTTCAAAAATGAAGATATTGAAAAAGAAACAACAGAACAAAATGAAAAAATTCTAAATAACAAATCAGGAAATGAATATATAAATATAGAAAAAGAAAAAATAAACACATCTCAAAATTTAACAACAAAAATAGTAAATTTATCAAAAACATTTTTTAACTGTTGTTCAAAAAACAACAGAGCAGTTCGCAATTTATATTTAGGATTAGAATCAAATGAAAAATTTGGTTTATTAGGATTTAACGGAAGTGGTAAATCAACAACATTTAAAAGTATAACAAATCAAATATTCTATGACATGGGAGAAATATCATTATTTAATTTAGATAATCAAAAAGACTTTGGAATTCTTAGAAAAAATATTGGTTATTGTCCTCAAGAAAATCCTTTATTTGATTATTTAAATGTAACTCAAGCAATAAATTATTATAGAGAATTAAAAGGAGTAAATGAAAAAACAGAAAATATAATTGAAAGATTTGGATTAAAAAGTTATAAAAAAACAATTTGTAAAAATTTATCAGGTGGAAATAAGAGAAAATTAACATTTTCAATTGCATTAATGGGTAATCCTAAAATTATTTTATTAGATGAACCTTCAAGTGCAGTTGATCCAGAAAGTAGAAGAGGAATGTGGAAAAATATAAATTTATTAAGTAAAAAAGGAAATGAATATAATATGATATTAACTACTCATTCTATGGAAGAAGCTGAAGTTTTATGTGATACTGTTTCTTGGTTTAAACAAGGTAATTTTATGTGTGTTGGAAATCCTGAAAAGTTAAAAATTAAATTTTCTGTTGGTTATTTATTACATGTTAAATTTGGGAATTCGGATAATAATAATTTTGACATTTGTAATGGATTAGAAATTCAAGATTTAAATGGGAAGATTGTTATTAAAAATGATTTGGCTGAAAAAATGAAAGATATGAATAAAATTAATTACTATTTAGGAAAGTTAATTAATGTTGTTGATTTTATTAGGGAAAATACTTTTAAAATTGAGTTAAAAGATGTTGGGAAGGATTATTCTTTTGAATTAGAAATTGGGATTAATAAAGAAAAACAAGGGGAAATTTTTACACAAATTTTAACTATGAAAAATACTAATCCTGATGTTTCTGAAATTAGTATTAATACTGATTCTTTGGAAAATATATTAACACAGTTTAATTAAATAAAATTAGTTATTATGATTAGATATTTAATATAAAATTTATAATTTTTATTTTTTAATTTAAATTATTGTGAAAATAAGTTTAAAAATATTCAAATTTTAATAATTAATAATTTAAAATGAAAAATGTATCAATTAAATTAGTATTATATTAAAAAAAAGTAATAATAAATTTTTGGAGAAATTTAATATTATATTAAATTGAAAAATAAAGAGCTAAATATAACTTTTGAATGCTAAAATAAAAAAATTGAATATAATTAAAATATTTCTATTAACTCCATTATATATATATGAATTCATATAAATTAATTTAATATTGCTAATATTTAACATTTTTCAAAAAATATTCAAAATAGATTAATATATAATACTATAAATTATTTTTTTAATTAAAATATAAGATATTATCAATAAATTTTTCCTAAAAATTAATACTTTTTAGATTCATATATTTTACATTTTTAAATATTTAAATATTCATATAATAAATCTTTTTATTATATTAAAGTTTTAATTAAAAATGTTAAGTATATAATAGATTACATTTTACAATATTTTATTATAATAGTCTATTAATTATTTTATATATTTACATTTAATTATATTGATCATTCATTTTATTATTGAATATTAAATAAGAATTTTTATATATTTTTCTTTTTTAAAATAAAAAAATAATTATTTAAATAAAAATATCTTTTATATTTTATTAAAAATAATTTTATAATAATTTTATTTATTGTTGCTCCCATAAAAAGTTTAATCTCCTTTTTCCTTGATTAAAAGTATCTTTTGCTAAATTTTCATTTTTCCTTTTATTCTTTCCAATATTTGCTATAATTAATATAGAAAATATACAAATAAAAATAATAATGATTAAACATTTAACCAATTTATCATGAAAAAACTGTTTAAATATTGTTTTAATATCATTAGAAGCTCTTTTTATTGAAATATCAATTTCTTTTAATCCATCTTCAATTTCACCAATCTTTGTTATTTGATCACCCAAATTTCTATCAATATCCTTTAACTCTTTTCTACTTTCATTAATAATTTTTATCATATTATCAATCATTTTATCTATATCATTCAAATAATTATCTCCTCTTTTAATTGCTTGATGAGTTGTTAAATCTCTATTATCTATTTTATTATCAATATTTATCATATATTCATCATTATTATTATTGTCTTCAATTTTTATTTCACTGTTTATTTCTACTTTTAATTCTTTTTTATAATTTTTAAAAGTTTTTTCTAATTCATTAATTTTCTTTTCCCATTTTAAATTATCAGCTTCATTAGGTAAATACTGAATTTCATTTTTCATTTTGGCTATAATTTCTGTTATTGTTTTAATATTTTCTTTTATTTTTTTTCTCTTCCTATCCCCTTTTTGTAATTCTTCTTTTATTTCACTCATGTACTTTTTAATATCTTTATATAATCTTTAAGTATTGCAATATTATTAATATACATTTTATTTATATATTAATTTTTCTCAGATTAAAAAGTATTGATTAAATAATAAAAAATAGTTTTAATTGATAATTTATTTTTTATTTTTATTTAAAATAGCATTTAATATTTTAAATTTATATAATATAATTTTTAATAAAAATAACTTTAAATTTATAAATTTTATTTATTTCAAAGATTTTCCTTAATTAATAATTAAAATGTAAATGGGGATTGGGGATTGGGGATTGGGGAT
>Ga0256407_10011665_pt1 | contig 12115 bp, 10 predicted proteins | sample RumenRJG_04DNA_FD_193489 | JGI IMG/M metagenome (GOLD analysis project Ga0256407, IMG submission 193489) | Bovine rumen microbial communities from Lethbridge, Alberta, Canada - RJG_04 | ecosystem: Host-associated > Mammals > Digestive system > Stomach > Rumen | place: Canada: Alberta... | reverse complement strand
TCGTCCATATCTGCAAACTCATGCTGCACGTCAGACAGCATCATCTGCAACGTGGAATCCTGGAAGAAAAACAAGAACTTGCTATTGATATCCCGATCATTAACCTTTCCCAACTGTAAAACGTCTTCCAGTAGCATACGGGTCTGTGTAGGATAAACAGTATTCATCTGCTGTAGGGCAGAATAGTCGCCTGTAGTCAGATAAAGACTTTCAATACGGTCATAACGTTGAATGCTGACATGTTGTTCCTCTGCGTCAGCATCATTGGGCTTCAATTGCCACTGACAACTGATACACAACAGCATTAAAGCCACTAATAATCCGTATATTTTACCCATTTTGACGTGGATGAGTCTTTAAATAATTTTAAATTTCTCTGCAAAAATACTAAAAATTGTTGTAAAAACCAAATTTTAAACTAAAAAAAACAAAAATAACGAGCATTTTTAGCACAAATTCGTTTATTTGTGTGAAATTTGCACAAAACAAAACTACTTTTTAGCACAATGAAAAGAATCATCTCACTCCTCACGCTGACCACTATCAGCAGTTTGGCTTTTGCCAGCAGAACACTCATCGTTAGTGTTACCAATCCCAGCAATGTTGCCCGTACCGATGTACCCGTCGTACTCTCATTAGCCTCCTATGGCGAAGTGCGCTCCGCCCTCGTCACCCTTTCCGGCAAGGAGATTCCTTGTCAGTTGGACGACCTGAATCAGGACGATGCCTTCGATGAGCTCTGTTTTCTGGCTGATCTTGGCAAGAAGGAGCAAAAAGAATACACCATCACGCTGATGGATGAAGGTGAGCCACGAACCTACCCTGCTCGCACTTATGCTGAGATGGTACTGGCCAATACAAAGGACAAGAAACTAAAGAAACACCAGCAGAATAACTATATCGAATCGTTGACAGCTCGTGGCGATGCGGCCTATACCTATAATGTACAGCATCATCACGGTGTAGATTTTGAGAGTGAACTCAATGGTATCCGCATTTACTTCGATGCCCGTCAGACGCTTGATCTCTATGGCAAGTTCAAGAAACAGCTGGAGTTGAAAGAAACTCAGTTCTATACTCCTGACGATCTCAAGGCAAAGGGGTATGGCGACGATGTACTATGGGTTGGGCAGACCTTCGGACTAGGAGCTTTCCGAGGATGGGATGGTCAGAAACCCACACTTGTAGAGCCTGTCAAGACACGAACTCAACAGGTTATCAGCTATGGGCCCCTGCGTGCGATTGTTGAGATTATTGATCGTGGATGGAAGGCAGATGCCAGCAAGTCACCTGTCACAATGACCCTTCGTTATACCCAATATGCCGGACATCGTGATACAGATGTAGATGTGATCTTCAACAAGGATGTAAGCGACTATCGTTTCTCTACCGGCATCATCAACGTGAAGGGTTCTGAGGAGTTTTCCGACAAGAAAGGACTACGTGCTTGCTGGGGCACAGACTACCCTGCTGCCGATACTACCAAGTGGAAGCGCGAGACCGTTGGACTAGCCGTTCTTGTACCCCAAAAGAACATTGTCAGCGAGGAAGCTGCCAACAAAGACAACTATGCCTATGTCCTCAAAGTCGATGGGAAAAGAATGAGTTATAAAGTACTATACACTTCTGATAACGAGAGCTTTGGATATCACTCTGCAAAGGATTGGTTCAACTACTTGAAGACCTGGAAGAAAGAGGTGGAGCAACCTGTCAAGGTCACCATCCGATAACACAGATGACAAAGGATTAAAGTTCTATGATAACCTCTTCGAACTTTCCTTCCTTATTGATTATATAGCGGCGAGTCTCCTCCAGTTCGGGGCTCGTCGCTTCATGTGACAGGTAGTACTTCATCAGCGTAATTTCCCAGTTGCTGGTGATATAATAGTCCATGGATGTCTTACCGAAATCGGTAGGCCTATCCTCGGCCTTTTCCTCATAGATGCACAACTGGTCTACCATCTGGTGACGTCCATCCAGTGTGTAAAGAAAAAGTGTCGGTGTTATAGAATCCGGCATTTCCAACAGCATGATTACATGATGCCTTCCCGCGCGAGGCATTGACAGCACCTGCAGCTCCGCATTCGACAGATAACCAAAATGCTCATTCAGCACGCGAGGTACTTTGGTAAACTCCCCTAACCTCTCCCACTTTCTGCCTTCCGACTGCAAGGGGAGTGTGCGCAGACTCAGACTCAGGAAGAATTCCTCCAGCGGGTCACCATCCGTAATACCCGCCTGGCGGCGTATCTCTTTCACCTGCTCCGCCTTTCTGATGCTGTCCACCATGAGTTCGTAGTAGGCTGCATCTTTCTTCTTCTGTCCGCATGATGCCATCAGCATCACGAGGATACTTATCGTCAGAACTGCAATCTTTCTCATAACTGTTTGCAAAGATACGAAAATTTTCACTATCTTTGCACCATGAAGTTACGAATTTTGTTCTTCCTGCTTCTCATGGCTACCTGCGGATGGGCATCCAACCGCATCTTCTCGCCAAGGATTAAGTCGCTGACCAGTATCGTCAACGGCGACTGGCTCAATCGTCCTGTCATGACACTCAACAGCCGGGATCAACTCGTTGTTGGTTTCGACGAACTTTCTCACGATTCCCACCGGCTCATTTACCACTTAGAACACTGTGAAGCTGACTGGAGCACTTCTGAGGATATTTTTGAAAGCGATTGGCTCAATGGATTCAACAATAATCCCATCGAAAATTATCGCAACTCCATCAATACCACCGTGCTCTATACCCACTATCAGCTCAGTATTCCCAACGAGCGGTGCCAATTAAAGATGAGCGGCAACTACCGACTTACCGTTTATGATGAGGACGCTGATAATGAGAGACTGCTCGAAGTCGAATTTTACGTGGTCGAACCCCTAATGGCCGTAGGCATGGAAGTTACCACCAATACCGACATCGACCATAACGTAAGTCACCAGCAAGTCAGTTTCTCGCTCAACTACAATAAAATTCGTATCAACCAGTTCGACGAAGAGATACAAACCGTGGTCATGCAGAACTGGCGCGAACAGGGCTCCCGCATTAATCTACGCCCTACCTTTATTAACAATATGGGTGCTACATGGCAACACAACCGCCAATTGATTTTCGATGCGGGCAACGAGTTTCACAAGTTTGAAGTACTCGACGTAAAGCATACCACCATGGGGCTTGATCGCATTGAGTGGGACGGCCACTACTATCAGGCTTATCCTTTCACCTCCAGCGTATGTCGCAACTATCTTACCGATGTTGATGCCGATGGTGCTTTCCTTATTCGCAACAGCGACCGCATTGAATCCGACTACACCTGCGACTATGTTTGGGTAAACTACACTTTGCAAGCACCTTACCAAGGCGATATTTACTTGTCGGGACACTGGACTATCGATCACAATCGGGAAACGTATAAGATGACCTACGACGAAAGCACGCAGACCTACTACGCTTCCATATTACAGAAACAAGGTTATTATTCCTACCAATACCTTACACCAGCAGGAACAATCCCACCCTCTGAGGGCAGTTTTTTCCAGACGGAGAACCGCTATCAAATATTGGTATATTACAAGGAGACTGGATCCAGGACATGGCGACTCGTTGGCTACAGGGCCTTGGATTTCCGATAATCCACAGGCGTCATTCTGAAGTGATGGAAGAAGGCTGCAAAGAAGTAGTTAGGCGAAACGAAACGACATTCTTCGGCTATCTGCTCGTAACTCATATCCGTAGTCCTTACCAATCGGGCTGCTTCCTCTAAGCGCAACAAAAGAATCAGTTGGTGAGGATTCTTGTCAATATTAAGCGATAACTGCCGATACAACTGGGGTCTCGCTATTCCCGACTCCTCTTCCAGTTCCTTCATGGTAATATTCTGATAATCCTTCCGACTCGACACATAAGGAACCAACTTCAGCATTGCATGGACAAACTCTTTACTCATCACTTGGCCAGGACTATCCTCTTCCCCCTCCTGTTTTAACTTGTTGGGCGACAGTTCTTCTCTTCTCTGTGCCTCACAACGATTAGCAAACTGTATCACCCTGCGTACCACATCTCCTTCCTCGTTATGACGAATCATGCGCAGCTTCACGTTCTTGTTGTATATCAGGAAGTTAACCAATAGCAAACCGAACATGAAGAATACCAGCAGATAGTAGATACCCGTTGAACGCCACCAAGGCTGATGCACCGTGACAACCCATACAAAAGGATCCGTTTTCCACAGTTCGGGAGTCAGCGAAGCCTGCACTTCCACCTCATAGCGCCCTGGTTCCAAGTTAAGCAAGGTAAGCCTCATCATGCCGTATTGGTCAACAATATCCGGAGTCAGTCCATGTGAGAACATCTGCCATTCATTGAATCTTCTCGTACCCTTTACCCTAACGCGGTAATATGTCTGCATCGGGCGGAAATAATTCAATCCCGAGAAAGTTAGTCTCAATGTATTCTGGTCGTAATCCAAATTAATTTCCCTTGTACGCGTCACAGCCTTTTCCAGAATCTTCATTCCGTCATACTCCACGTCTGGCTCTACGTCCTGTCCATTCATTTGCAAGTGAACCAACTTTGGATACAGCACAAATTCGTCCGTAGTCAGAGAATGGAACATGGCCGGATTGAAAACCACCATGTGGTCCAGCGACTGCATAATAATGCTACCATCATCCATGAGAGCAGCGGCACCATTGACAAAGGCCTCGTTGGGCACATCATCCTGATGAACATACGTCTCAATCCTATACACGGCACTGTCGTTTATAAACAAATGCGAGATGCCGAAACTGGTGCTAACCCAAATGTCATGACTGGCATCCTCCACCACAGCATGAACCATTTCGTTCCGCAGTCCGTCCTTACGTTTGAATATGCGCTCTTTACCGTCCTTCTTCAGCTCCAGTCCAGTGTAAAGTCCCGTCCATTTCCATCCGCGACTGTCTGTAAACTCACAGTTCACATGGTGACGATAAGGCTTCGGGGTAAGATCCAGTTTCTCTGCCATTCTTTGGTAGAGGCGGAACGATTCCGGATTATTCCATGTATAACTTTTGAAAGGCGACGGATATGGCTTTGCGTACAACAGACCTCTCGTCTCTGTGCCAAGCCACATACCACCCTGTCGGTCAAAAGCTATCGTATTCACATCTGTCCTCAATTTCCGACCTTTGCTCAACGTCAGTTCTTCTACATATGTTTTCTCGCCTGTGGCTAGATTAATCGCCATGTAGCCAAATTGTGCTGCCACGTAAAGTTTACCATTATGCACCACCATGTTGTTCAAGCGGAAATTCGGTTGCATCACGGTTATCCATGCACGTTTTTCAACATCCAGATAGCGTAGTTCACCTTCTGGTGATGAGCCATTGCGAATCTGGTAAAATCCCTTTTCATAAGGATAAACCACCGACGATTCCATGTATTTCCCGGCTTCTTCCTCCGAAGCCTCTACGTCAAAGGCATGCTCGCCAGTCTGCAGGTTATAGGCCGACACCATACCATCTGCATAGAACAGGAGAACATACAGGTCTTCAAATACATCCACGTCGTGCAAAGCTACATCCTTACGTACAGAAAGCGCTACGGAGCGGTCCGGACTTGACAGGCTGTCTCCTGACAGTGTCCATAGCAGATTCTCACTGTCAACAAACAGATCATCTACAGTTTTAGTCACGCCCAACTCTCGGAACACAGATTTTACGTCATGTATTATTTGCTCCATGGTCAGATTCACACAAACCACACTATATCGGTCTTTTAACCACAGATGATGATGCTTGTCAAACATCAGACGGTAATGTCCGCCATATTTTTTCAACGGATACATGTCTTTCACCCCATGAACAATTTGGTAAAAGTCACTTCCATCGTAGAAATTCACATAGCCTATCGTTGTAATCACCATACGCCCCGTCTTGGTGCAGGCAATAGTCTGTGCGCCGTTTGCTGCCATACCATTAGAAGCGTCGAACACGTAAAACACACGTTCGTCTTCCTGTCCATAGATACCGGACGTGATGCCCAGCAGAGCGACAATTAGGCTGATTTTCAGTAGTATATTTTTAACCATTATAGGTTTTGGCCGTAACCCTCGTATTAATTTTCCGCAAAGGTAACGAAAAAGGCGTTAATATCCAAATTTTCCAGATAAAAAAAATCTTTCCTCACTATCTCAGCGAAGAAAGACCCCAAAAAACTAAAAACTTCTATTATTATGAGTCGAGGTGACAGGACTCGAACCTGCGACAGCCTGGTCCCAAACCAGGAACGCTACCAACTGCGCTACACCTCGATTTTACGGTACTTTTTCTAAAAGCGCTGCAAAGGTACGCATTTTCTGCGACCCTTGCAAATTTTTGCGCAATTATTTTTTATTTGATGATTCCTTGTTCAACGAAGATTTTCTTCAGGGCCTGTACCGAGCGTTCAACCTGTTCTTCAGTATGGGTAGCCATCAGCGCGTAACGCACCAAAGTATCTTGTGGAGCACAAGCTGGTGGAATGACGGGATTGATGAATACACCTGCGTTGAAAGCCAGTGCAGTAACCAGGAATGTCTTCTGAACATCACGTACATACAGCGGGATGATAGGACTCTCCGTGTCTCCAATTTCAAAACCTTCCTCACTGAATCGCTTCAAGGCATACTTTGTCACGCTCCACAACTTCTCAATGCGCTCAGGCTCTTGCTGCAGAATGTGCAGTGCCTCCAAGGCTGCAGCAGTAGCAGCAGGTGTGTTGGAAGCCGAGAAGATATAGGTGCGACAAGTATGACGCAAGAAATTGATGGTATCCTTGTCAGAAGCGATGAAACCACCAATAGAAGCCAGCGACTTTGAGAAGGTACCCATAATCAGGTCAACCTCGTCTGTCAGTCCGAAATAGTCACATACGCCACGTCCATGATCGCCAAACACACCGATACCATGAGCCTCATCAACCATGATGGAGCAGTTGTACTTATGCTTCAACTCAACAATCTCGGGAAGTTTACAAAGATCACCCTCCATCGAGAAAACACCATCCACCACAATCAGCTTGATAGCTTCCTTAGGCAATTTCTGCAGCACGCGCTCCAGATCGTCCATGTCGTTGTGCTTGTAGTGCAACTGGCGGGCAAAAGAAAGGCGACGTCCGTCCACGATAGAAGCATGGTCACGATCGTCGCAAATAATATAGTCATCCTTTCCCACTACCATGGCCAATACGCCCTGGTTAACAGAGAAACCCGTTGAGAAGCAGAGGCAGTCGTCCTTATGGATGAACTCTGAGATTTCTTTCTCCAGTTTTACGTGCAAGTCCAGCGTTCCGTTCAGGAATCGGCTTCCTGCACATCCAGAGCCATATTGGTCCAATGCTCTCTTGGCGGCATCAATAATACGCTGATCACCAGTCAAACCTGTGTAGGCGTTCGAACCGAACATCAGCACTTTATGTCCACCCATTTCTACTTCTGTTCCCTGCTTACCGGTAATCTCCCGGAAATAGGGATATACACCAGCCTCCATAAACTTTTGGGGCTCGCGATAATGCATGTACTTTTCTTGTAATTGTCCCATTTTTATATAGGTATAGCAATGCTATTTTTGAAATTTGGTGCAAAGGTACACATTTTTTATCAAATAGTGCAAAAAAAAACATATATTTCGTCTCTTCACATAAATTTATTTAAAATCCACCCTAGATTTCATGCTTTTTTTGTACTTTTGCAACATAATGAGCAACAAAAAAAACATCATATTCATCATAAATCCCATATCGGGCACGCAGAAAAAGGATGATTTTCCTGAGCTTATCGACCAGATGCTCGATCATTCGCAATTCAACATAGAGTTGCGTTTCACCGAATACAGGGGTCATGCCGCTGAAATAGCTCGTCAGAGTGCCGCTGAGGGTGTAGACATTGTGGTAGCTGTCGGAGGCGACGGCACCGTCAACGAAGTGGCTCGCTCACTGGTACATACCGATACCGCTCTGGGCATTATACCCTGTGGTTCAGGCAACGGACTGGCTCGTCACCTCTGCATTCCCATAGATATCCGTGGAGCCTTAGAGCTCATCAACAACTGCGTCATCGACACCTTCGACTACGGACTTATCAACGGCCTACCCTTCTTCTGTACCTGTGGCATGGGGTTTGACGCCTTCATCTCGCTCAAGTTTGCAGAGGCAGGCAAACGCGGTCCCATCACCTATATTGAGAATGTGCTGAAAGAAGGACTGAGATATCGCCCTGAGACCTATGAGATTATCGACGAATCAGGCACTACCCGCTATCGTGCCTTCCTCATAGCCTGCGCTAATGCCTCCCAATATGGCAACAATGCCTACATTGCCCCGGGAGCTACGATGAAAGACGGTATGATGGACGTCATCATCATGGAGCCCTTCGACGCCTTGGAAGCCCCACAGATTGCTGCCGATCTGTTTATGAAGACATTAGGCAACAATTCCAAGATTAAAACCTTCCGCACCAAGCGCATCCACATCCACCGCACCGAGCCAGGTGCCATCCATTACGACGGCGACCCCATCATGACAGGCACCGACATCGACGTCAGCATTGAGGCCAAGGGCATTCACATCATCACCAACCCCAATGCCCCTGAGGATTTGGCACAGCCCAATCAAGTGCTCAATGCCTTCAGCGACTTCTTCAACAATATTAATAATGTACGCGAAGACATTACTGACAACATCGAGAAAGGCGGTCGCAAGATTCAGGCCATCAACAAAGTTCTGTTGCGAAAACTGAGAAGTTAAGGGATGTATTAACTGGGTGAAACCATGCAAACAATACTGGTCATCTTAGTCTTGTTCATAGCTGTAGGCTATGTTTTCCTGCGTATTTTTCGCATTGTCAAGGGAACTGCAGACCCTTGTGAAGGATGCGAACTGAAAAAAAACTGCAAAAAGTTTGGTCAGTCCCGAAAAATGTAGTACCTTTGCATCCGCTAAGACAGAAACGTAGCATATACGGTGCCTTGGATGAGTGGCTTAGTCTACGGTCTGCAAAACCGTCCACGGCGGTTCGAATCCGCCAGGCACCTCTTAGCAAAGCTCCTGAAGCCATCAAGGTTTCGGGAGTTCTTTTTTATCTCTGTTCCAAAACTGGTGAGCCATTCCCTCCGACAAAGCCTCCATCGGACTTCCTTAAACGTTTACGTAACTTTTTAGGGTAAAACTCGCACAAGTTATAGAAATTATTTGTAACTTTGCACTCAACCAAACAAACTACTACTTTAAATATCCGAGAAGGAAAACAAAGAGTTCAGAAAAAGGCCCCTTGATTATTTCAAGGAGCCTTTTGTTCGTAATTGTACAATCCGAGTTGTCTGTTATTCCTGTTTGGCAGTTTCTCTTCTATACCATACAGCAAACCACACGCAAGCCACAACGACACTGGCTATACCCAACGGATAACCAACCGACTCCGGCAGGTGAAGCATCTGCTTCGAAATAAAGGCAAACGTACTACATACCGCAGTCATGAAGAGAGCCGGAATCAGCGCAATCCAGAAGTTCTTCTTCTGACGCACCAGATAGACAGTGACAGTCCAAAGCGTAAACGCACTCAGCGCCTGGTTAGAGAAGCCGAAGTACTGCCAGATGGTGTTGAAACCGTCAGGGTTGCCTATCTGCCATACCAGCATGGCAATGCTGACTGCAAACAGCGGAACACTGATAATCAGACGCTTCGGAATGGGGCGCTGGTTCATTTTCAACCACTCAGCCACAATCAGACGGGCAGAACGGAAAGCCGTATCACCACTGGTAATAGGAGCAGCCACCACACCCAGCATAGCCAGGACAGCACCAGCCAAACCCAGCCATTCGTTGCACACAATGTTCACCACGGCAGGTGCAGAAGTGTGGAATCCGTTATTGGCAGTTGCGATAATCTCATAGCCAGGAGCTGGTTCACCATAGAAGAACCAAGAGGCTACCGTAGCCCAGATAAGAGCCACGAGACCCTCGGTAATCATCGCTCCATAGAAGATGGGGCGTCCCATCTTCTCGCTCTTCACACAACGAGCCATCAAAGGGCTCTGCGTAGCGTGAAAACCAGAGATGGCACCACAGGCAATCGTGATGAACAAGGCCGGGAAGATGTTATCCGTCCACTTGTCAGGCTCCGTCGCTGCACCCATGTTATAGAAGTTCGTCCACAGTTCTGGCACAGTCGGCCAGTGCAGGAAAAGCCACACCATCAGCGCGCCAGCCATGAACAGCAACGAGAAGGCAAACAGCGGATACACCTTGCCTATAATCTTATCGATAGGCAGCATCGTCGCAATAAAGTAATAGAAGAAGATAATAACCACCCACATCAAGGTATCACCACCCATCGAATGGAGGATTTCAGCAGGTGAATAGACAAACACCGTACCCACCATAATCAGCAACAGCACGGTGAACACCAGCATCACCTTCTTCGTAGTCGCTCCCAGATAACGTCCTATCAACTCAGGCAGTCCGGCACCATCGTGGCGCATGGACAACATTCCGCACATATAGTCGTGAACGGCTCCGGCAAAGATGCAACCAAAGACTATCCACAGATAAGCAGCAGGACCGAACTTGGCACCCATAATAGCACCGAAGATAGGACCTGTACCCGCGATATTCAGAAACTGGATCATGAAAATCTTCCAGTTGGGAAGCACGATATAGTCCAGTCCGTCAGCCTTTGCCACAGCTGGCGTCACACGATCGTCCGGTCCGAATATGCGTTCTACAATGCGTCCGTAGAAGAAGTAACCAATGATAAGAGCCACCAGACTCAATGAGAACGTAATCATTGTTCAGTCTTTATTAGTCCAGTGGAATCTCAGGATGCTGCACAGCCAGAGGCAGGTCTTTCTGCGAAAGGTAGAACATGTAGAGGATTACCGGCTTTTTTCCACGGTTCTCGCCGTGATGGATGGTATTCACCATCTCTACAACAACCTCGCCCTCATGTACTACTTTCTCCTTGCCATCCTGTCCGATGATGGTCAGTTCGCCCTGCACCAGGATACCATAGTTCATTACAGGATGATGGTGCCAGCCCAGCTTCTTTCCAGCAGGGAACTCATACTTCACTGCCACCAGTTCAGGACGACCCTTCAGATAGTCAGGCAGCTCCACACCGTCCCAGCTCTGCGAGGTACGAATCAGTTCTTCACTCTTCACGGACTGTGCGGCATTGTCTTCCTGTGCTTTCGCTTCCGAACAACCCGTCATCAAGGTTGTTGCGCCGCAAACGAGGGTGGCGGCAAGCACCCATTGCATAATCTTTTTCATTTTCTTATATTTACCTTATACTATTATCATGTTTCAACGTGCAAAGGTAGTACAATTTTTCGATTTACCGAAAAGAAAGCCAATATATTTAATCTATATCCTATTTCGACATCTCCCATCTTCTGTCTTTCACCTAGTCCTCCAAGAGAGGTTATAGGATGTCACATCCAGATACATGTCACATATCACCCCTGTAATCTTAACCACTGTCTTATTTTTAAAATAAGACACCTTAATGCTGTCACTTACAATCATTAATGATTTTTATTGCAACCATTAATGATTCTCATAGCAACCATTAATGTTTCTCCTTTCGAGCACATGTACTTTCCGACAACACCCCAAACGGTTACATGGTTACAGCTGTAACCGTAACCGTTTTTAGTTATCTCGGAAGTGCAAACAAAAATACGACTTTTTGTTTCATATTTCCGAGATATTCACTACCTTTGCAGACAAAAATAAAAGAAGGAAAACTTAAATCATAAAGAGCATGAAGAAAGTGATAGGATTTTGCATGGTATGCCTGATTGTTTGCATCAGCTACTCATGTGGGAATGGTGGAAAGACTGTTGAGGAAGAAAAAGTTGAGACAGACACCCTTGTCAAACCCAAATATGCTACGGGCTACGAGGTAAAGGACAGCGCAGGTGTGCGACTGGTGGACGTGGGCAATGACTACCACTTTGCGCTGGTCACGACTGACGAGACGAATGTCCCTGACGGCTATACAAAGGTGAAAGTGCCTATCAAGAGTACTATCTGCATGACGTCCCTGCAACTATCGAACTTCACCATCCTGAATGCACACGATGTGGTGAA
>Ga0256407_10011664_pt1 | contig 12115 bp, 14 predicted proteins | sample RumenRJG_04DNA_FD_193489 | JGI IMG/M metagenome (GOLD analysis project Ga0256407, IMG submission 193489) | Bovine rumen microbial communities from Lethbridge, Alberta, Canada - RJG_04 | ecosystem: Host-associated > Mammals > Digestive system > Stomach > Rumen | place: Canada: Alberta... | reverse complement strand
ATCAGCAAGGAGATTCCGGATATCCTGCAGAACCATCCGGTGGACGTTTTCGTGGACAGTCTGGGAGACAGTGCTGTCAACATGGGTATGAACTGCTACGTGCCATCCCCCTCCTTCCTCAGTGCCAAGTGGGCTGTCACAGAGGCAGTCAAACTCAGATTTGATGAGGCCGGAATCAGTATTCCCTTCCCCCAGGTTCATGTCCACATGGAATAAACCTGAACAAAGGCCATATGTAAAAATAAGATACTTGTCATCGCCCTTCAATGGGGCGTGTACAACCAAGGCTTAGTTACAGTTCAGGCCCACCTGATTCTTGGAGCGCCTTTTGTGCATTGCTGTAGAGGTGGGCCTTGAAAAACGCCGGTACTTGCTTTTTGCAAGCCCTGGCGCAGCAAAAAGCTTAGTATCCGCTGCGTTTTTCACGGAGCGGGAGCGTCCCACCGAAGCAGTGATGCACAAAAGGCGCATTGTTTTCAGCAGGGCCTGAACTGTAACATGTATTCCGAAGGCGGCAGCAATACCGTCTTCGGATATTGTCTTATTATCGTCAAAGTATTAAACTGTATTCAGGCGTATCTTTTGACAGGTCAATCTAAAGGCCGTCTGATGATACTGCATATTTCAGGACCGGCGGACGGCTTCCCGAATGCGATCACAGAGATTTTTTAATTTTGCCTGATTCGCTTTGTGTATGGCCGCACGCAGGCGGCTGTTCATCTCCGTGCAAGAGCGTGAACGGCAGCGAGAACAATGCTGTATTCAGGGAAAGGGAGGAATACCATGAAAATCGTCATGCTTGGAGCACCCGGAGCAGGCAAAGGAACACAGGCCCAGATGATGGCTGAGAAGTTCGGACTTCCCCATATTTCGACCGGGGATATTTTCCGCGCCAACATCAAGAACGGCACTGAGCTTGGAAAAAAGGCCAAGGCATTTATGGATGCCGGAAAGCTTGTCCCCGATGAGCTGACAGTCGAGATCCTTCTCGACAGAGTGAAAGCCGATGACTGCGCAAAGGGATATATCCTGGACGGATTCCCCAGGACCATTCCGCAGGCTGAAGTTCTCTCGGACACTCTTGCAAAGACCGGTGAGAAAATCGATTACGCGATCAATGTGGATGTTCCGGACGCCAATATTGTAAAGCGCATGAGCGGCAGACGTTCCTGCCCCAAGTGCGGCGCTTCCTATCACATCGAATTCATTCCTCCCAAAAAAGAGGGTGTATGTGACAATTGCGGCAGCGACCTGATCCAGCGCGCGGATGACAATCCCGAGACAGTGCAGAACAGACTGACCGTCTATCACGAGCAGACACAGCCGCTGATCGATTTCTATGAAAAGAAAGGCGCTCTGCGCACAGTTGACGGAACGAAGGAAATGAAAGAAGTGTTCCAGGAAATTACAAAAATTTTGGAGGGATAAATGTCAAAAGCAGACGTCATTGAACTCGAGGGTATCGTAATCGAAAAACTTCCGAATACAATGTTTAAAGTGCGTCTTGAAAATGATGCTGTGATTCTTGCCCATATCAGCGGCAAGCTCAGACAGAATTTCATTCGCATACTCCCCGGAGACAAGGTCACACTGGAGATGTCTACCTATGACCTTACCAAGGGAAGGATCATCTGGAGAGACAAGTAAAAGGCAACATCAGGATCGGATATATATCAGTAAAATACAAGAGTCATTCACCGCCTGGCTGGAGAATGACTCTAATTTTATGACAAGACCCGGGAAGTGACTTTTCCGCCTTGCGGCGTACACGGGCCGGTCATGGGAGAGGGAGCGGCCAGGCTGCCCCTGCCCCATTTCATTATTGTTCGCTGAGAAAATTTGTAAAAAAAATCCTTGTATTTCAATGGATGACGTGCTATTATATCTTGGTCTGTAAATGAGCAGGGGGAAACCCTTGCTCAATTGTCCTGTCTTAAACCGTAACTACGCATTTCAAAGGACGGGGTGATTTCGGACGTACCCGATCACAGGCACAGAAAATATCATACGGTATATTCTGATTTGCCTCAAAGGAAAGGAGCAGGAGATGAAGGTTAGAGCTTCCGTAAAGCCTATTTGCGACAAGTGCAAAGTCATCAAGCGCAAAGGCATCGTAAGGATCATCTGCGAGAATCCGAAACACAAACAGAGGCAGGGTTGAGCGAGCTTGTAATGCTCTGATCATAGAATAGATGGCGCCCCGTTAACCCTATTTACCAGACCGGGGCAGCACATTACTCTTTGATACCATGCCGATCGTTTGTATCGCAGTGGAAAGGCCGGCTTAAAAACCGGTTGGGCAGAGATGAGAACAGCAGGAAAGGAATCCTGATCCTGACGGTCTGCCCCAGTCAATCAGTTTTGTATTATGTAGTAGAAGGAGAGTTTTACAATGGCTCGTATCGCAGGTGTTGATTTACCCAGAGATAAGCGCGTTGAGATCGGTCTGACCAGCATTTATGGCATCGGCCGCACATCCGCTACAAAGATCGTCGAGAAGGCAGGCGTCAATGCAGACACAAGGTGCAGAGACCTGACCGACGAAGAAGTCAAGAAGCTCAGCGAAGTCATCGCTGAGGATTACATGGTCGAAGGTGACCTCCGCAGGGAAGTCGCCATGAATATCAAGCGTCTCACTGAGATCGGCTGCTACAGAGGCATCCGTCACAGAAGAGGCCTCCCTGTCCGCGGTCAGAAGACAAAGACCAATGCAAGGACCAGGAAGGGCCCCAAGAAGACCATCGCCAACAAGAAGAAATAATGATAATAAGTGTCCGCGCAGGGCAGCGTGAAGTCCGCAAGCCCGGAGTGCTGTTCGCAGCGGAACGTATACCAGTATTGGGAAAGAAAGTAGGTTAGTTTTATGGCAAAGCAGACAAATGCCTCCAGAAGGAAGCAGGTAAGACGTGTCAAGAAAAACGTTGAACGCGGACAGGCGCACATCCAGTCCTCTTTTAATAACACAATCGTTACCCTGACAGATACCCAGGGCAACGCTCTGAGCTGGGCAAGTGCCGGTGGTCTTGGTTTTAAAGGTTCAAGGAAATCTACTCCCTATGCAGCACAGATGGCTGCAGAGACGGCTACAAAGGCAGCGCTCATCCATGGGCTGAAGGCTGTCGATGTTTTCGTAAAGGGACCCGGATCAGGCAGAGAGGCCGCAATCCGTGCGCTGAATTCCAACGGACTTGATATCATCAGCATTACGGATGTGACTCCGGTTCCTCACAATGGATGCCGTCCTCCCAAGAGAAGAAGAGTCTGACCTGTATTTTTATATAACAGAATGAGGCAAGATTGGAAGAAGGCGCTTGATTTACATTATTTATATGTGATCTGTTCCGCGGGAAGCAGGAAAAATCTGTTCCGCAGAAGACAGGAAGCGCTGTAAACAACATGCGCCCGCACGATGTCTGTCGTGAAGATGCGGCGGGCCGCAGAAAAGAAAGGATTTTTACAATGGCAGTAAACAGAACCCCGGTAATGAAAAGATGCAGATCCCTTGATCTCGATCCCGTTTTTCTTGGATATAACAAGAAGTCCAAGAGACAGCTGATCCGCAGAAGCCGCAAGCTCAGTGAGTACGGCATGCAGCTGCGCGAGAAGCAGAAAGCCAAATTCATCTACGGCATCCTTGAGAAGCCTTTCCGCAACTACTATGACAAGGCCGACAGGATGAAGGGCATGACCGGTGAAAACCTTATGACCATGCTTGAGAGCCGCCTGGACAATGTCGTTTTCCGCATGGGCTTTGCCCGCACACGCCGTGAGGCACGTCAGGTTGTCGGACATAAGCATATCACTGTCAACGGCAGGATCGTGAACATTCCTTCCTACATCGTCAAAGCCGGTGATGTGGTCGAGGTCAGAGAGAAATCCAAGAGCATCCAGAGATTCAAGGATATTCTTGAGGTTACATCCGGCAGACTTACACCCGAGTGGGTTGATGTCGATAAAGAGGCGCTCAAGGGCACAGTCAGCCAGCTGCCTAAGAGAGATCAGATCGATGTTCCCGTAAACGAGATGCTCATCGTCGAGTTGTACTCCAAGTAATAGCTCCGTGAGGATGCCCACGCGTGCGGTGTGGAAAATGACGCCCTTACGGGTATCCGGCAGGCGTGACCCCATGCTTCGCATGGGCGCAAGACTCCAAGTGAGTCTTGAACTCATAAGGCCGGCCGCAAACAGTGATTTCGCGGCGGCAGATCCGCAAACAGTAAAAACTGTGCGCAAAGCGCAAAGGAGGATTTACGAGTGTTTGATTTTGAGAGACCGAGCATCGAAGTCGTTCAGATTTCCGATGATAAAAAATACGGCAGATTTGTTGTCGAACCTCTGGAGAGAGGCTACGGCATCACATTGGGAAATTCCCTCCGCCGGATCATGCTCTCTTCACTTCCCGGCGCTGCGGTGAGCCAGGTTAAAATTGATGGTGTACAGCACGAATTCAGTACGATTCCCGGTGTCAAGGAAGATGTCACTGAGATCATTATGAACATCAAGAGCCTTGCGATCAAAAATGACAGCGAGTCCAACGAGCCCAAAACTGCTTTCATCGATTATGAAGGTGAAGGTGTTGTGAGGGCTTCCGACATCCAGATCGATTCGGATATCGAGATCATGAACCCTGATCTTGTGATCGCTACACTTAGCGGTAAGGAAACCAGGCTGTTCATTGAGCTCACGATCACCAAGGGAAGAGGCTATGTCAGTTCCGACAGGAACAAGACACCTGACCTCAAGATCGGCGTGATTCCGATTGATTCCATTTATACACCTGTTGACAGAGTCAATGTGGCTGTGGAGAATACACGAGTCGGACAGCAGACTGACTTTGACAAGCTCACACTTGATGTCACGACGGACGGTACGATTGCCCCTGATGAGGCAGTCAGCCTTGCGGCAAAAGTCCTCAGTGAGCATCTGAGCGTCTTTATCAATCTGTCTGAGAAGGCGAGGACCGCAAAAGTGATCTCCGAGGAGAAGGAAAATCCCAAGGAGAAGGCACTGGAGATGAGCATTGACGAGCTTGAGCTCTCCGTCCGTTCTTACAACTGCCTGAAGCGCGCAGGCATCAACACGGTGGAAGAGCTTTGCAACAAGACTCCCGAAGAGATGATGAAGGTCAGGAACCTTGGCCGCAAGTCTCTTGAGGAAGTCCTTGAGAAGCTCAAAGAGCTGGGACTGAAACTCAATTCCAGCGAAGAGAACGCGTAATAAACAGATCAACCAAACCATCCGGCTGCGGTAAATCCGCGTGGTGCGCAGCAGGAGATGCCGGATTTGGAGGAGAGACGGTGCGATAAAATGCAATAATTGCCCGCCTTCCCTGTGCCGGGAAGCGGCAGAAGCTGCGAAAACGGACGCAAACCGGATCCGGAACCGGCGGCAGATAAGACCGAAGAGCGCTGCTGTCGGCATCATCATAAAAGTGGAGGAAAATAAAAATGGCAATGTACAGAAAATTAGGCAAGAAGACCAAGCTCAGAAAGGCCCTGCTCCGCAACCAGGTCACAGCTCTGATCTATCATGGAAAGATCACGACTACCGAGGCCCGCGCCAAGGAAATCCGCAAGATCGTGGAGCCCATGATCACCATGGCTGCCAAAGAGTATGACAACTATGAGACAGTTACTGTCAAGGCTAAAGTTGCCCGCAAGGACAAAGACGGCAAGCGCGTCAAAGAGGTTGTTGACGGCAAGCGCGTGACCGTTTACGACGAAGTCGAGAAGCAGGTTACCAAGGATTCTCCCAGCCGTCTGCACGCCAGAAGGCAGATCCTTCGTTATCTCTATCCCGTCGTGGAAGTTCCCGCAGATGCCAAGGGCCGCAGGAAAGCTGCAAAGAAGGTTGACCTTGTGGACAAGATGTTCACAGAGTACGGCCCCAAGTATGCCGGCAGGAACGGCGGTTACACCAGGATCATCAAGATCGGTCAGCGCCGCGGTGACGGAGCGATGGAAGTCGTTCTTGAGTTCGTCTGATGATAGTCTGATCCCATCATCTGTAAAGATTATCTGTATAGATTGATGAAAGCAGTCGGCAGAGGGATTTTGTCCTGCGCGTAGAACCTGTTGCCTGTTTCCGACGCGCAGCCATAACAGGTGGTTCTGCCGGTTGCCTGCATTGAGAAAAATAGAGCCTCCGGGAGTGTTTCCCGGAGGCTTTTTTAAAGCAAAAAACTGTAAATCAGAAAACTGTAAGTTGGATAATTCTAAAACAGAAGACTGTAAATCAGAAAACTGTAAGTCGGAAAATTCTAAAACAGAAAACTGTAAAGCAGAAAACTGTAAATCGGAAAATTCAAAAACAGAAAATAAAAGAAGAAAGCTGTAAAACGGAAACTATTAGACCGGGACTGGAGAGATCCGGTATCGTCTGAGAAGGGTGAGCCATGATTAAGATCAGAGACCTGATTCATGATTACATAAAGAGGGACGAGGAAGGTAATCCCGCGGGAACCGTCCGCGCGATCGATGATGTCTCCCTGGATGTCAAACCCGGACAGTTTATAGCGATCCTGGGGCACAACGGCTCGGGAAAATCGACACTGGCCAAACACCTCAATGCCCTGCTGCACCCCACAGAGGGGACAGTATGGATCAAGGGGATGGACACAAAGGACCAGTCACTGCTGCTGGATATCCGTCAGACAGCGGGCATGATCTTTCAGAATCCGGACAATCAGATCATAGGCCAGGTTGTTGAGGAAGATGTCGGATTCGGACCTGAAAATATGGGGGTGCCCACAGAGGAGATCTGGGAGCGCGTAGAGGAGAGTCTGAAAGCGGTCGAAATGTATGAGTACCGCAAGAAGTCCCCCAATCGTCTGTCCGGAGGACAGAAACAGCGCGTTTCGATCGCAGGTGTCATCGCCATGCATCCCGGATGCATTATCATGGATGAACCCACTGCCATGCTTGATCCCTCCGGGCGAAAAGACGTCATCGATGCGGCCTGGACCCTGAACCGGGGCGAGGACATCACCATCATCCTCATCACACATTACATGGAGGAAGCCATCCGGGCGGACCATGTTTTTGTCATGGATAAGGGCAGGATCGCCATGCAGGGGACACCGCGCGAGATCTTCTCAAAAGTGACAGAGCTCCAGCGGCTCCATCTGGACGTTCCCCAGGTCACTCAGCTTGCCTATATTCTCAGGGAAAACGGACTTGATATTCCGGAGGGAATACTGACCAAGGAAGAACTGGCAGAGGCACTTAAAAAGATTGGAAAGGCCGGGTGAATCATCGATGGGAATCAAACTGGAAAATGTGAGCTTCGTTTATGAGCAGGGTACTGCCATGCAGACGGCGGCTCTCAAAGATGTGAATCTGGAAATACCTGACAACCAGTTTATAGGCCTGATCGGCCACACGGGTTCCGGCAAATCCACGCTTGTCCAGCTCCTCAACGGACTTCTCCGCCCTACATCCGGGCGCGTGCTCTACAACGGGGAGGATATTTTCGGGGACAAGTATGACAGAAAAGCACTGCGTGCCGCAGTCGGTCTGGTCTTCCAGTACCCTGAACACCAGCTTTTCGAGGTGGATGTTCTCTCGGATGTCATGTTCGGCCCCCGAAATCTGGGACTGGACGAAAAGACCTGCAAAAAGCGCGCCATAGAAGCCCTAGAAGATGTCGGAATCACTGAAGAGTACTATAAGACATCCCCTTTTGACCTCTCGGGAGGCCAGAAGCGGCGGGTGGCCATTGCCGGCGTAATCGCCATGCATCCCCATATCCTCATTCTCGATGAGCCGACCGCAGGACTTGATCCCCGCGGCCGCGACGAGATCCTCGGCCTGATCTCGGACATGAAGAAAAAACTCGAGATGACCATCATTCTGGTCTCACACAGTATGGACGATGTGGCCCGTTATGTGGAGAGGATCGTGGTGATGGGAAAGGGGAAAAAGGTGTTTGACGACACTCCGTCAAATGTTTTCCGCCATTATGAGGAACTCGAGGAACTGGGCCTCTCCGCCCCTCAGATTGTCTACATTATGAACGAACTGAAAAAACAGGGGATCGATGTTCCTACCGACGTTCTGACCGTGGAGGAAGCCGCAGGGGAGATCCTGAAATTGTATCAGAAGAACTGAGTGATCGGTTCAAACCGGCAGAACTGAGTGAACCGGCAGAACCATTCCGTATGAAAAGGGACCGGCAGAACCCGCTCCCTATGAAAAGGGACCGGCAGAACCCGCTCCCTATGAAAAGGGACCGGCTGAAGCGTTCCGTATGAAATGGGACCGGCAGTACTATTCCGCATGAAATGGGACCGGCTGAACACGGCATGCACAAAGATCCTGCCCGGCTGCCCGGGAAAAAAGTTTTGTGAACGGAGGCATAACCGAGATTATGTTTAAAGATATTACCCTCGGACAATATTATCAGACAGATTCTATCCTGCACCGGCTTGACCCCCGCGTCAAACTGGTCGGTACGCTCGTCTATATTATTTCCCTGTTCGTAGTGGATACCTTTGTGGGTTACTTCCTTTGCGCAGCTTTTCTGATCGCCATGATCGCGCTCTCCAATGTGCCTGTCGGATACATCGTGCGCGGTATGAAGGGAATCCTGATCCTGCTGCTCATCACTATGTCATTCAACCTCTTTCTGACGCCGGGCGAAGTTCTGGTCCGTCTGGGCTTTCTGAAAATCACGAAAGAAGGCCTGATCTTTGCCGCCAAGATGGGCATCCGCCTTTCCCTGCTCGTGATCGGATCCTCCCTTATGACTCTGACCACGACGCCCAATCAGCTGACAGACGCGATCGAGAGCCTGCTCAATCCAGCCAAGCGCTTTCATGTGCCAGTTCACGAGATCGCCATGATGATGTCAATCGCTCTCCGCTTTATCCCGATCCTGATGGAGGAGACTGACAAGATCATGAAGGCCCAGATTGCGAGGGGAGCTGACTTCGAGAGCAAAAACCTGATCAAAAAAATGAAGAGTCTCGTGCCGCTACTTGTGCCCCTCTTTATTTCGGCATTCCGCCGGGCCAACGACCTGGCAATGGCTATGGAAGCCAGATGCTACCACGGCGGCGTCGGTCGGACCAAGATGAAGCCCCTGATTTATAAAGGGCGTGACCGCACTGCCTACATTGTACTCATTGCTTTTTTCGCGCTTTGTGTCATCCTGAGGGTGGTCCGTCTGCCTTTTCTGATTTGAAATAATGACAGCTTTGCCCGCCGGCTGCGCCTCGAAGGGGAGCTCAGCTGCTGTTTTGCGCGGAGTGCTTCAATGCTTCAATATGGAGGGAAAATTGAAAAAAAGAATCCTTCTGGCTGTTGCCTATGACGGTACGGATTATGCGGGCTTTCAGGCGCAAAAGAGCGGTGTGCCGACCATTGAGGGAGAACTGAACAGAGTTCTGACAGAACTGACGGGTCAGCCCGTAGAGGTGATCGGCGCGAGCAGAACGGATGCGGGTGTCCACGCTTACTGTAACCTCGCGGTTTTTGACACGGAGAGCCGCATCCCTCCTGAAAAATTTGCCTACGCGGTCAATGTCCGTCTGCCCGAACAGATCTGTGTCCCCCTATCTATGGAGGTCCCTGAGGATTTTCATCCCAGGCGCTGCAGCACGGTCAAAACCTATGAGTACCGTATTTATAACGCTCAGATGCCTGATCCCATGAAACGCCTCTACTCATATTTTTCCAGGTATCACTTCGATGTGGACGCCATGCGGGAGGCTGCGGAGTACCTGGTGGGAGAGCACGATTTCAAAAGTTTCTGCAGCACCTATTCTTCCGCAAAGACGACAGTTCGGGAAGTCCTCTCAGTTCAGGTCGAGGAAGTGCCGTGCAGCATGTCTTACAAGGGCTATACTGCCTCCTCTCAAACGGGGGCGGCAGCTGACGGAACGGCTGACGGGGTTAATGATTGGACAGATGGCAGAAGCGGTATGCCCAGGGAAATAGTCATCCGTGTAAGCGGAAGAGGCTTCCTCTACAACATGGTGCGCATTATAGCCGGCACTCTGATGGAAGTGGGCCGCGGCTTTAAAAAGCCCGGAGATATTCCTGAGATCCTGCAGGCCTGCGACCGCCGGGCGGCTGGCGCAACAGCCCCCGCATGCGGACTTACCCTGGTCCGCTACGAGGTCCTGGAACCGGGATATGAGATGGTTTTCGGCAGCAGGCCCTGACCAATGCGCTGTTTTTTTCATGTCCCCACTGTATCGAAGCAATGCGAGCCGGGATAACAGTTTGTGAACGTGAGATGGGTCTGCCGCGGGGCGGCGTGCGAATGTGTGAATGTGTGGATCGATCGGACATTTGGGGGAGCGTCAAAGCTCCAGACAAAGCGTGGCTTATTCATACATGTTTGTAAATGCCGGATCATGGGCACATGTATGAAAGTCTTAAAAAAGCATGATTGAGAAACATGTATGGAAATCTTAAAAAACATGATTGAGAAACATGTATGGAAATCTTAAAAAACATGATCGAGAAACATGTATGGAAAAAAGTACAGGTTTAAGTTGACACTGCTATTTGTGTAAGCTAAAATGATTTGGTGCGACGGCGGTATGCGCATGTTTTTTGCATGCACCCAAACTCCCCGGTTTTGGTAAAAGCCTGCTGCCACTGCGACTCGCACTTGTAATTTGAATAACAAATAAATTGAAGATAAGAGCAGATGAGACTGATTTTTGCGCAATCCGCCGCTGTTTTCCTGTTCAGGGAAACAGGTGATGCCGGATTTCTGCCGGGGTCTGATTGATACGATGATCCCGTCTGTCCGGACCGGACATGTTGATGTGCGGCATGCCGGAAGAGCTGATTTCAGTGTATACGCTTCGGAATTGGAGGAAATCATGAAAACCTATGTGCCAGGCGCAGCAGATATTCAGAAGAAATGGTATGTAGTGGACGCGACCGATATGACTCTCGGCCGCCTTGCAAGCGCGGTTGCCAACGTTCTGCGCGGCAAGAACAAGCCCATCTATACTCCTTTTATTGATACAGGCGACTATGTGATCATCGTCAATGCAGAGAAGATCAAAGTCACCGGCAAGAAGATGGATCAGAAGATTTATTTCCGTCACTCCGAGTATGTCGGCAGCGCGAAGTACACAACTCTTCGCGAGATGCTCCGCACAAAGCCCGTCAGGGTTGTCGAGCACGCAGTCCGCGGCATGCTTCCCAAGGGAAGACTCGGCGACGACATGTACAGGAAGCTGCATGTCTATGAAGGTCCTGAGCACAAGCACGCTGCACAGAAGCCTGAAGAGCTGAAGTTCTGATCGACTTTATCCGCCAGCCGGCGTCTGCCGGAGGCAAACGGAATAGATGGCCGGCAAATCCGCATGTGACCGGACGGCCTGAGTTTGAAAGGAGATATATACAATGGCTAAAGAAGCGACATTCTATGGAACCGGCAGAAGGAAATCCTCTGTTGCCCGTGTTTTTATTACACCCGGCACCGGTAATATGACCATCAACGGCAGAACCATCGACGATTATTTCGGACTTGAGACCCTCAAGGTTATCGTCAACCAGCCCATCGTCCTGACCGGAACAACCGGCCAGTACGACTATAAGATCACCGTCAAGGGCGGCGGCACAACAGGTCAGGCAGGCGCGATCCGCCACGGCATCTCCCGTGCCCTGATCGAGGCTGATCCCGATCTCCGTCCCGTTCTCAAGAAGGCCGGATACCTGACTCGTGACCCTCGTATGAAAGAGAGAAAGAAATACGGTCTCAAAGGCGCACGTCGTGCTCCTCAGTTCTCCAAGCGATAATTTTTATTGCCGGGGGGACAACAGTCCTTCATATAGTAAAAACCGGACCCGCAGAAATACTGGATTTCTGCGGGTACTTTTTGTTTCGTGAAATTGTCGGATGTGGTATATTGGATAGGTACACGGAAGCTGTTCCCGAACGCGGCAGGAAAAGTGCACGAGGAGCCGGCTGAAACAGCATTGCAGAAAGTGCACGAAAGAGCCGGATTAAGCAGATCAGGACGGGCAGCCGGAGTACAGATGAAGATTATTGACAAAGGGTACGGGATGAAAGTGATGCGGCGGGCTGCCGGGACACTGGAACAGAGAGGGATAAATGGATATGAAGGGCGATATCAATGCACGTGTTC
>Ga0256407_10011663_pt1 | contig 12116 bp, 12 predicted proteins | sample RumenRJG_04DNA_FD_193489 | JGI IMG/M metagenome (GOLD analysis project Ga0256407, IMG submission 193489) | Bovine rumen microbial communities from Lethbridge, Alberta, Canada - RJG_04 | ecosystem: Host-associated > Mammals > Digestive system > Stomach > Rumen | place: Canada: Alberta... | reverse complement strand
TTTGCCCATAGATTTGATATTTTGGTTGTAGCAAACGCAAAATTACAAATCTTTGGGGACTTATCGAAAGGTTTGTCCCCATTTCCTTTGGCTCTGTTTCATTTTTTATCGGACACCACTAATTCAAAACAAAAGGGAAGGAGTATTCAATTGATTGGGCAGAGCTTTCAATGAGTGTTAAGTGTCCATATTGTCATCGTTCTACCCCGTTGTCAAACGACCTAAAAGTCAAGAATGGATATTATAAGTGTATTCAAAGTTTTTGCCCAAGTCATTCTTCCGGAGAGCTTGTGTCAAGCTTAAACAATGAACGTCTTGACCCTCAGTATTTGTTTTTAGTACACGATCACAAGACAAAAAGAATAGCAAAGGTATTTGACAGTGAAGACAAGTTGCTCTACGACGAACATATTAGATTTCTAAAAAATGAACTAAAAAAACAAAACGTTAGGGTCCCACAAGATCTTATTCCAATGGATTGGGATCGTCAGTTCGAAGATGGCCTTTCAAAAAAAGGAATATTATATTTCCAGGACTTCTTCACAAAAAGGAATCTATATATATTGTTGCTGTTGCAGCATCGGATAATGACTTATGAAAAAGACCTGACACTGCAGCAGTATGAATTATTACGTCTTGTATTTAGCAATATATTAAAAGACGCAAATATTATGTCATTTACAAATGATGGCTGGCAAAGTGGAAAGCCGACCACATGGAGCAAGCATGCATATTGGGTACCAAATCAATATTGTGAGGTGTCAATTGAACCCTATTTTAAAAAGTCATTGGAAAGGATTGTCAACTCTGTACAGTACAATTCCGTCCAGGGGTACACTCCCATATTTGCCTCCAATATTGACGGAGTATTATCTGGAAAAGAAAATATTTTATTACAAAACATACCAATAAACCATGCAGGGCTCCCAGATAATTCGGTTGATGCCATTATAACAGATCCTCCTTACGGAAGCAACGTTCAGTATCTTGAATTGTCTCATTTTTGGTATCCTTGGAATAAGGACCTATATGACAGGTATCCTGTATTCGAGCTTGAAGCAGTTGCAAATCGAAAAAAAGGTTTTAAAGGTGCAAAGGACCAATATGTCTATGAAGCAAATCTCTATCCTGTTTTTTTACATTCATATAAATGTTTAAAACAAAATAGATATATGACTCTGACTTTTAACAATAAAGACATGAGTTCTTGGTTGGCATTACTATTTTCAATTTTCAAGACAGGTTTCTGTTTTGATAACCTTTACTTTCAAGATGGAGTAAAAAATTACAAACAAACAGCTCATACAAAAGCAGAAGGTTCTCCTTATGGAGATTTTATATATGTATTCAAAAAAGAAACAGTTCCTCATCCTATCAAAGAGTACAATAACGAAGATAGTTTCATTTCTGATCTTGATAAGATATTTATTCGTCATTTAGAAGACTTCAGTGATAGGAATGAAACGATTCTTACTGTTTTCAAGGAAGCGATTCCTATTATTGAAGGTTTTGCCAAATCATATTTGATCAATCATCCTCAACATAACTTATATTCACATTTCAACAAAACGTACTTGTCAAAATTATACGAAAAATGAGAGAAAGTAATCAGAAAATTATAAATGATGAAGAATTATTCCATCAGCTATTTCCTGCCTATCAAACAATTATTAGTAGGTTGGTTGAAGAGAATATTCTTTTAGATGGAGGAGATTTTGAATCCCTCGTAAATTTTCAATCCAACCTTTCCTCTCCAAAACATGGATGGTATGACTATAAACAAGGCTATTCCGAAGAGCTTGTAAAGCAAATTATACACAAGTCCAATCCGAATAAAAACGGATATATTTTGGATCCTTTCTGTGGTGTAGGTACAACAAATCTTACAGCTCAGTCTATGGGCTATAGAAGCATAGGAACAGACGTTAATCCAATGGCAGTATTGGCTACACAACTAAAAACCCATTACTTCACACAAGAAGATATTGTCATTATAGAATCTCTAATCAATGACTTCAAATTGCCTTCCACTCCAGACAAAATAAAAGGAGGAAAGGTTATTGCGACTTCTTTCACAGAAGACGTTCTTGATACATTACTGAAAATAAAATTTTATGTCGAGCATTTAGGAGATGAATATATTCAAATGTTCTTTAGACTTGCACTTATATCAATAATAGACAAATGTTCTCTGAAGGTAAAAGATGGAAATGGCCTAAAGTTCAAAAAGAATTATAAGCCACTTCCAGATTTGCTTGGATTCTATATCCAAAAGTGTAAATTGATGCTTGATGACATTAAAAGGGCAAATTATAAGCCAGAATGTGACTGTGTATTAGGCTCAATGCTGGTAGATGAAACATATAATCTTATTAAAGATAAACCTGTCAACTTATGTGTATTTTCTCCACCATACGCAAATTGTTTTGACTATTGCGAAGTGTATAAACTTGAATTGTGGATTGGTGGATTTGTAAAATCATATAGTGATTTTGAAAAATATCGCTCAATAGCTCTTAGATCACACGTTAATTCTAAATTTGACCATAAAATCAAATTTCGCAATGAGGATGTAAATACTATCGCCTCTTTAATTTCAGCCTTTAATATATGGAATAAGAATATTCCCGATATGTTAAGAGGTTATTTTGATGATATGAAACTTCTACTCAGTAACGTTTTCAAAATGATGAATAAGGGAGCAAAGTGCTATATTGTGGTAGCGAATTCTGCATACAAAGGTATATTGGTACCTACAGATATGCTTCTGGCTGATATGGCTAAAAATATAGGATATACTGTAAACGGCATCCACGTTGCTCGTAAAATTCGTTCATCGTCTCAACAAATGAAGGGACTATATGAAACTTACGACAATCTTATGAGAGAATCTATTGTTGAACTAACAAAATAAGCACCATTATGAAGAATATTTCATTTATGCCTGTTCTGAAAGCGAAGTATAACAACTGGAAAGAATTGGAAAGACATATTGAAAATCTTCCAACAACAAAGGAGATTGGCGATGCGTTTGAACAATTCACGTATGCTTTCTTTATCATTAAGTCACAGCAATATCTTGTTGATGAAATCTATATGTCACAAGATATTCCAAACAAGTATTTGGAAGAGTATAAAATTGCTCATCAAAGAAATTCCGATTGTGGTGTAGATGGGTTGATTATTAGACGTGATGGGCTTGCTATGGCCTATCAATGCAAATTCCGTTCTGACAGGAAGAAACCTTCATATGAAGAATTGACTAAATTCTGGTCTGATAGTCGTTATTGTGATTTGTGCTGCACAGTTGCAAATTGTTATGAGGTTTCTGACCTGTCAGATAAGTACGAACAAAATTTATCCATTCTTGCTCCTGACTTTGATTCTCTTGACATAGATTTCTTTAATCAATTATATGAAATCACAAATTCATCTTCTACTGACGTAAAGACTAATAAAGTATTTTATGAGCCTCACGATTATCAGAAGAAGATAATTAGGGACGTAGTTGATGGTTTTGCAATCGAAGATAGAGGTAAAATAATTGCTGCATGTGGTACTGGTAAAACACTTACAGCTTTGTGGATTGTAGAAAAAATGGATTTTGATACAGTTCTTTTCCTTGCTCCAAGTATAACACTTGTAAAACAAACACTTGAATCGTGGGCAGGACAATCACATAACAGTTTCTCTTATTTATGTGTTTGTAGTGATAATACGGTTAATTCTGATCTTGAATCTGACGAGTCCGACATTTCTGTCTCTGAGCTTGGAGTGCCTGTAACCACAGATGAAAATGCCATATCTGATTTTCTGCAAGCTAAAAACAATGGGAAAAAGTATATTTTCTGTACTTATCAATCAGCAGATAAGATTTCCAACGCTCAACAGTTATCACGCACAACTTTTGATTTAATTATTTGCGATGAAGCTCACCGAACTGCCGGAATGCGATCAAATTTCTCCTTAGCACTTGAAGACAAATTTATTCGGTCAAAGAAAAGGCTTTTTATGACTGCAACAGAACGTATGGTTCGTCCTATGTTGCTGAGAAAGGCTCAGAATAACGGCCAAGTAATCTTTTCAATGGATGATGAAGCGGTATATGGCCCATTGTTCTCTCGTTATAATTTTGGTGATGCAATAAAGGATAAAACGATATCTGATTACAAAATAATTGTTGCTGGAGTGAAGGAGAGTGAGGTATATAACTATATAGCTAATAACACTCAATTGAAATTGACTGATCTCGACAATGAGGAAAAAGTTACAAATGCAGAACAACTCTATGCTAAACTTATGCTTTCAAAGACGATGCATGAATTCCCTATTCACAAAGTAATTTCTTTTCACTCGTCTATAAAGCGATCAACAGATTTTGTATCTGACGATAATGATGTTGTTACCCTCAAAAATATTGTAAAGCAATACAACAACCACATAGAAGAAGGTGAACTATATGTTAACAATATAAGTTGTAAGGTTCCTGCAAGCAAGAGAGCTGAAATAATGTCTACGTTTAAAGATAGCGAATACGGTATTATTTCAAATGCCAAATGTTTAACTGAGGGAGTTGATGTTCCCATTATCGACAGTGTTTATTTTGTTGATCAAAAGAAATCTCTCGTTGATATCGTTCAGGCATGCGGTCGTGCCTTAAGAACAAAGAAGGGAACAAGTAAAACTGCGTATTTTATCATTCCCATTTTAATTCCAGAATCAGAGGTAGCATCTGATATTTTGTATTCTGAAAAATTTGACGCTGTTTATAATATAATTCAGGCATTAAGAGATCAGGATAGCCGTCTTGAAGATTGGATTAATAAATTAAATAAAAAGTATGTTCAAGGAAATCAAGGTGGAGTTGCCGGTTCTGATCGCGATAGTGATGGAGATTTTAATCCTATTGATTTAGAAATTGAAGGAATTGATCTCGATCAGTTCTCGGAAGAACTTTTTGTCAAAATTGCCACTGTTAACGCAACAAAATCATCTCCACAGATTTATGGACCTGGATCAAGAACAGCAGGGCAGACTCGACTGTTTAAGCCAATGGTTGATATGACCTTAAGTACCCTCATGAATAATTTAGTTATTCCTACTATGAATTCATATAAAATTGCAAAATCAAGACAATTGAGTTCAGACGTTATTAGATTTAATCATAATAATATTAGTCATACTGCAAAAGTTGGGCTAATACAAAAAGAAGGTTCTGCCACTTATGGATTGACTCCTCTTGGAGAAGAATATATACAGGGTAAATATAGTAATGAGATACTATTAAAGAGACAATTAATGCGATACTCTTGTTCTGTTGAGGATTCTAATATTGTAAGGATTCTGTTCCCTTATAGGGCATGCATGGAAGTCCTTAAGGGTTTACCTGGTAAAAAGAAAATATCTTTTCTTGAATTCGCATTTTGTATTTACACAATGCAAGATAGTACTGATGTCTCAATAATTAAAGCCATTCAAGGCATACAATACTTGCGTATTAATTATCCTAATCTAGACCAAGTAAATATTGGAAATCGAGGCGAAATTCTAGACGAACTTAATACATATTTTGGCTCCACTCTTTCTGAAGGAGATGTTTGGGGTGTAAGAGCAACTACAGTAAAAAATCAATATATGTATTTTAGAGATCATCTCTCAATTTACAAAGATGCTATCGAAATAAAGAATAAAGAAATATACATGAAAAGAGGTAGCGAAAAGATTATTGAAAAACTTTTGGCTCAAGATAAAGAGATGGAGAAACTGCCAAGAAAGAATTTACTTGCTAAGTATTCTGATGCTTTGATGATTATGCTATTGTTTTCATTATAATTGTTTTAAGACAAGTTGAGACATGGATTATAGAGTTATTATTGCTGGAGGTAGAAAATTTGATAATTACAAATTACTATGCGAAAAAGTCGACTTTTATCTTTCAGAAAAATTTAAGACTCATAAAATAGTTATTGTCTCAGGAATGGCAACTGGAGCGGATATGCTTGGATGCAAATATGCTCGTGATCACGCTTTGGAAATCTTATCGTATCCTGCAGATTGGGAAAAATATGGGAAAGCCGCTGGGCCAATTAGAAATGAGAAAATGGCAAAAGATTCGGATGCACTTATAGCATTTTGGGACGGAGAAAGTCGTGGAACTAAGTCAATGATTGATTTAGCAAAAACGTACGGTTTAAAAACCGCTGTTATACGATATTAGTTTCTTGATCGTCATAATTCTTTATTAAGACAAAAATGATGAAAGACAAGGTCGTGTATTATATTCTTGCTTTTTCTCTACTACTCATAGTATCCTGTACAAGTAGAAAGAGTCTAAACCCTGATAGCATCAGTGATGTGAATAGTATTGCTGTTACAGACTCTATACGTCCAGATTCTCTTCACTATCCATCTCCGGATGAATTTATGGACGGCCATACTCCACCACCGCCACCTCCTGATGGCAATCATTTCGATGGACCGCCACCTCCACCACCCCATGGAAAAAATCATCCTCCTCATGAGTCTGACAATATGCGCGGATTCGACCCTGCATCTGAAGATGACATGGAGGATAACGGTATGAGTCGTTACATGGAGAATAATGATGAAGAAGGATGGGACTAAACTTATGCAAATGTGTTATACAACGTGTGAAGAATTATAGTGGATATGCTAAGCGAAAAAGAGTTTGACCAACTTAAGGGTTCACAATTATTAGCTGAACTACATCTGTATGCAGGCCACCAAATGCTAATAGATGTGGAGAAACTCGGATTCGCAATAAACCATCATCAACGAGTAGTCATTACTATAGAACTTGTTGCTGGAAAGAAATCATGGGTTCTACGAGAAGCTACTGATGATGTCCTTAAAAAGGCGTGGGGACATGGTTATTTAGTTGAAGGGAATCGCTATCATAAAATTGGGGGTAGCATTGCTCGAGCAAAAAGGGTTCTGAAAAACTTTAAGCCATTAAAGCGTGGGGAGTCGGAAAAGCGAAAGAAAGAAGCTGAAGATAGTTTGAAACATACTGAAGTGAAAGGTCCCTCGGGTCTGTTTAGCAAAATTCCTTGGTTAAACAGGGCCAGACGCAAGATGGAGGCTGAAAAGAAATTGGCAGAGAAAGTTGATAAGGGAATTCTTCCCAAAGCAAAGATTATTTATACCCCAATGGGTAATGACAGGAGAAGGAAAAAGTAATCCATATAATTATGAATGGTGCAATAGATATCAGTCCACGAAAGAAACAGCTCAAAGAAGAATACGAGCGGCTGCAACTGGAATATGCAGCTCTTGTAGCAGAGCGTGACGAGTTGGAAAACTCGGAAGGGCCACGTCTGACAGCATTATATATGGAGGCTGTGGGGCAGTTACAATATGAGGTCTTGGTGCTTCAGTATGAGATTGCCCTGCTTAAACAGAAGCGGGATTTGCTCCAGGCTTACAATAATCGCGGTGAGAAAGCTGATTTGAACTATGTGGACGAGCAGGTGGAAGCTACGGCCAAGACATATAATGAGAACATACAACGGGAAGAAGAAAAAATAAAGCAGGCCAAGGCCTATATTGAAGAGCAGAAGGAGGAAGAGAAAAAGAATCTGGAAGATGAGAAGCGTGAACTGAGAGACCTCTATCGGAAACTGGTCCACAGACTTCATCCCGACCTTCACCCAGAACAGACGGAATGGGAAAAGGAACTGTTCCTGAAGGTGCAAGATGCCTACGAAAAAGGCGACTTAGAAAAACTGCGCGAGTTGGCACAGCAGTTGGAGGCAGGAATGCCAGCTGATGCTGTTGATAATGAAACGACAGAGGATTGGGAAGAGCGTGTGAATCTGCTGAAGGAAGAGATTGCCAAGATTCGCGAGGAGATAGCAAGAATCCTACAGGAATTCCCATTCACTTACCGCGAACGGCTGAACGATCCCGAATGGATTGTTCAGACACAGGATATGCTGCGCAAGGAGATTGCTGAACTAGAGAAAGAGAAGACACGACTGGAGAAAATCGTCAGCATTATGGAGAAAGGAGGAAAGAGATGAATCATCAAATTATGAAAATCAGTCCTGAACTGCTGGAGATGATGGGGTCTAAGTTGCCCAACAGTCTTCAGCCCTTCAGTCGTGAGATATTTCTTCTGGATATTGTAGTGGCAGGAACCTCGTACTGCAAGAAAATAGATAAGGTCTATCCGAAACTGGAGAAGGGACTTGTGCTGCGAATGCAGCGTCATCCCAAGAACAAGCACGATGAGCATGCCATCGGCATTTACTATGAGAGAATACGGATAGGATGGGTTCCAAGGGAACTGAATCTGATTATCTCTCGATTGATGGATGCCGGAAAGGCCTTCTTCTGTAGGGTTGAAGGCGTCGAACTTGTGAATGATATTTGGGTAAAGATTGATGCAAAGATTTATATGGTTGAATAAAACAAATTCGTGAGACTTGACGGGTATAGGCGTATATCCCTTCCCGGAGGGCGTTTCAAATTAGTTTTGCCGACTTTGGGACCTCACAGAATTTAGATACAAATCTATCCTGAAAATGTCCGACCCGTACCACCTGTGAAGATGGTCCGGGTCTTTAGTCTTACTTAAGAAAAGATGAATCCGTCTTTTTTTCAGGACTAAGGTCTTTCCAAAAGGGATTCTTCTTGTCTATCTGAACTTTGTAGCCTGTTCTGTATATCCGATGAATGCCGTCGGTACCTTGGGAGATACAATATTTCTTGGCAAGGCCACTTCCTAAATTCTTGGCGAGTTCGCCCTTAATTCGAGAGATTATTTCAATTATAGGCTGCCTGGCATCGTCTCTGGGCGCAAGAAGATCGTCTATCTTGCTAACATCAGCTGTTTTCGGATTACTCCATCGGTACCATTGTACCAATTCGTCCTTGCACTCAGCATCGATGAGTTGATAATTGATTCCTTCTGGATGGTTCAGGTAGAGCAGGTAGAAAGCTTTGTATATGGATGGCAACTTCATCTCAATTTCATAGTTCGTTAATAGTATCTCGCACTTGTTGGTAACATGTATGTCGCTAATGCTATTAATAGGCATCATCTCTCGTCTGAGATAATAACGGATTACCGAATGATCCTTGTCTTGTTGATTCAACTCGTATATCTTAGATTGGACTTCTTCTATGAGTGCTTTTGTCTTTTGCTTCGCATCCTTGGTAATCTTTTGGATTTGCGACCCGGACTCTTCGATGTTTTTATTGTCCTCATCAAAGACTTCGTCATCAGCATCTAAGAACATTTCCCAGTCAAAATCCATATCCATGGATCGTTCTTCATTTTCTTCCCAGTTGTTTATATCGTCATCGATTTCCCACAATATAGAAGAAAGATTATTATGGAGATAGCAACTATCAAAATCTTCAATACCTACAATTTTCATCCAAAACTCAGCATCTTCCGCATCGTTATCTTCGCCATAAATATTCTGAGGAATGGAAATAGTGTAAACAAGAGAAGGGCCATAGTAATACTTCTTGTCTTCGTCGATGAGGAAGTCGAGTAAAAAGGTACTCTTCAAACTTAGCGTGTCAGGAGAAAGCTTATCATAGTTAGGATAAACGTTCTCTATAATCTCAGCAAGCAACTCATCAGATAATCTTGGGAAATATATAAAATGATAGCCTTTAGACTCGAAGTCCTCACATATCTCATGATAATACATCTGTATGAAGCGATTGAACGTCTCGTTATACTCGCTTTCAATATAGATGATGTCCTTCTCGGTCATGTTGAAGGGTAACTTGTGGAACCCTATTTCTGATTGGTAATTCACTTTCATATATACCTTGTCGTTTTCTTGGATGCAAAGGTACGAAAAATAATGGAGAAAAGGCTATGAAAAGCGATAAACTATGTGTTTCTGTCATATGACATTTTTTATTTTCTTGCCTCGAAAGACATATTGAAGTAATTTTGCAACCAGAAACAAGGACGTGCCCCGAATCCTGCGAAATCGCCAATAGCAAATCGGGGTCACAGGACAAAGCTACTCGACAACAAAGAAGGGTTGCTCTCTGTGCTAAGAAGGTGTTTGGCGATACCTGCAGGTTAGCATGAGAGCAGCCCTCTTTGAGTGAACATAGTATTAACAATTTAAAATAAGAACATTATGAAGAAGAGTATTTTTGCAATCGCAATGATGTTGACAGCAGTTTCAGCAAGTGCACAGGAAGTAAAGGTGGCAGAGCCAGAGTTTATTAACAGTTATTGCATCCTGACAAGTGATTCCACATTCGCCACTCTGCCCAAAGAGTCGGGAACCATCGGCAAGCACCAGAACAAGGTGAGCAAGTGGAGCAAGATTATTGGTGGTGCTGCTGACATTGTAGGTGCCGGAGGCATGATTGGTGCAGCAACGGCAGGCAGTGTTGGTGGCGTTATCAATGGTGTGAGAGTGATGGGCGGTGCTGCTGGTGTTGCCAATGCTGCAGGAACTGTTAGCGGTCTGGCTGGATCATCAGGTATGGACATCATCTTCAAAGGAGGACATTCTCCTTATTCTTTCAAGGCTGGCGGCAGTAATGTCCGTCTGCTTATCAAGGGCGAAAGCAACGAGACAGATCCGATGGACTGCTATCGTATCGTCAGATTCAAGGAATCCAAGAAGGAGCGTCGCATACAATGGATTGAGTTTGAACCTGCCCTGATTGGCTCTGACGAGACGAAAAAAGCCGGATATGTACAGTTTGAGGGACACAAGTACGGCAACCAGTCGTATCTGCTGACCATCCCTGCCGATGAAATGGAGAAGGGAGAGTACGGTATCTTCTATATGAGCATCATAACAGCAACCACTATTCCTGTTGGTACATTCTGTGTGAAGTAAGAATTAGATTGAGAACAGAAAGGGAAAAAGAACAATTAAAAGCTTAAGATTATGGAACTACTGATTTTAGGACTTATATTGATGGGCATCTTTGGGAACAATTCAAAGGATGACAAGAAAGCGAAAGAGCGTAAGCGCAGACGTGCAGCAGAAGAGCGCAAGCGTCGTAAGTACAATGAAAGTCTCGGTTATTACGAGCATCTGTATGGCCAGGGACATCCCTGATTGTACAACAGTGAGATTTGATTGGTATAGTTAATCAAAAACAGATTGAGAAAATGGCAAATTCATATTATTATAAGTATCTGAAGGACTACATTCTTGATGTAGGCAATAGGATTATAGGCTTTGATAAGAAACTGCTGAAAGACGAATGTGCTCTTGAAGATTTCCTCCAGGCACGTTCAGATCTTGCCGAAGAAGAGTTTAACAGGTTCAAAGACCTTAAAGGAGGCGGTGGCCACGAACTTGCCATGCAGACTCTGTTAGAAGGTCTTACAGAGTTGGAACCTACAGAAGAAGAGATCGAGGCAGAGTTGAACTTTCAGAAAGATATAGAGGAAATTCCTGTGATTGGCGAACCATTTGATCTCAACTTTCTGAGAAAGGAAGAGAGGGTTTTTCATTTTGGTGACATGGAAATGAGATATTTCCAAGTAAAGAACGGCAATACGTATCAGATTCTTGTTCAGGATAACAGCAACAAGGATGCCGTGACCTCTCTACCATATCGATATGATGCCAAACGCAGGCCTCATTCAAAACCAGTATGTGAGAACCATGCTTGGTGTCTTGACAGGTGCAAAGGTATCATAGACGTTTGGGATAAGGAGTCCATCTTTGTTCACTCTGATGATGAGATTGTGGAGGTCGCGCCAACTTTCCGCAAGTTCAGAGCTATAGGAGAGGACTTCCCCGATGGTGAACTAAGATGCAGGAGATTTACACGTCATGTTGATGTCTTACTCCCATTGCAGCATCCTTCAGAGGTGTTGGAACAGATGGTTGGGTGTGACAATATTAAGAATCGGCTTGCTGAATTCAGATCGCTAGCAGAGTATAACAAAGCATGTCTGCGCCAATCACCACAGCTTCCTGTTATGAAGATTTTCCTGCATTCCGTCTTTTATGGCAATCCCGGTACAGGTAAAACAACTGTTTGCCGCTTATATGGAGCACTCTTGAAAGAAGTGGGATTGTTGAGCAAAGGACATGTCATAGTTGCGGACAGATCAACATTCTCTGGAGATTCTTTTGGCGATGAAG
>Ga0256407_10011662_pt1 | contig 12116 bp, 12 predicted proteins | sample RumenRJG_04DNA_FD_193489 | JGI IMG/M metagenome (GOLD analysis project Ga0256407, IMG submission 193489) | Bovine rumen microbial communities from Lethbridge, Alberta, Canada - RJG_04 | ecosystem: Host-associated > Mammals > Digestive system > Stomach > Rumen | place: Canada: Alberta... | reverse complement strand
ACTAGCTACTCACATAAATCCATTTTCTTGGAAAAATTTATGAATAGAGTAAGCAAGTTTACTTCTTACTTTCATAATTGCTTGCATTGTATAAGTTCTTATACGTAAATGTGCATTTTCACGTAAGAACTCCATAGTATGTTGTTTCTTTTGTAATGGATAATCTTCATCAGCTTGTTTTAATAAAACAAACTCATCAGCAATAATTTCATATCCTGCAGGAACTTTTTCATTAATAGAAACTTTACCAATAACTTTGATAGCGGAAGCGATACGAGCTGTTTTAGCTTCTTCAAAATTTTTAGTAACTTCTTTTTTGTAAACAATTTGAATACTATCTAATGTACTTCCATCATAGCCTTCAATAAATCCAATTTTACCACTATCACGGTTTGTACGAATTCAGCATTTTATTGTTATTTGTTCATTTTGTAATTTTTTATCAATAATGACTGACTTAATGTCTTTAATTTGGACTGTTTTCATAATGTATATATTATATATTTGATAATTTAGTTGCTTATTTTATTGCATTGCCTAAGTACTAAATTAAACAAAAACAATTATTTATGGTATGATTTATAATAGTGCAGATGTAATTCAATGGTAGAATATGGCCTTGCCAAGGCTAGTATGCGGGTTCGATTCCCGTCATCTGCTCCATAAAATTGAAATCAGTACTTTATATGCTGATTTTTTTATTTTAATGAATATATAAAACTAACATAGTATAAATCCAATGAAAACTATTATTAAACAAAAGTATAGATTTTCAAGAAGTATTTAATGAAATTTAATTTTTTAGCAAAATCTGTAAATAAAATTGCTAGATTCTTAATTTGAGAAAAATTAATATAATTTAAGAATAAATGCATCTAGATGGAAGATGAATTTATTGCGAAACAAAAAATTTAAACTAAAAGGTAATTTCTCTTTAAACATTTTATAATGTTTATATAAATAGGATAGGAAATGAGGATAGAAATGCCAAAATATACATACATTGATTTGTTTTGTGGTGCTGGTGGATTATCACTAGGATTTGATCGAGCGGGTTTTCAGAATATATTTTCAGTTGAATTTAATAAAGATTTTGCTATGACATATAAAATGAATTTTCCTAATCATAGATTGATAGTAAATGATATTAAAAATATAAATGAAAAACAAATAAAAGAATATGTTGGTAATAATAAAATTGATGTGATAATTGGCGGACCACCTTGTCAAGGTTTCTCAATAGCAGGAATAATCGGTAGAAACTTTATAGATGATGAAAGAAATAGACTTTTTAAAGAATTTGTTAGATTTGTCTCTGTTATAAAACCGAGAATGTTTGTGTTAGAAAATGTTGCTGCGCTTGAGAGACACAACAAGGGTAAAACTATAAAACAAATAGTTAAAGCTTTTTCAGATCAAGGATATACAATAAAACATAAAGTTTTAAATGCAGTTAATTATAAAGTACCACAAGAAAGAAGAAGATTGTTTATTGTCGGAGTAAAAGGAAATCAAAATAATTTTCAATACCCCATACCAAAAAATAAAATTATATCTATAAAAGAAGCAATTGATGATTTGCCTAAATTATCTAATGGTGAAACCAGCGATATTGAAAACCATAAAGCAATGAAACACACTAAACAAATGCTAAAAAAAATGAGTTACATTAAAGATGGAGGAGATAGAAATGATATACCAAATCATATTAGACCAAAATCTGGCGATAGTAGAAAATATATTAGATACGATAGCAAAAAACCATCATTTTGTGTAACTGGTGATATGAGAAAAATATTCCATTATAACCAAAATCGAGCATTAACATGTAGAGAATTAGCAAGACTACAAACTTTTCCTGATTGATTTAAATTTTATGGAAATGTGGGTAAAGTTCAACAACAAATTGGTAATGCTGTACCTGTAGTTTTGGCAGAAGCAATTGCAAACGAAGTTAAAGAGGCGTTATCAAATGAGTAATTATCCTAAAGTTAATTATATTGGTAATAAAGCCAATTTATCAAAATGAATTATTAAAAATTTGCCTTTAAAAAAAGGCATTATTTTAGATTTGTTTTGTGGTGGATGTTCGGTATCATATGCATTAAAAGAAGCAGGATACACTGTATATGCTAATGATATTCTTTATTCAAATTATGTTCTAGCAAAAGCAATAATTGAAAATAGTAATGTGCATTTAGATAAAAATGAATATGAAATTAAAATAAGCAAAAAAATAATTGATGAAATATATCAAAAAATTAGATTTTTAGAAAATAAATTATTTTATTCAGATGAAGTTAAAGAGTTGGCAAAATTAATTGCAATATCGAATAAATTAGATAACTATAAAAGATACATATATTTATCACTTTTAAGAAGAGCAATGATTAGAAAAATACCATATTCAAGAATGAATGTCCCATGAAATCAGATTGTAAAATTAAGAGACGAAGAATATAGTTATAAAAAATATAAAAGAAGAAGGGCTTACCACAATAAATCATTCTTATTTCACATTAATAATAATCTAGACAATTATAATTATGCTGTTTTTGATAATAAAAAGAGAAACATCGCTTTTAATAGTGATTCATTTGAAATGATAGACAAGTTAAAAAAGAAAGTAGATATGATTTATCTCGATCCTCCTTATCCAGCTACAATGAACAAATATGATGAGTTTTATGGTTCGTATGACATTATGTTTAATCATCAAAAGAAGTTTGTTAATTTCTCTAAAAATAACATGTTTGTGAAAAACATGGAAAAATTGATAAAAAAATGTATTAACAAAACTAAATATGTCATCATAAGTGAAAACACAAATACTAGGCCATCTGTTAAAGAACTATCTTTAATGCTAAAAAAATATGGAACTGTATCAACAAGAGAAAAAAAACATCAATATAAATTTACTGGAAAAGACAAAAAGAATAAATCATCCGAAATTCTTATTATTCTAAAAATGAAAACTGTCTAACAAAAATTTGTTTAATTACTTCCCAATATTTTGTTACCAAAAAATTTTTTATCTCTTAAAAGCTTTTCTTCAAATTTACTTCTATGTCATTGCAAGTATTTTAATCTTTCAGGTGTTAGTATTATTTTATCAAGAGAATATTTGCTTAAAGATTTGACATAATCGAAATCATGTCTTTCAAAACTATTAATCAACATTTTGCCATTATCATCAAAAGAAATTGAGTAAGTATCAAAATAACTATCAACATCAGGAGCTAAAAATAAAGTGTTATAGTAATCATATGCTTCATCAATTTTTCCTTCATTTAAGCAAACTGCTGAGTCCTTAATGTGTGAGCATATCAGTCCCTTTTGATGCACTTTCTTTAAATAGCACACTGTATCTCCATATATTCTTGTAGATTCTGCTTTTAAATCTTTTTTCAAAAGACCGTAAAGGATAGGGTCTCTCTTTGTATCAATTTTAACTTCATTCGGATTAATAAATGAAACACCACTATCTTTACTAGCGTGAATATTTGGAACATAGTTTAAAAATTTAAATAAATATGTTATTTGATTGTATTTCTTATTCTCAAATTTAATTTTTTTAGAATATGCATATTGACGATCAAGTTCATCTTTAGTTAAATATCCTTTGCTAATTCTAGAAATGTTAGGTGTAACCATTAATGCTATAATGTCGTTTTTAGTTAAAATTTGATCAGGTTTATATGCAAGAGTTTTTAGCAAAAAATTAATTTCTTTTATGTTTGTTTTATCAGTTTTAACAGATGAACTTAAACTTGCATTTTCATAGAATATTTTTGTAAATAAACTACTTTTTTCATAATGATCTGTTACATTCAAAAATCTCTTACATAGTTTATGATATCCTTTTAAGAAAGGTTTTACAAATCCCAATTTGATAAATTGATTGATTGATTTACGAACTGAAGCTTTGTTACTTTTTGGATTATAACTATCTATTTCATTTTGCAATTTTTTATACATTTCACTAAATTCATTACTGCAAATGTCTACTGTATCTAAATGATTTTGATCAATAAACAATACAATTATTTTCAATGTATTATTGAATCTCATATCATATATATCAGTATATTCAACAGTCAATTTTCAATAATCATCATATTGTTGACTATCAATTATTTTCTTTTTCTTAAAGACTTTCATTCGATTACTTCCAAATCTTATATCTATTCTTTATTTTATCAAATTTTGAAATGCATTTTCATCTATATAACACTAAATCTTGTCCATTTAATAATACACATGTTAAATAATCAAATTTACCAAATATTTATTAACATAAACCTGTTCCGTAAAATTGAAATCAGTACTTTATGTGCTGATTTTTTTATTTTGCTTATAGAAATGAAAATTAAAAGAAACAATCAAAATTAATATAATTAATTTCAAATAAAAAATCTTTATGAAAAATTTTGTTGAAATTGTTAAAAAATATGACTATTATGACACGCATACTCATATAAACAGTAAACCATTACTAGATACTGCAGAACAAATAATTGAAGATTGTAAAAATAAAAAAATTTTGATAAATGCAATTGGTACTGGAGCTGAAGATTCTTTAGTTGGTTTTAAACAAGCACAAAAATACACAAATGTATTTTGTACTGTTGGTTTTCACCCTGAAGAGATAAAAAATCATACTCCGGAAGAATGCAAAAATTTAATCGATGAAATATTAAAACTAAATGATGGTAGCATCATTGCAATTGGTGAAGTAGGTTTAGACTATACTTATGATCTTGACAAAAACATTCAAAAGCAAGTATTTATTAAAATGATAGAGTTAGCTAAAAAATATCATTTACCATTAGAACTTCACATTCGTGATGCACATGAAGACGCTATTACTATTTTAAATGAACATGCTAAAGGAATTACTAAAATAGTTCATTGTTTTTCAGCATCAGCTGAAATAGCATCAAAATATCTTGATATGGGGTGCTATATTGCTGTTAATGGTATATTAACATTCAACAAAAAAATTGATGACCTTTTAGAGGCGATTCAAGTTATCCCAATTAATAGACTATTAATTGAAACTGATTGTCCTTATTTAGCTCCTGTGCCTTTTAGAGGAAAACAAAACATACCACAATATGTTAAATATGTTTTTGATAAAGTTAGGGAACTATACAGAATAAGTGCAGAACAATTAATTAATCAATTAAGATTAAATGCCATTGATATTTTTGGCCAAAAAGATAAATAACAAACCACAAAATAATTCAAACATCTATCTTACTAAGTTTAGTTTATTGAATAATCCATCTATTTTATCACTATTGTATCAAACAAATTTTTTAACTGTAATGATTGAAATAAGTTTATTTTGTTTTGGGTTGATTAATTCATTATCAATTAATTTGATTTTTTATACGAAAAAGGCAATAACTAATACGTAAATTATCCAACTTACAAACTTAATCAATCTACCTCATATAAAATCAAAATTAAAATTACTCATAACAAAATCCTAATTGTAAAAAAAGCAATAATTTTGATGTCAAACAAAAACCCAGTTTCAGTGAAACTGGGAATTTATTTAACTAGTAAATCAGTAGTTTCAAAAACTAGTAATCTTTCTTTAGACGCTTATAGTAAGCTTGTGGGTGTTTGCAAACTGGACATTGCATTGGAGCATTCTTTCCAGTTACAACATTACCACAGTTAGTGCAAATTCATTTTTCATTGTTATCAGATTTGAATACTTTACTTTTTTTAAGTGAATTTGCTAATGCGACAAACCTTTCGCAATGTCTATTTTCGATAACTGCAACCATTTCGAATAATCTAGCAATATCAGTGAATCCTTCTTTCTTTGCAATTTTTGCAAATTCAGGATACATATTTTTGCTTTCGTAGTATTCACCTTTAGCTGCAGAATCTAAGTTTTCTAATGTAGAAGGAACTACATTATTTTTTGATAAAAGCTTAAATCAAATTTTTGCATGCTCTTTTTCATTATTTGCAGTTTCAGAAAAATAGTCAGCAATTTGAACATATCCTTCTTTTTTTGCTTTCGAAGCAAAATATAAGTAAGAAGTATATGCTTTACTTTCGCCCTCAAAAGCTTTTAACAAGCTTTCAAAAGTTTTTGAATTTTTAAGACTTTTACTTTTATTATTAACGGCTTTTTTTGCCATGTTTAGCTGAAGATTTTTTTACTGCTTTTTTGCCATGTCTAGCTGCAGATTTTTTTACTGCTTTTTTTGCTACTTTTACAGCAACAGCTTTTTTCACTAGTTTTTTTGCAGCTGCTTTCTTTGCAGCTCTTTTTTGAGTTTTCTTTGCAATCTTTTTCATAATGAAGTATTATATAATAAAATGAAATCTTTTTATGAATAATTTTAAATCAAAATTTTTTGTTGATCCTGTACTAAATGAAATAGATTTTAGCAATGAAAATAATTGAATGGTTCAACTCATAAATACTCCAGAATTTAAACGTTTGAATCGTATTCATCAATTAGGTGTGACTTATATCATCTTCCCAACCGCAACACACAATCGTTTATCCCATAGTTTAGGTGCTTTTGAAATTGTAAGAAGATTTATTAAACACTTACATCTTGATAAACTAGAACCTCGTGAATCACAACATTTATTGTGTGCTGCACTACTTCATGATTTAGGTCATGGACCTAATTCTCATGCTTTTGAAAGATATACTGGTACAAATCACGAAGAATATACAAAAAAATTCATTCTTGATAAATCAACAAATATCAACAAAATACTACTTAAACATGGCATTAATCCAAAAGAAGTAGTTGATATTTTAAATCAAAAAACTAATAAACTTTGAGCTACTGCATTAATTGATTCTCAAATCGATGGTGATCGTATGGATTACCTTTTAAGAGATAGCAAGTATACAGGTGCAAGTTATGGAGTTATTAACCCAACATACATTATCAATGGCAGCATTCTTATTAATAACAGAATTTGCTTCAGTATGAAAACATTAACGGAAATTGAAAATTTGTTATTAGGTAGATTCCACATGTATAAACAAATCTATTCAAACCCAAATTCAGTTAAATATGAATTTGTTATCCAACAAATTTTTTTAAGAATAAAATATCTATACAAAACAGGCTATAAATTCACAAATAAATATAACTTAATTCAAGTCTTTAAACCATTCTTAGATGATAGAGAGTATACTGTTGAAGAGTTTTTAAAGTTGGATGACTATATTTTCTCGACTTTTATTGAATCATTAAAAGGAGAAAAAGATTCAATAATTCAAAAATTGCTGTCTGCATATTATGATGAAAACTTAATTGAAGTTAAAAAAGTTGATAAAGTTGATAAAACAAAAAAAGGTAATTTCTTAGAAGGTTTTTATATAACAAAACCAATTGACATTTATCATACAGGTAGAGGTGATGAAATCTACGTTTATGATGAAATTAAAAACAAAGTTTTTGAACTTTCAAAAGTTAGTGATATAGTTCAAAAAATGATGAATATTAAATACAAAATAATCTACAAAATTAAAATTAAGTAATTAATGTTCAAAGTTTAAAACTTTCTCGTATTTTTTATATTCTGGACAAAACTCACTTACTTTCATTCAAAAATTTGCTGAATGATCTTGATAAAAATAATGTGAAAGTTCATGAATGATTAAATAATCAATTGCATCTAAATCAAATGCTAAAACAAACAAACTGAAAGTTACTTTGCAACTAGGATAAGAATAGTAAGCGAATTTTGAGCTCATGTTCTTAAACGATATCTTTGTAACCTTTGCTTTCATTTTTTTTGCCCAATACATAACGCGCTTATCCATATATTGATGAGCAATATACTCGCAAGCTTTTTTAAAAATTTCGTATTGTTTTTCTATCTTTGTTAAATGTAAATATATTGTTTTATTAATAATTTCAAACTTATTAGTATTCGATAGTATTGATTTTATAGCATATGTTTTGCTACATATTGTTACTTTATTTGTTTCTTTTGAAAAATGACCAGCTTCTTTCAATTTTCTTGAGATACCATAATATCGGACTAACATTTTTTTATTGTTTGTATCAAATTCATATCTACCTTTGATATAAACCAAATCATTATTTTCATCAACTGTAAAATAACTATATACTGCTTTTGAAGATTCAATTACCTTGTAGGTAACAGGTTCACCATCAATATATTCTGTTTTTAAACTAAAATCTAGATTACTTAAATGTTTGGACATTAATATTTGTTGTCTTGTCTTTGATGATTAATAAGGTTTTTCTTTTCATATGCTTGTTTAATATCATTGAATTCAAAACCTAAAGCATATCCTAATTTGATATATTCTTTATACCATGATGTGATATTTTGTGGATTATTGAGATTACTAGTTGATTTAAATAAATTGTTAAATAAAATTGTAATTTCGTGTTTTGAGTATTGCTTATTTTCAATTTCAATTTCTCAACATTGATAATCATTAACGTTTGTAGCAATTGCTAAACTCGTAATAAAGTGTATGCCATCTACATATTCTTCCAGAATTACTGATTTTTCACTTGGAAGTTTGAAACTCCAAAACTTAAAACATCTAACCTCGTTAGCTAATTCTCCCATTTCAACAGCAAGAGCTAATTTTAATTCTTCCAGGATATCTTCATATCTTAAATTGTGATTAGATTGAATATGTTTATCTAATTTAACTTGTTGATCAAAAATTTCACTTAAATCTATCTTAATTTGCATATGATTCTATTTTACAACCATTTATAGTTTTAATTCTATAAAATTTTATTTGTTTAAAACAATCAAAATAGAAAACTTGTTAAAGAAATTTCCCAAATTTCATTACAATAATTTTTTTAAAAGGGAGGTTAGTATGACAAAGAAAAAGATTGCAGTTATTTCACAAATATTGATAAAGAACAATTGGATAAAATGCTAAAGAAAATTCCAACATTCAAATATGTTCCAAAATTCACAATCAACGGTTGCATTCAAAGAAGATTTTTCTTAGTTAGCATTTTACGAATTGCTAAGAAATTAGGTTTTGACCGCAAAAGTATTAAAGCAGAATTAGTTCGTGAAAGTTGCAAAACAAAGACAAATCTCTCAAATAAAGATGATGCAACTTATTCATATTCAAAAGATACAAGTGATGCATATCGTGAAAGCATACTTTTTAACTTAAAAAAGCAAAACAAATAGTTAAAAATTAAAAAATTTCGTTTAACTTTACATAAGTTATAAATGGGCAAAGTTATTTTATCCTTTTTTATTTTTTTGCAGGTTTTTATTGTATCATTATATAGGAAAAATGAGATATGGCCACATAGCTCAGCGGTAGAGCAACCGGCTGTTAACCGGTTGGTCGTAAGTTCGATCCTTACTGTGGCCGCCATATATGGCCTGTTGGTGAAGTGACTTAACACATACGCCTTTCACGCGTACATTCATGGGTTTGAATCCCGTACAGGTCACCATAATTGGAGCGCTAGCTCAGCTGGGAGAGCATCTGCCTTACAAGCAGGAGGTCAGGGGTTCGAGCCCCTTGCGCTCCACCATAACATAAAGGTTGATGTAAAGATGTCAACCTTTTTGTTTTTTTATGAGTATTTTTAAATAAAAAAGTATGGTAAAACAATATATAAAATTGTAAAAATCCATGAATCAATGTGTAATATAATTTCATAGAAAAAGGAAAATCAATATTGATAATGATTATTATTAAAAATACTCTCATAAGTTGTAGTAGAAATATGGATTAAATAAAACAAGCTATTAAAAATGATATTCTAAATATTCTTATAGTCATAAAAAGTAGCGAAAAGATTAAATCGAAAAAATTAAAGTGAATAAAAATAAAAAATTTAAAAATTAAAATTCAAATAAATAAAAATACTTCTATCTTTAAGTTTTCAGTTTATATTAGAGTTAAGTAATTTAAGACTAATAAAGAGGTAATTATTAATATTTGTAAATTCTCTATTCAAAAAAATAGATAAAATTCATCACTGATTATGATGAATAGTGGTTATAAGGTTAAAGTTAATTTATCTATTGATAATTTGTGACAGCAGAAGTTGTGTAAACAAGTGATTAAAGAGGGGAAGAGGTATGAATTATGATTATCTTTGGGTATTACCACATGGTTTGCATTTAAATTGCTTTATATATTCTTCAATGCATATTTTTTCAGCTGTTTTATAGATTGGCCTTGTGTAATCGTGATCACGACCTCAAAAATTAACTTTTTTTGGCTTTGTTGTCTACTAACTTTTTAATTTCTTCTGTGTTAATTTTTTTTATTTCACTGTTATTGCTGTATTCTATAAATTTATCTTCATTGCTATTCAATGAAAGTTTAAATTCACAAATCTCTGCAATCTTCTCTTTTTTAAACTTGTTGTATTCATCCCATAAGCGCTTTTTAAACTCATTTAAATTCGTATATCCTGTAGGTTTTGTTTCTTCATTATTAAATAATTCTTCAGCAAGATTATAAATTTTGGCTTTTTCCAAATCAAAATCATTCATAATCTTGTTTTTTGATAATAAATTTTTTAAATATTCATTTTCGAGTAAAATATCATCTTTATTATCTATACTTTTCGCTTCATTTTTTTCCCTTACTTTTTTTGCAATTCAGAAAAAAAATGAAATTATTCAAATAACAATAGTCGCAATATCTACAATATTAAAATCTAAATTAAATGAACCATACTCGCAACTAGAGATGCTAATAATTTCATCTCCAGAAATAGGATATATGTTTTTAATAAATTCACCAATTGCGGAAACTCAATTTAAAACTTTTATCAAATCACTAATTTTAATTTCTTGTTTATCGTTTAGTAATAATGTTAATGAAAAAGAGTTATTTGATGGTTTTGGTAAAGTTATTAATTTTAAAAAATTTTGTAATGAATTAATATGAGAATTTATTTCATTTTCATAATTTTGCAAAATATTTTTCTCATTACTATTAATTATCATTACATTTTGTTTAGCATCAATACATTTTTTTATAAAATCAGTTGCTTGTTTGTCTTTATGAAAGCCAAAACCTACAGTATTAAAAAAAGTAACTTGTTTTCATGCTTCATCTATATTGATAAAACGATATGTATAATTTTGGAAATTTTCAACTTGAAAAGTAAATTTTCCATTTGCTTTAGTTATTTCATTTAATTTTTTCACAAATTCACTTATTCTCATAACACTAAAATCTTATCATTAATATACCAAAAATACAACAAAAAATGTATTTAATTACTTGTCATATTTATAGTCACCATGTGACTATTATAAAATATATAATTTATATGAATTTAACATTTACTTAATTTTAATATGAATTCCCGGAATGAAAAAAATTACATTTTTATTGTAGGCAATGGATTTGATTTAAATCTAGGGCTTGAATCAAAGTTTTATGATTTTATACTTCATAAGTATTTTGAAGGCAATGAAAGATTAATTCAAGATTTGTACAAAATGTATTTAGAAGATAACGATAATTTTATTTTTCTATTGAATTTCCTTTTTTTTAACAAGAAAATTTACATATCATATGAAGAATTTTTAAATGCTCTGAAATCAAAATTCTTCCTATTTCTATATTTTTGTCACAATTATTATTCTTTTAGAATTTGTGGATTAAAAAGTATAGAAAACCTAAAGGAAATAAAAGACAAAAACTGGTCAGACATAGAATCAACTCTGAGTTATATATTAAAAAAGATTGGAAATAAAGAGTGATTAAATTTTAATGGGATTTTAAATGAAGTTGCTGGAAATAGTGGTAGACTTTCTATTATGAATTATCAAATTGATGGGATATATAATATCAAAAAAATATTGTTCGACTCTGATCAATGTGTAACACTAATCAAAGAATCACTTAAACAATTTGAAATTGAATTTAATAGCTACATTTTTGAAAAATGTAAAAAAATTAATTTTAGCGATAAATTATCTACTCAGTGAGCAAAATATATACATAAATATACTTCCGATCAATCATTTTTTTCTAATAACATTGTTTGTTTAAGTTTTAATTACACTATTTGTGATATTAATGAAATTAAAACTAAACTAACAAATCTGAGAAAACTTAAAAAAAATAT
>Ga0256407_10011659_pt1 | contig 12117 bp, 7 predicted proteins | sample RumenRJG_04DNA_FD_193489 | JGI IMG/M metagenome (GOLD analysis project Ga0256407, IMG submission 193489) | Bovine rumen microbial communities from Lethbridge, Alberta, Canada - RJG_04 | ecosystem: Host-associated > Mammals > Digestive system > Stomach > Rumen | place: Canada: Alberta | collected... | reverse complement strand
TGATTCTACTGGCCAAGAACCAAAACGGCTACAGAAACCTGATAAAGCTTGTTTCCCGTGCCTGGGTGGACGGTTTTTATTCCAAGCCCAGAACGGATCATGATGATCTGGTGCGTTTTCACAAGGATATCATCTGCTGCTCGGCTTGCATAGCGGGTGAAGTGCCGTCTAAAATCCTGAAAGGCGATTTGGAAGGGGCCCGTCAGTCGGCCCAATGGTTTAAGGATGTTTTTGGCGAAGACTATTATCTGGAACTGCAGCGTCACGAGGTGAAAGATCCTAATGTGGCGGCTAACAGGGAAACGTTCCCCTTGCAGCAGATTTCGAATGCCGAACTGATAAAAATAGCTCGTGAGCTGAATATCAAACTGATCTGTTCCAACGACAGTCATTTTGTAAATCAGGAAGATGCCGATGCGCATGAGCGTCTGCTCTGCTTGTCAACGGGCAAGAAAATATCGGAGCCGCACATGCTATATACCAAGCAGGAATGGTTCAAGACAAAGGAGGAAATGAATGAGCTCTTTGCCGACATTCCCGAGGCGCTCAGCAATACGGTGGAGATTCTGGATAAGGTGGAGACTTACAATCTGGAGTCTGATCCTATTATGCCTTTCTTCCCCATACCAGAAGACTTTGGAACAGAGGAGCAGTGGAGGCAGAAGTATTCAGAAGAAGATTTGTTCCGAGAGTTCACCAGCGATGAGAACGGCGAGAACCCGCTTCCAAAGGAAGAGGGCGAGAAAAAAATAAAGAAACTGGGCGGCTACGATAAGCTTTACAGAATAAAATTCGAGGCGGATTATCTGGCTAAACTGGCATACGAAGGTGCCAGGCGTATATACGGAGAACCATTGGAAAAGGAAGTGGATGATCGCATCCGATTCGAGTTGCATATCATGAAGACGATGGGTTTCCCTGGTTACTTCCTGATTGTGCAGGATTTCATCAATTCTGCCCGACAAGAGCTGGATGTATGGGTCGGACCGGGCCGTGGCTCTGCTGCCGGTAGCGTAGTGGCCTATTGTCTGGGTATTACCAAACTGGATCCCCTAAAGTATGACCTGCTTTTTGAACGTTTTCTGAATCCCGACCGTATCTCATTGCCCGATATTGACACAGACTTTGAGGATGACGGACGTGGTAAGGTGCTGCAATGGGTAATGGATAAGTACGGGCATGAGAATTGTGCGCACATCATCACCTATGGCACGATGGCTACCAAGAACAGCATTAAGGATGTGGCACGTGTGGAGGACTTGCCATTGGATACAAGTAATGCGCTTTGTAAAGCCATACCGGACCGACTGCCCGACGGCATGAAGATGAACCTGAAGAATGCCATCTCCTGTACGCCTGAGCTGCAGTTAGCTCAGTCGTCGCCTGACTATAGAGAAGCTGATACTATAAAATATGCCCAGCAACTGGAAGGGCAGATTCGGGGGACCGGTATTCACGCCTGCGGATTCATTATCTGCCGCGACCCGATTTCGGATCATGTACCTATCTCAACTGCTGACGATCCCGACTTTCCCGACCGAAAGACGGCTGTTACACAGTACGACGGACATGTTATAGAAAGTACGGGGCTTATCAAGATGGACTTTCTGGGACTGAAAACGCTCTCGGAGTTAAAGGAGGCTTGTCGTGTTATCAAGGAAGCCCACGGTGTGGATATCGACTTGGACCACATTCCCATTGACGATGAACTGACATATCAGTTGTATCAGAAGGGCTTGACGGTAGGAACCTTCCAGTTCGAGTCGGCTGGTATGCAGAAGTATCTGAAGGAGTTGAAGCCAACCGTTTTCGAGGACCTTATAGCCATGAATGCCCTCTACCGTCCCGGACCAATGGATTATATCCCGTCTTTTATCAGACGTAAAAACGGTCTTGAGGAAATTACGTATGATATCCCTGTGATGGAGAAATACCTGAAAGATACTTACGGCATCACCGTTTACCAGGAGCAGGTGATGTTGCTGAGTCGTCTGCTGGCAGGCTTTACCAGAGGCCAGTCCGATGCGCTCCGTAAGGCTATGGGTAAGAAAAAGAAGGATATTGTAGATGAAATGAAGCCGCTCTTCATCAATGGCGGAAAGGAAAGAGGATATGACCCGGCTGTGCTGGATAAGATTTGGGGCGACTGGGAGAAGTTTGCTTCCTATGCATTCAACAAGTCGCATGCTGCCTGTTATTCTTGGGTGGCATATCAGACGGCTTACCTGAAAGCCCACTATCCTGCTGAGTTCATGGCAGCCCTGCTGACAAGAAGAAAGGATGATATTAAGGAAATAACCAAGTTGCTGGACGAGTGCAGGAATCTTAAGATAGAGGTGTTAGGCCCGGACGTTAACGAATCTCATGCTGATTTTGGCGTAAATGATAAACAGCAAATCCGTTTTGGGTTGAATGGTATCAAGGGACTGGGAGAGGCCGCAGCCGCGTCCATCATCTCGGAAAGAGAAAAGAACGGCAAATACAAGGATATCTTCGACTTCGTAGAGCGTGTTTCCATTCCTTCCGTAAAGAAGAGCGGCATAGAATGTCTGGCCCTAAGTGGTGCCTTTGATACATTCTCTAACCAGATAAGCCGTGAACAGTTTATTGCCCCCAATACAAAAGGGGAACTTTTTGTTGAATCGCTGACCAAATATGGCACCCAGTACCAGCAAGCAAAAATGGAGGCGCAGTTCTCTCTCTTCGGGATGGAGGCAATAGACAGACATTTGCCCCCTATACCTGTGACGGAAAGGTGGAACGACCTGGAGCGCCTTAACAAAGAACGTGAATTGGTGGGAATTTACCTCTCGGCACATCCGTTAGACGAATACAGCGTTATCCTGAACGGTATCTGTAATCTGCACATGGAGCAGATGAACGACCTTGCCCCGTTTGAAAATCAGGAAGTAAGACTAGGCGGAATAGTGACCGGACTGAAACGCCAGGGTATAACCAAAACCAACCAACCCTACGGAATCGTTATGATAGAGGACTATACAGGTTCGGCCGAAATAGCTTTGTTTGGAACCGATTGGGCTCAATGGAAAGGGTACCTTACGCAGCAAGGCAATCTGGTGTATATAACAGGAAGGGTGCAAGGACGCCAATACAGACCAGAAGTCATGGAGTTAAAGATTGGAAAAATAGAGTTTCTGGCCGACGTAAAAGATCAACTGATACAGAGCATTACCATAACTGTTGATTCGAACAGACTGGAAAGCGATGATGTGGCTGAACTCAGCAAGCACATTCAAGAAATGCAGCGGGAGCCTGACGACAGCAGAAAGCCGGTTGCTTCGATAGACGTAAAATGGAATATCTACTGTGGCGGTAGTGCTCCTGTCCTTCACATGAAATCCAGAACTAAATGCTATCGGGTCAGCAAGAAACTGATGGACTACTTGAATGCGACAGAATATCTGACATATAAAATCAACTAACTTATTTTTCTTTCAATAATATTTATATAAGGTATGGCACAGATTATCAACAGTAACAATTTTGAAGCGCTGGTTGCAACCGGCAAACCCATTGTTTTGGACTTTTGGGCCACATGGTGCGGCCCTTGCAAGCGTGTTGGTCCTATTATTGAGGCTTTGGCACAGGATTACGAGGGTCAGGCTATCATAGGCAAGTGTGACGTAGAAGAAGACGAGGATATGGCTGTACGGTTTGGCGTACGCAATATTCCAACCGTATTCTTTATTAAAGGTGGAGAAGTGGTAGATAAGGTGGTTGGCGCTGCTGCACGCCCTGTTTACGAAGAGAAACTGAAAAGCTTATTGTAAGAAGACTATGGGAAATATTGAAGATGACTTCCTGGCTGATGCCGAGGACGACCGCTTGACGGTAGAATTTATCAAGAATTATTTGCCTCAGGATGTAAAGGAGAAGTTCACGGAGGACGACCTTTACTATTTTCTGGATGTGATAGGTGAGTATTATGTGGATTTGCTTGAGAAAACAGAGAGCGAAGACGAAGTGGACATCGATATTGATGCCGTAGCCGAATACATTGCCAAGAAAGCCAGGAAGGAGAAAATGGGTGACTTCGACCCTGAAGATCTCCGCTGGGTGGTTGACGGCGAACTGGAGTACGGCGAATCCTTAGAGAACTAATCGTCTTTCTCCGTTGGATAGCGCCTCGATAGTGACATTAACTGTTTCCTCGGGAAGCACTTCCTCTATCAGTTCCGGCCATTCAATGAAACAAGGATGGCCGCTATAGAAGTATTCTTCACATCCCATGTCGTATGCTTCGGACACTTTCTTTATACGATAGAAATCGAAATGATATATGGGGCGGCCACCAGCTGCCTCATATTCGTTTACAATGGCAAAGGTCGGTGATGTTACGGTATCAGCAACTCCCAACTCCTCGCAAACGGCTTTAATAAAGGTGGTTTTTCCTGCTCCCATCTTACCATAAAAGGCAAAGACGGTGTTCTCTCCCATCGTCTCTACAAACTGCTTGGCAGCCTGTTTGATATCTTCTTCTTTAAATATTATCTCCATAGTTTTTTTAATTAGCACTCCTCCAAAGGGGGAGCGGGGAGGGGCTTTTATCTCTTCTTTCCACGCAGGGTAATGAGCGGAATCAGCATTTCCTCCATGCTGATGCCTCCGTGCTGGAAGGTGTCTTTATAATACTGTACATAGTAGTTATAGTTGTTTGGATAGGCAAAGAAGTCATCGCCTGTCGCAAAGATGTAGGTGGTGCTAAGATTGGGTCTGGGCAGTCCCACTTGATGAGGCTCCTTAATCTCAAATACTTCTTTCTGGTTGTAGCTGAGGTTCTTGCCTAATTTATAGCGTAAGTTTGTATTGGTGTTCTTGTCGCCTACTACCTTTATGGGGTTATAACAACGAATACTTCCGTGGTCTGTGGTCAGAACTATTGTGTAGTCGCTGGAAGCCAGATAGCGGAAAAGGTCTCCTACGGGCGAGTGTCGGAACCAACTTTGTGTAATGCTGCGGTAAGCAGCCTCGTTGCTCGCCAGTTCGCGTACCATTCTACTCTCGGTACGTGCGTGGCTGAGCATATCTATGAAGTTCATCACCACCACATTCAGGTCATACCTCTGCAACTGCGGCATCTGCTGCACCAGTTTCTCTGCTGCCTGAGAGTCGTTGATTTTGTGATAGCTGAATGTGTTCTTGCGCCTGTAACGGTCGAACTGCGTCTGCACCAACGGAGCCTCGTTAAGGTTCTTGCCCTCTTCGCTGTCTTCGTCAACCCATAAGTCAGGGAACATACGTTCTATAACATCGGGCATCAGACCGCTGAAGATGGCATTCCTGGCGTATTGGGTTGCCGTAGGAAGGATGCTACAATAAAGATTCTCTTCGATATTAAACAGGTCGGCAATCTCGTTGTATAGCATACGCCACTGGTCATAGCGGAAATTATCTATTACCACAAGGAAGACCTTTTCTTCGTTATTCAAATGGGGGAATATACTATGTTTAAAGATGTCCGGGCTCATCACAGGCCGATTATCCGGTTGGGACATCCATTTGGTATAGTTCTTTCGTATGAACTTGGTAAATTCCCTGTTAGCTTCAGAACGCTGCATATTCAGCATCTCCTTCATGGCACTGTCTGTTTCGGATAATTGCAACTCCCAATAGGTAAGACGTTTGTAAACTTCTATCCATTCCTCCAGTGAGAGAGAATCGTTGATTTGCATACCAATCTTCCCAAAATCTTGCTGATAGGCTGTTGTCTGCTGTTCCGTAACAATTTCCTTCTGATGAATGTTTTTCTTCAGTGTCAGCAGAATCTGGGTCGGGTTCACGGGTTTGATAAGGTAGTCGGCAATCTTGGCACCGATGGCTTGCTCCATGATGTTTTCCTCCTCGCTCTTGGTGACCATTACCACAGGTGTGCTGGGTGTCTGTTCCTTAATCCGGTTAAGGGTTTCCAAACCGCTCAAACCAGGCATGTTCTCGTCCAACAGGATAAGGTCGAAGGTTTCCTCTGCACAGCGATCCAACGCATCGTAGCCATTTGTAACAGTTTCCACCCCATATCCCTTTTTCTCCAGATACAGGATATGCGCCTTCAATAATTCTATCTCATCATCTACCCAAAGCAGTTTGTATGCAGCCATATTATCAATTATGAATTATGAATTATCAGAATCCCCATGGAAAATCATCTTCCACCTCTTCCTCTTCTTCGCCTTCCTTCTTCTCTTCAGGTACGTAATCGTCGGGATCAATAATCTTCAGGTTAGTAGGTTCGTCTATCTGAAGGTCCTCAGGAATATCCATAGGTGCAAAAGTCTCTTCATAGAATGCTTTGTAATCGTCGAAACTGAATTCCGTACCAATCAACTTCAGGTTGTCTTCTGATATCAGCAATGTTCTGATGCCTTCCAATAGTGTATTCATGTGCTTGTCGGCATAGAGGGTTTGTGCATAAGAGTGTACCTCGTCATAAGAGAGAAAACCTTTCACGCACATCATAGTGATACCCTGCTTCTCCTGAATTTCAATATCAAAGTTTCTTACCATATAAGAGGTAAAGTTGTAACGGGCAACCTCAAAAAGCAACTGATTCTCGTCCAAGCTGTTGGTGGGGTATGCCAGTACGAAGACAAAGTTGCCGTAGCGGTCATCCTTCAGTTCTGGAACCACTTCTGTGCTGTCGCCCGAGGCCTGACGCGTTCTTCTGCTCCAGATACTGCTGGCATCATAGCGGTCGTCCATCAATAGTCGTCCTTCATTCAGACCCTTCACAATGGCATTGGCTAATTCTGTTACCTCCTCCTTGGGGTATTTCTGTATCACCTCTTTCAGGGTTACCAGGAAGCTGTCTCGTTCTCCTCCGTATAGTTGGCTCATGGCACGTATAAACATCATACGGGCACGGTTCTGTCCTTCGGGGAAGTTCTCGGTGCTGAACTGGTAGTTCTTTTCCACCTCGCTGTATTTATCTTCCTGATAAGCAGCATACGAGGCTGCATAAACAGAGTCCTCCACGTGTTTCCCGTCGCGTGCTATCATCTCGTAATTGGGGTTAGCCAAAAGAACTGCCAGTTTGGTTTCTGCAAACTGTTCCAGCAACAGGGCCTTGTAATAATCTGCCTTCTCGGAATCTCCTAACCTGCCGTACAAAAGGAACAAGTGGTAGTATATGTTGTCTATTCCGTCACGTTCGGGGAAGTCGGAAAGTACACGCTGCATAGTTTCCTCTGCCAGGAGCCAGTTCTCTAATTTCTCCTGTTCCAGAATGCCCGCATTGTAAAGACCGTCGCTAAGGATTTGGTTAGAAGCCTCCATCTGTTCCTCTGTAAACGGAATCTGCTTTAGATAGTATTCCCTGTGATGAGGATCGTTTTCCAAAGAATCTTTCTTGGCTCGGTCAGCAGATAAAGTAGAGTCGGATTCTAAAGAACCGTATAAACTTTCATCATCACCTCCTTCCACTTGGCTGAATTCCATATCGTTATTTCCTGTAGCGGCAGCATACGATGCTTTGTTGCTGATACGCCATAGGTCCTCGTTTTTACGCTGTCCCCATCTGCGTTGGAATTCTTCAATACCGCGCTTCATTGTTGTGGGATTGTAGAAATACCAGGGGCCCTGTTGCTGGTTCCCGCCTGTTCCTGTGTTAGCGGCTATAGATTTGTTGTTCTGTGGTTGCTGGCCGTTGGCTGCAGGTTTTTGCCCGTTTGCGTTGGTGCCGTTCTGAGCTGCTTTCTTCTCTGCTTCTTTCTCTTCTTTTTTCAATTGCTCGATTACACGGTCTATGGCAGCCAGGTATTCTGCCTCGGGCATTTTTGCCAGGGCCTGCAGGCTGTCTTGCAGTTTTACTGCACTCAGATGAGGCTCAAGTTCGGTTAGAATCTTACTTCTACGCTCAGTTTCCTTGTATTCTTCGTGTTCTTTGTCCAAAATGCCAACACAGGCTTTATATGTACGGGCTGCATCAATGTACTTCTCCATTTCCCAGTACAGGTTACTCAGTTTCAGCAGCAGCATAGCTTTGTCCGGTCCATTCTTTGTTGCGTCCTTAACGCCTTTTTCCCAAGCATAGATACAGTGTGTAGTATCGTTTACTCCCATATATATATTGCCAAGAGCATAATAAACCTTGTCCAGGTAGTCCTTATTCTTATCGCTTTTTGCCATTCTTTTCAGCAACGATACCATTTGGTTGAATTTATCGCGAGGCATGACCTCCGTCTGTGCGATACGGGCGCTGAAGGCCATCTCGTATGGAGGGTTGGCACGCATTACCTTGGCATAGGCTTTGTAAGCCTCCTCATTTTGTCCTGTCTGTTGATATAGCTGTCCCAACAGGTAGTTCAGACGAGTTCTTTTCTGCTTCCGCTTAACATTTTTGATGGTGTTTTTCAGGTAGGGAATGGCTTCTTCGTACTGGCCGATTAGAATCTGATATGCAGCCATTGTGTTGGTCAGTTCTTGCTGACCTTCGCGTCCGATACTGTCGCGTTTCATCTTGTTAATTACATCTTCGGCATCGTATGCCCAGTCCAAGGCCACATAACATCTGGCCAATTTGGCTTTGGCGATGCTGGCAATATCGGGCTGTGCCTGATAAAGACGGATAATGTAGTTGTATGTGCTGGCCGCTTCGATGAATTCGCCTTTCTGGAATTGTGCTTCAGCCATCATCAGCCAAGCATGGTACATGTAGGGGTTAAATTCCTTGCGGGCTAAAAAAGCCTTCATTTTCTCGTCCTTCTTTTGACTTGGCTTCACCGTAGGACGTTTCTTCATGCTGTGCAGCTTGATGGCTTTCTCGCACTTGGTGATGGTTGTTTCGTAGTTACTCTTTCCTACACCTGCTGTTGTCTTATTTGTACTGATGTACATGGGAAGCATCCGGTTGTAATCATCTTGATGCGATTTCATCTGTGCTTCCTCGCCGTCCAAATAAGCCACTTCTCCATTGTACAATGTGTTGAAGTGGGCTGTCATAGCGTGATAGAAACGGGTGGTAGGCGTATTTTTCTTTATGGAGCAAGCAGAAATGACACAAAGCAGCATGAGCATGAGTATCCCCATGCTTATGCTGCTTTGTGTGAATTGTCTCTTTTCCATGTATTTTTAATAACGTGCGCGCGATGCATTTTATTGTGTCGATGCCCTTATTTCAGGTCTGTTGGTCCGAATTTGTCCATATCATTGTAGTCCAGATTCTCACCGGCCATTCCCCAGATGAATATGTAGTTGCTGGTGCCGGCACCAGCGTGGATACTCCATTCGGGCGAGATAACGGCTTGTTCGTTGTGCAGCCAGATGGGACGTGTTTCCTTGGGCTCGCCCATAAAGTGGCAGACTGCCTGTTTCTCGGGAACATTAAAGTAGAAATAAGCTTCCATTCTGCGAGAATGAGTATGGGCGGGCATTGTGTTCCATACACTACCGGGCTTCAGTTCCGTCATTCCCATCTGTAGCTGACATATTTGGTTGTCCATACTCTTGGCCACAATCAGCTGGTTGATAACGCGGTCGTTGCTCTCCTCCATTGAACCAGCCTCTATATAGCAGCCCTTTTTGCGTAAATCCTCTAAGGTAATTTTCCGGGCTGGGTAGGAGGTATGGGCTGTTGCCGAGTTAAAGTAGAAGTGTGCAGGCTGACTGGGGTCGTTGGATGCGAAGTAAACCTCATGCTTCCCGCTGCCTACATACAGGGCCTCCTTGTATTTCAACTCGTATGTCTTTTCTTTACTGCCCTCTTTAACGGTAACAGTACCTGTTCCGCCTACATTGATGATTCCTATTTCTCTTCTTGACAGAAAGTTGGGAGCCTTCAGGTACTCAAAGGTCTCCAACTGTAGGGCTTTGTTGTTTACGGGCATAGCACCGCCAACGATAAAGCGGTCGTGCATGGTATAAACAATGTTTATCTCGTCAGCCGAGAAAACTTTCTCAATAGCAAAAGCCTTCCTAAGGCGATTTGTGTCGTATGTGCGAACATCATCGGGATGAGTAGGGTAACGCAACTCATAATTAGTATGATTCTGTGCCATAAGCATAGTGGATGTCAAAAGCAATCCTGTTATTAAAGTCTTTTTCATATTATTCATTCTTTTATTTTTCACTTTTCACTTTTCTTTCTATTCCAAACGAGTAGATATGCCATCAGCAACCCTGCGGCAAAAGCAAAGAACTTATTGCCCACAAATACATGATACCATACCCAGCACATAAGGCTGGAGGCAAAGTCGAGTGCTGCACCTGCGCTAAAACCTTCAGGAATGCGTACTGAGGCATCCTCTGGGTGTAAGGCAGCAACAGAATTGGCTGCCATTGTGAAGGCGTCGGCAATGTTGGTAACAAAGTACAGACCACATACCAGCGCTACCAGTCCTATAATGAAGGTTTTCACCACATTACCCTTTGTAATAGGCAGCACAACGGGAAACAGGTAGAACATACCGGCCAGTGATGCCAAAGGCAGAAACTTGTTGCCTGGCAATACTACCGAAAGCAGCAGCACAACGGGAATGAGCAGCAGAGAAACAACCAGCGTAGTGGGATGACCAATCACCAAGGCCGGACTCATACCTATGTGCAGCTTTACCTTGTCGCCAAACTTGCTGGAAATCATCTTCTTGGTAGCATCAGAGATGGGAATAAGGCCGTCGATAAACAGGCGGGTAATGCGAGGTATCAATTCCATTACGGCACCCATTTTCACACCCAGAACCAAGATGTCCTTCACATCGTATCTGGCCAGCAGACCTATGCCGCAACCCACTATCACACCTAAGAACAGCGGTTCGCCCAGAATGCCGAACTTCTTCTTCATTCCTTCTGCGTCAATGTCCAATTTGCTGAAGCCGGGAATGAAGTCGAGCAACTTGTTTACAACAACGGCAAACGGAACAAATCCCTGACAGAAAGGCTGGGGGATAGAGATTCCTTCCATCCCGTCGTAATACTTCTGAAAATCCTCTGCCGTACGGTCGGCCATAATCAGCGTCAGCATGTAGCAGAAGATGGCAGCACTGAATCCAAGGGCCAGATTGTCCGTAGTAAAATAGACAATGGAACCTAAGAAGGCAAAATGCCAGTAGTTCCACAGGTCGATGTTCACGGTACGCGTAGTACGAGTGAGCAGCATCAGCACATTAATGGCCAGACAGACGGGGATGATAAAGGCTCCTACTGCCGTGTTGTATGCTACAGAAGCAGCAGCCGGCCAACCCATATCAAAGATGCCCAGTTGCAGGTCGTACACACCCACAACGGTCTCCAAGGCAGGGCCCAGCGCACTTGTCAGCAAGCCTGTCACTACGGAAAGCCCCACAAATCCTACACCTACGTACAGACCCGACAGCAATGCTTTTCCTGGCTTAATGCGCAGCAGCAGTCCCAGCAGCGTAAAGATGATGGGCATCATAACGGCTGCGCCCAGACTTATAATGTACGAGAACCAGTTTTCCATATCACTTGGGTTGTTTTCCTATGTAGGCAAGGATGCCGCCATCCACATACAGGATATGTCCGTTCACAAAATTCGAAGCGTCAGAGGCAAGGAACACAACGGGACCTTTCAGGTCTTCAGGTGTTCCCCAGCGGGCAGCGGGTGTCTTGGAAACAATGAATGAGTCAAACGGATGTCGGCTCCCATCGGGCTGTGGCTCACGCAATGGAGCGGTCTGCGAGGTAGCAATATAGCCCGGTCCGATACCGTTGCATTGGATGTTGTATTCGCCGTATTCCGAGGCGATGTTGCGTGTCAGCATCTTCAGTCCGCCCTTGGCAGCAGCGTAGGCAGAAACGGTCTCGCGACCCAGCTCGCTCATCATGGAGCAGATGTTGATAATCTTGCCGTGTCCCTTTCTAATCATACCGGGAATCACCGCTTTTGATACAATGAAGGGAGCCGTAAGGTCTGTATCTACCACCAGTCGGAATTCTTCTAATTCCATCTCGTGCATGGGAATCCTGCGAATGATGCCGGCATTGTTTACCAGAATATCCACCGTTCCCACTTCCTTCTCTATCTTCTCAATCATTGCCTTTACCTGAGCCTCGTCGTTCACGTCACATACAAAGCCGTGCGCCTCAATGCCTTTTTCCTTGAAGGCTGCCAACGCTTTATCCACATGCTCTTGGTTGCGACTGTTG
>Ga0256407_10011658_pt1 | contig 12117 bp, 7 predicted proteins | sample RumenRJG_04DNA_FD_193489 | JGI IMG/M metagenome (GOLD analysis project Ga0256407, IMG submission 193489) | Bovine rumen microbial communities from Lethbridge, Alberta, Canada - RJG_04 | ecosystem: Host-associated > Mammals > Digestive system > Stomach > Rumen | place: Canada: Alberta | collected... | reverse complement strand
TATCAAAGAAAAAGAGAAATATTTAGGAATGTTTTATAAAATAGATCCTGAAATTGTAAAATTTCTGTTTTTAAAATGTGAAAAATATTCTAAAATCCAAATAAATAAAGATAATCCTATAAATGAGAATAATATTTTAGAAATTGGGAATGAAGATGAAATTGATTCATTAATAGATACCAAAGATAATGAAAATAATAATTATATTAAAGATAAATTTCATAGTATGACAATTAAAAAAAAAAATATAAAACTAGGGAACATATGTAATAATATGGAATTTAAAAAATCCATAATATTTGAAGTTATTTTTATATTAATTTTATCAATAATTATCATAATTTTAATTTCTATACTCAATAATTCTTATAAATATTATCAAATATATGCTAATTTAAATTATATAATAATTGAAGAAGAAAGATTTTTATATCTAGCAATTAATTTAATAAAATTAGGAATAATTGAAAGTGGAAATTTTTCTTCTGAAACTTATCAAAATTTTGTAAATTTAATTCCTGAAATAACAAAAAATTATTCACATATAAAAGAAATTGAAAATAAAATTCATTCAACAGTAATTGAATATAATTTACCTGGAAATAATTCAAATATTCTTTATTCATATGCTACAAATAATTTATGTAATTTTCTTCAAAATTTCACAATTGAAAATAATATATCATGTACTGATTTCGCATATAATTTAAGTAATTATGGTTTATCAACAATTCATTCTTTTTATTTTAATAGTATAATTGAATCTGGATTTATTTGTATAAATTTAGCAGAAAAAGCAATTTTAGAAGGAAATTTATATTATGATAAATATTATGGAACTTCTAATTATGTTGATATTTATGATAATGAAGATTATGCTAAAAATAATCCTTTTTCTGCTATTAATTTTGATGGATTAAGAGATTCAAATGTGATTTTTACAAATTTATTAAATCCTTTAAGTAATTATTTAATATTAATTATTTTTCAAAATATTACACAATATGATATGGATTTAAAGAAATTAATTGTTTATTTTATGATTATATTTTATGCATTTTTATTTTTAACATATATTTTTTTTATTATACCAATGATATTTAAAGAAAATAAAGATTTAAATAAAATTAAAATTATTTTAGGTGTGATTCCAAAAATTGTATTATATGAAATTATAAAAACTGAATATTTGAATGAACCAGAAAATGTGAAATAATATAATAAAATAATTTTATATTATTATTCCAAACAAATTAAATTTTTTATATATAATTAATAAATAAATTCCCAATTTTTTTTTTAAATTTTTAAAAGAATAATATTTTTATCAAATTTAAAAAATTAAATTAATATAAATTTTTTTCAAATATATTTTATATATATAACTGATTAATTGATTTCTTAATATTTCAACTCTTTTATTTAAAATAGAATTATTTTTGATTATTTAAAAAATAAAAATTTTTATTTTTTTAATTATAATTTAATTAATAATATAGAAATAAAGATTGTATTAAAAAATGTCATCTAACGATAATTATATAAATGTCCTAAATAGGGCAATATCAAATTTAGAAAAAATAAATCACAGTCAAGAACTTCGAATTAATTCTCAAAAAGAGATAATAGATGAGTTAGAACAAAAATTACAAGAACAAGAAAATACAATTACTGATAATATAACTTTATCTAATGAGGTAAACAGATTAAATGATATTATAAATGAAAAAAATAAAATTATAGCAGAATTTCAAAATTTAGCACAAGTTTCTTCATTTAAATTTGAAAGTTATATTAATACTAATAAATTAAATCAAGAAGCTTTAGATAAAAAAAATAAAAAATATGAAGAATTAAAATCTCAATTCACTTTAATAAATCAAAATAATGAAGAATTAAAAAAAGAAAATGAAAAATTACTTTCTTCTTTAGATGATAAAACAAATATGAATCTTAATGAAATTTCTAATTTAAATGATCAATTATCAGATATAACAATTAAATATAATATTCTCAGAGATGAAAATGAAAAATTAAAAAATGAAAATTCAAAACAAAAATTTGAAATAAATGATATGAGAAATAAATTATATGAAGTAATAAGATTAAATACAGAAATTGAGAATTTAAGACAAGAAAATAATAATTTAAAAAATGATTTATCTGAATCAAATGTTAAAAGTCAATTATTAGAGAAAAATTATCTAGAAGTAAAAAAAAAATTAAATGAATTAGATAATGAAATAAATAATAAATTAATATATGAAAATGAATTAAAAAAAAAAGTTTCAAATTTAAATCAATTATGTAATAAATATGAAACTGCATATCAAGAATTAAGAAATGATTTAGAAAAAAGAAAAATAGATTCAATGAATATTTTAAATGATTTAGAAGCAAAAAAAGATGAAATTGAAACCTTAAAAGAAAATCATAAAAAAGAAATTAATAATCTTCAAAATCAAAATATGGAATTAAAAAAAAGAGAAAATATGTATAAAGATTCATTATCAAAATTAAAAAATATATCAAGTGAAAATAATTCAAATACTAATATTTTACAAGGTAATATTTCACAATTAAATTCAATGAATAATGCTAATTCAAGTATGAATGTAAATAGAATGAATGTTCCTATTAATAATAATAATTTAAATAATAGTTATTATACATATAATCCTCCTAGAAATATTAATGATATTAATCAAACAAATGAAAGAGATGAATCTTTTAGATATAGTTATTTCTTAATTGATAATTTAAAAAATGCAATTAATAGTGTTGATTTTAAAAAAGATTATTCAAATTTATAATTTGGAATTGAATTAATTTTTATTTAAAATTTAATTTAATTTAATTTAATTTAAATAAAAATTCATATAATAAATTTTTTATTTTATTCTATTATTAAATTTGCTTTAATATTTTCAATAAAAACTTGACAATATTTAGAAATAAGAAAATCTCCTTCTGTTTTATAACCACTAATTAACATTTGATTTAATTCATAATATATTATACTTAAATTTTTAGTTAGAAAATCTTTAAATGGATTAATTGAAGGAATCCATAAATCTAAATTAAAATATTCTTTTGAAAGTAATGATTTAATTTTATCTAAATCCTTATTATCCATTTTAATTAATCCAAATTGTTCTTTTGATTTTTGAATATTATTATTATTCATTTCTTCTGAATAAATAATATTATTAATCATTTCTTCATTTAATCCAATCCATTTTAAATTATTTAAAGACATAAATTCATTTTCTCTTGAAGATTTTTTTGAACCAAATAAATAATTTAAATATATTTCAATTCCATTTGGGTCATGATCTCCAAAATATAAAAATGGAATATCAGGATATAAATTATATATTTTTTTTATAAATATTTTTGTTAAATAATCTGGATAACCTTTCCCAGTTATTAAAAGTATATTTTTAAAAATTTGAGTAAAGAAATTATTTTCAAGTAAATTAAAGAATAATGTTTCTTTTTCAACTATTAAAATAAATAATGGTTTATTAAAATTATTATCATCAATTTTAAAATCATCAGTTAAATATTCATATGTTATTAAATTTATTTTATTATAATTATTATTTGTAATGTTTAATTGAATTCCATATTCATTTTTTATATTAATATTACCACAAAATAATCCTTTTGCAGAAGGAAAAATTGGTAAATCAAATCTATTAATAATTAAAAGAGAACAAATATCATTTAAAATATTATTTATATTTTCAACAGATTTAAATAATTCAACATTATTGTAATATAATTCTCTTTTTGTTGATGATGACAAATTACAAATTTTTTGATATATAATTGACATTAATTTAAAAATTTTTGCAATTTTAGAAGAATTATAATATAATATTAATTTTGAATAATAATAATTATTTGTATCTTCTGGTAAAATATAATATCCTTCATCAAAATTAAATTTACTTGTTTTTTCCAAATCAATAACACTTAATTCTAATAATTCATTTTTTAGTAATTTTTCAGTAACCAAAATAAAAAATTTTTCAATTTTTATTTTTAACCTTTCTCTCATTTTAGATATATATATTTTATTTATTTGAGGATATAAATAAATTTGTGTTTGAGCTTGTGTTTGATTTAAATAAGGTTGAGTAAAGGAATAATTTTGAGATTGAAAAAAACTTTGACATTGAGATAAAGGTTGTGAAATTAAATTTTGAGAACAAAATTGATAATTATTATCAGGTATCATTTGTTTCATTTCTTGCATATTAGAAATTAAATTCATATCAAAATCATATTCAGTTTCCATTTGATATGGAAAAATATTAAAATAATCATCAGAAATAAATTGTTCCATTAAAATTTTAAAAATAAAAAAAAATTAAAATTTATATTAAAAAAAATTTATAAATTATCTAATCATTGAATTATCTAAATTACAAAAAGAATTTTTTTTTTTATTAAAATAAATTTCTTTTTCATAAACATTTTCAATATTATTAATATTCCAAAATCTAATTGTCTCATCAGGTGAAGCAGTCAATAAAATACATCCATCAGGAGAAATAGCACTATATAAAATTCTATTTTGATGTCCTTTTAACTCATAAAATTTTTCCATTTTAGGATATTTATAAAAACAAATTTGATTATTATTATAACCATTACAAGTAATTAATTCTTTTTCATATTTATTAAAAAAAACATTACAAATTTGATTTCCTGAATAAATTGATTTTATTAAAGTCCCATTATCAAAATTCCATAATTTAATACTTTTATCTTTTGTTCCTCCACATGAAACAATAACATTTCTTTCATATAAACTAAAATTAATTGCTTTTATTGCAGAAATATGTTTAGTTAAACAAAATTTAGGTTGTAAAATTGGATATTCTAAAAATTTATTAAAATTAATATTAAATGTATTTCTTTTTAATTTATTTAATCCATTTATATCCCAAATACATAAAAAATTATCATTACCTCCTGAAATTAAAGTATCACCTTCATTATTCCATTTTAAAGAACAAATTTCATTTTGATGTCCCTTTAAAATATTAATAATATGATTTTTTTCTCTTACATCATGATTAATTATTAAAGTATCTTTTGACCCAGTTGATAAAATATAATTATTCCAAGCAAGAGAACAAATTCTATTATTTTCTTTATGTCCATTTATTTTTCTTATTCTAATTTTTTTTTCTATATCAAATAACTCACAATTTCCATCTGAGAAACCAATTGCTAAACAAGAACCATTATTCATAAAGTTTGATGAACAAATTTCTATATTATTATATTGAGAAAATAAAAATTCTGTTTTATTTGTTTCTGGATTATATAAATATTGAGAATTATTTAATGATATTGAAATTATATTTTTTGATCCCCAATCTAAAATATTATAATAAAAATCATCTGATATGTTTGGAGCATCTAATATTTTTATTGGAAATGAGGGGATTGTTCTTTTTTTTAATTGAATTTGTTCTTTTTTTAATTTTAGATTTGTGTTTTTTTGAATTATTGAATTTATTTGATTTAGTAAATTTTGATTGTTTAAATTTTTTTTATTTGATAATATTTCATTTTCATTTTCATTAATTTTAAAATTTGAAAATTTTAAAAGTGAATTTTTTTTTATTTTTTTTAATGTATTTATATTAACTGATAAGGAATCATTAAGATTATTTAATTCAGAATTTTTTGTATTAAAACATAATGCTTCCATCATTAAAGAATTTAATATTGATATTGATGAACGATTACTTTCATTTTCATATTTTGGATTTAAATTTTTAATATCTGTTTCAGTTGAATTAATATAATTTAAAAGTAAATTTTCAAATTCTGGTTCTCCTTCTTTTCCATTTTTTTGAGGAATGAATCTATCATAAATTTTATTTTCTCCCTTTTTAATATTATGAACTGGAGTTTTAAATAGTGATAAATTTTCTTTTTTATTTTCTTGATTTAATATTTTTAAGTTAAAATTATCATTTTGATTATTATAAATAGATTTTAAATCTATATTATCTATATTAAAATTTGAAATATCATTATAAAATGTTGAATTTAATTGATTTTTTAAGAAAGAATGTTGATTTTTAGTTTCACTATTTTCAAAAATTTTTTTTGAATTAGACATATGAATATTTATTTATACTCAAAATCAACTTAATATATAAATAATTAATAATAATAAAAAAAATTAAATATAAATATTTAAATTAAAGTAAAAATTTTTATAAAACAATTATTAAACAAAAATATTAACTTTTCAAAGGTTGAGTTTTCCTTTTTAAATAATCTAAAACATTAAGATCATTTTTAACAAAAGGACTTAAAATTTCATAAACTTTCTTATGATAATCATCAATATACTTCATCATATCATTACTAATTAAATTTAAATCAATTAAATTTCTTTCATAAGGTAAATAAGTCAAATTCTCAAAACCTAATTTATTCTTTCCTTTACTAACAACTAAAACACTATTTTCAATTCTAATCCCAAAAGCATTTTCTTCATAATATCCAGGTTCATTAGTAATAACATTTCCTTCCTTTAAAATTTCTCCACGAGGTCCTTCATGTACATTTAAAAAATGTCCAACTCCATGTGAAGTTCCATGTTTATAATCTTTCCCAACTTGATAAAGAAAACTTCTAGGAACATTATCAATATTTAATAATGTATTACCTTTATTAAAAATTAATCTTTCTAAAGATAAATTACCTAATAAAACTCTAGTATACATTTCTTTTTCTTTATCTTTTGCAACATCAAAATGAACTGTTCTTGTAATATCAGTTGTACCATCTTTATATTGTCCACCAGTATCACATAAGATTAATTCAGATAATGACATGTTACTATGTAAATTTTCATTTTGTGTATAATGGATTATTGCTGCATTTGGTCCTACTGCACATATTGGAGCAAATGATTCTCCCATGAACAGTTCTTGTTCTTCTCTAAATTTTTTACTTTGAAGTCCTATTTCATATTCATTTAAGTCAGTTCTTTTTTTTATTTTTAGTTCATCTTCAATCCATGAAAATAATTTTAAGAGAGCTACACAATCACGTATATTACATTTTTTATATCCTGATATTTCTACTGGGTTTTTTATACTTTTTATATGTTCTATTATATTTTTTTGAAGAGATAATGTATATTTGGATTGTTTTGAAAATATTAATTTGTACATTTTGTAATTTGTACTTTGTTGATCTGCGATTGTTAATGTGTTTTCATCGGTTTTTAATAATTCTGTATATATTTCATTGTAATCAAAAAGTGTTATTTTGTTTTCTTTTAAGTAAGATTCAATTTCGGGTTTATTAAATTTTTCTTTGTCACTAAATAAATGAAAGTAATAATCATTTTCTGAAAAATATAATAAACCATATGAAAAAAATACTGGGTTATATGGGATATCTGTCCCTCTTAAATTTAATGTCCATGCTAAACAATCTAATTTACTTATTAAATATCTTTTTATTGTAAAATTTTTTTTTTTTTTTTTATTTTCATTCTGAATTTCTTCATCAATTTTTTCTTTAATTTCTTTAAATTTATCTAAACAACTTTTTCCACTATATTCAACTGGTAAAATTAAAATAGGATCTTTTTTATAATTTGGTTTATCAGAACCCCAAACAAGATCAATTATATTATTATAATCATGAACAAAGTTATAATTATATAATTTAATAATAATTGAACCAGCAATATCTAAAAAAAATAAATAATATATTTTTTATACTTTTTGTAAATAAATTATAATCCATTGCAATTGTTTTTCCTTTTGGTAAATTTTTTAAAATATAATCTGTTAATGAAATTTCATTTTTTTCTATTTTCATCATTTTCCATCCTGGATATAATTGTCTTGCTATTTGAATATAATATCTTCCATCAGTCCACATTAATGCTATGTCTTTTGTTACTAAACCTATTGCATTACTTCCTGAAAAATTTGAAATAAATTTTATTCTCTCATCTCTTTCTGCAATGTATTCATTCTATTTTTTATTTTATTTATTTTTACATTGTGTTGGTCTCCGTGTGGTATAATATAAGCATCATATTTTCGTTCTTCCATTATTTTTCTTAAATTTTTTAATTTTTCTTCTCCATTCATTTTAATTTTTATAAATGATAAAATTTATATAGTTTAAATAACTTTCAAATAACTATTTGTTATTGCTATTCTATTTTATTCAAAAATAGCTATTTCCTTAATTTATTTTGTGTTTCAAATAAAAAATAAAAAAAATGAAAAATTCATAACAAATATAAAATAATCTCAATTAGAATTATAATTATATTGCTATAAAATATCCAAAAATCAAAAAAAATTATCTATTATCCATATCAAAAAAAATAAAAAAAAACTATATAACAAACATAAAAAAAAAGATAAATATTATTTAAATGTCAGAAAAAATTTTATTAACACCAGGTCCAATAAACACAACATTCCAAGTAAAATCCCAAACATTAATAGATTACGGTTCAAGAGACTTTGCATTTATGGATAAATTAAAAGAAATAAAACCATTACTTTTTAAATTAATGAACATTTCCACAGAAAATAAACTAATTCTCCTTCAAGGAAGTGGAACATATGCAACAGAAGCAGTTTTAACAAGTATTACAGAAAAAATATTAATATTAATAAATGGAGCTTATGGTATTAGAATGAAAAAAATAATGGAATATACAAATAAACCATTTTCATTTTTAACTTATGATGAAGGTACTGAAATTAATTATGATGATGTTGAAAATTATCTTTCTAAAAATGAAGATATTAAATATATTGCTTTTGTTCATTTAGAAACTTCAACTGGGATTTTAAATAATTTAGATCGTATGAAAAAAATAAGTGAAAAATACAATAAAAAATTAATTATTGATGCTATTGCATCATTTGGTAGTGATATATTTGATTATAATAATTGTGAATATGTAATTACATCATGTAATAAATGCTTATCTGGTATACCTGGTTTTGCTTTGGTAATAACAAAAAATTTTTCTGATTTTAAATCACCTTCTTATGTTCTTGATTTATTAGATCAAGAAAAAAATTTTGAAAAAACTGGTCAATTTAGATTTACTCCACCTACACATGTATTAGTTGCTTTCCATGCTGCTTTATTAGAATTAGAGAATGAAACTTTAGAAAAAAGAGCAAAAAGATTTAAATCTATGAAAGATATTGTTTATAATATGTGTAAGGAATTAGGAATTTCTCCTTTAATTGATGTTTCTAAATATGCTACTGGGAATATTTGTCATACTTTTCTTGCACCAAAAAATGAAAATTATAATTTTAAATTATTATATGATACTCTTGCAAATTTAGGTTTTTTAATTTATCCTGGAAAATTAACTAATGTTGATTCTTTTAGAATTGGAACTATTGGTTGTATTGATGAAAATGATATGAATAATTTTGTTTCTTATTTTAAATTAATTTGGAATAATATGTTAAATAAAGTAGAAACTAAAATAGAACCAATTGATACAAAACAATTTTATGATTATTTAATAGGAAAAGAGATAGAATTCTTTACTGGAGTTCCAGATTCCCTTTTACAAGAAATTAACAATTGCATATTAGAAAATGCTAAAAATCATTATGTAATGCCAAATGAAGGTTTAGCTTTAAGTTTAGCAAGTGGATACTATACATCAACTTCAAAAATTCCATGTGTATATCTTCAAAATTCTGGTTTGGGTAACATAACAAATCCTTTAATGAGTTTAGCTCATAAAAATGTATATTCAATACCAATTTTATGTATTATAGGATGGAGAGGTGAACCTGGTGTTAAGGATGAACCACAACATATGTCACAAGGTAGTTGTATGGTTAATTTAATTAGATCAATGGGATTTGAATTAGTTTATTTAGATAAATTAAATTGGAAGAATAATATTGATAAATGTATTGAATTAATTAAATTAACTAAACAACCTGTTTTTCTCGTTGTGAGAAAAGGTTATTTTAAAAAATATCCAATGGCAGAATTTAAATATAATAATTTAAGTTTAATAAGAAGAGATGTTATTAAAAAATTAGTTATTGCATCAAATGATAATGATATATTATGTTGTACAACAGGGAAATCATCAAGAGAATTAAATGAAGAAGCAGAAGCTAATAAAATTAATAAATCTAGATTATTTTTAATGGTAGGTTCAATGGGGCATTTAAGTTCATTTTGTCTTGGAATTTCAATGTTTTCAAAAAATAAGAAAATATGGTGTATTGATGGTGATGGTGCATTATTAATGCATTTTGGAGCAATTCCTATGATTGGTCATATAAAACCTGATAATTTAATTCATATTCTATTAAATAATGCTATGCATGAAAGTGTTGGTATTCAACCTACTATTTGTCAAAATATTGATTTTGAAACAATTGCTAAGAATTTAGGTTATGTAAATGTTTTTACTATTAAAAATGATAGTGAATTAGATGAATTTTTAAAAAAAGTTCATGATTTAAAAGGTTTGACTTTTGCACATGTTTTACTAAGTAATAAACCAAGTGTTAGTGATAATTTATCTAGACCAAAAGATACTCCTTTGGAAAGATTACATAATTTAATGGATTTTATTAAAAAAGATAATTAAATAAATTTATTAAAAATAATAATTTCTAATAAAAATAATAACCCTATTTATTAAGTATCATAATAATAAAAATTTTTGTTAATTAATAATTATTATTTTATAAAACATTAAAACCATATAAACTTGTTTTAAGGTAAATATTTCTTCTCAGCTTCCTTTAACTCATCTTCATTTTGTAATTCAAAAACATGTTTAACAGTAGAAATATTTTTCAAATCCTTAATAGAAATGCTATTATAAATATCCTTACATACATTTTCCATAGCATAAATAGATGCCCTCATATTATGATTAGCCCAAATAATAAGTGAAATTCCCATATCAGCAAATTCTTGATAATTAGTAAAGTAAGTAGTAGGAACAATAATAATAGGAGCTCTTTTTTCCTTCTTATTCCATTCAGTCATAAATGCCTTAATCTCTTCAGGAGTAGCTTTTTTAGAATGAACTAAAATAGCATCAGCTCCTGCCTCTTCATAAGCATTAGCTCTTTTCAAAGCTTCCTCCAAACCAAGTCCAGCAATAAAAGCTTCAATTCTAGCAACAACAACAAAATCATGTGATAACTTACTATCAATGCATGCTCTAATCTTCCCAGCAAATTCATTAATATCAGCTAACTCTTGTTTAGCATCAAGTAAAGAATTAGTCTTAGGGAAAATTTTATCTTCCAAACAAACTCCAGCAATACCCATTTTATCTAATTTCATAACCAACCTTCTTGCATTATTGAAAGTACCATAGCCAGTATCTCCATCAAGTAAAATAGGAAGAGTAGTAGCTTCATTCATAAATCCAATAACTTCAGTGACTTGTGTCCACGAAGCTTCATTAGCATCTCTCACACCAAGTGATGCAGAAATAGATAATCCAGAACCCCAAATACCTTTGAAACCTGTATTCTCAACAATTTTTGCAGAGAGACCATTATGAGCCTCCATAATAATACCAGGTTTCCCAGGAATAAGTAACTGTCTTAATTTCTTAGCCTTAATATTATTCTCACCATAATAATTAACTCTCATTAATATATTAGTTGTTGATATTCCCCTTGTGAAAGGAACTAATTCAACTTTATCCATAACTTCTCCATACATTGATTCTAATTCTTCTTTTGTGTGATCATCACCTGATATAATTAATGATATGTTATGTTCTTTAATAAATGAAGTAGAAACTACGAAAGGTGCGTCTGGGATTACTTCATCTACATATCTACATGCTTTGATTACAGCTATTCTTTCTTTCATTGTACATATTGGTTTTCTTTTATATTGCATTACTGTTTCGTCACTGTGTACTCCTACTATTAATTTATCCCCTTTTTCTCTAGCACGGCGAAGAATTTCTACATGACCATAATGGAAGAGGTCACCTACCATATCAACATATACTATTTTTTGAGACATTGTTTTTTTTTTTTTTTGGTTTTTTTTTTTTTTAAATTTTTTTTT
>Ga0256407_10011657_pt1 | contig 12118 bp, 8 predicted proteins | sample RumenRJG_04DNA_FD_193489 | JGI IMG/M metagenome (GOLD analysis project Ga0256407, IMG submission 193489) | Bovine rumen microbial communities from Lethbridge, Alberta, Canada - RJG_04 | ecosystem: Host-associated > Mammals > Digestive system > Stomach > Rumen | place: Canada: Alberta | collected... | reverse complement strand
ATAATCTGCTCCAGCGAGGCTACACCAATCTGATAGGCCGCAGTCATAAGGAACTCGACCTTACCGATCAGGTAGCAGTCAAGAAGTTCTTCGATGAGGAGCACCCCGATGCTGTAGTACTGGCAGCAGCCTTTGTTGGTGGCATCATGGCCAACTCGCTCTATCGCGCTGACTTTATCATGATGAACATGAAGATTCAGTGCAACGTTATCAGCGAGGCCTATGCTCACGGTGTAAAGAAACTACTCTTCCTCGGTTCCACCTGCATCTATCCAAAGAATGCACCACAACCAATGAAGGAAGATTGCCTGCTCACATCACCATTGGAGTACACCAACGAGGAGTACGCCATCGCCAAGATTGCAGGTCTTAAGATGTGCGAGAGCTACAATCTGCAGTACGGCACCAACTACATTGCCGTTATGCCCACCAACCTCTATGGCCCTAACGACAATTTCCACCTCGAGAACTCACACGTCATGCCAGCCATGATGCGTAAGATCTACCTTGCCAAGCTCATTCACGATGGAGCATGGGACAAGATAGCCATCGACCTTAACAAACGCCCCGTTGAAGGCGTCAACGGCGATGCTTCGCAGGAAGACATCCTTAAGGTATTGGCCAAGTATGGCATCGAGAATAACAAGGTAACACTCTGGGGCACAGGCACTCCACTCCGTGAGTTCCTTTGGTCAGAAGATATGGCCGACGCATCAGTTCACGTACTGTTGAATGTCAACTTTAGCGACATTATCGGCATCGAGAAATATTCTTCAGTTCATTACGGCGCAAGCACCGATGGAGCTGTCGACCGCAATCATTCTGCAGGTCGCGGTGGTGCATTACCAAAGCTTGGCGAAATCCGCAACTGCCACATCAATGTCGGCACTGGCAAGGAGCTCACTATCCGCGAACTCTCCGAACTAGTTGTTAAAGCAGTTGGTTTCCAGGGAACTGTAGAGTTCGACACTTCTAAGCCCGATGGCACGATGCGTAAACTAATTGACGTTTCAAAACTTCATTCTCTAGGTTGGACACACAAAGTCGAAATCGAAGATGGTGTCAAGAAACTATTCGAATGGTATCGCTCAAGTCTAGCATAAATAATAACCCTCACCGATTGGCGAGGGTTATTATTTATTACATATTCTTTTTCAGCGTTGCTTTCCAAGCCTCATATGCAGCCTGGTACTCAGCGCGATGAGCAGCATCCGGCTCAATCACCTCCAGTTTATCCAGACTAGCAAAAGCCTCAGTTGGATTAGCATAGATACCAGCGCCCAGACCAGCACCCTTAGCAGCACCCACAGAACCGTCAGTATCATACAGTTCGATAGTAGCACCGCTCACACCTGCCAGAGTATTGCGGAACAGTGGGCTCAGGAACATGTTTGCCTTACCAGCATGAATTTTCTTGATGTCCATACCCATCTGCTGCATAATCTCCATACCATAGCAGAATGAGAATACGATACCCTCCTGAGCAGCACGAACCAGGTGAGCCTTGTTGTGCTTGTTGAAGTTCAATCCGTTAATTGAACAACCAATCTCCTTATTCTCCAATACACGCTCAGCACCGTTTCCGAATGGGATTACGGTTACACCCTCACTACCGATGGGCACACTGGCAGCCAGGTCGTTCATCTCAGCATAACCAATCTCTGGAGTGATATTGCGATGAGTCCATGCATTCAGGATACCTGTACCATTGATGCACAGCAACACACCCAGACGAGTCTGGTCGGCAGTGTGGTTCACATGGGCAAATGTGTTTACACGGCTCTGTGGATCATAGTTCACGTCACCCAGAACACCGTATACCACACCCGATGTACCTGCAGTAGCAGCTATCTCACCAGGATTCAGCACGTTCAGCGACAGAGCATTGTTAGGCTGGTCACCACCTCTATATGTAATAGGAGTACCTGCCTTCAATCCCATCTCTGCAGCAGCATCAGCGCTTACCACGCTCTGCTCAGCAAATGTTGGAACGATATCAGCTATCAGCGAACCGTCAAATCCATAGTAATCCATCAGGAAGTCAGCCACCTTGTTGTTCTTGAAATCCCAGAACATGCCCTCCGACAGACCGCTTACGGTAGTGTTAGCCACACCGCTCAGTCGCATGGCGATATAGTCGCCAGGCAGCATTACCTTATATATTTTACTATACAATTCAGACTCATTTTCCTTTACCCAGGCAAGCTTGGCAGCGGTAAAGTTACCAGGCGAGTTCAGCAGATGACTCAGACACTTGTCAGCGCCCAGATCCTTGAAAGCCTTCTCACCATAAGGCACAGCGCGCGAGTCACACCAGATGATTGCAGGGCGCAGAGCCTTCATATCCTTATCTACACATACCAGACCGTGCATCTGGTAAGAGATACCGATAGCCTTAATCTCCTCAGCAGTAGCACCACTCTCCTTCATAATCTTCTGCAGACTCAGTTTGGCGTTATCCCACCACATCTGAGGATCCTGCTCAGCCCAACCGGCCTTGACAGCCATGATTGGAGCCTCCTTTTCAGGATAGAATGCTGTTGCTACACACTTGCCGCTATCGGCGTTAACCAATGATGCCTTCACTGACGAGCTACCGACATCGAAACCTAATAGATACCTATTTGCCATAACAATTTATTAAGAAATCTTTAATTATAGTACGTTTCAAATGCAAATTTCCCTATTTTTTCCCAATTAAACGACTTTTTTCAATAAAAAAGTGAATTTTTTACGCATTTTTGAGTTGTATTTAATTTTTTTGTTTACCTTTGCACAATAGAATAACGTAATTACCAGATAAAAAATATTCATATATGAAGAAAAAGATACTAATACTTGACGACAAAGAGACCATTGCTAAGGTTCTCTCTATCTATCTGATGAGCGACTACGATGTACAGTGGTTGCCCGATGGCTTGCAGGGTGTAAAATGGTTGCAGGCAGGTAATACCCCCGACCTTATAATATCTGATATTCGTATGCCAGGAATGCGCGGCGATGACTTTTTGGAGTGGATCAAGCAGAACGAGCTGTTCAAGCAGATTCCCGTCATCATGCTTTCCAGCGAAGACTCCACCAGTGAGCGCATCCGCCTGCTGGAGATCGGTGCCGAAGACTATATTGTTAAGCCTTTCAACCCCATGGAGTTAAAGATACGAGTAAAGAAGATTATTCCCTAAATAGAATAATATGATAGGTGTTGTATATCTTGGCAGCAATCCTAAGACCGAGGAGCGATTACGCTACATCCCCGGTCGATTGGTGCAGTACACAAGGAATTACAAAGATGCCGCTTCGGCGTGTTCTACGCACGTCCGCAACGAGCATTTTATACTATTTTATGAGCAAGGCGACACAACCGACGACATTAATGCAATCACCTATTTAAAAAAGAAGAACAAGCGAATATACATTATTCTGCTCACCAAGGAGCTATCTGCTGATGACCGTTTGGGATACCAGAAGGCTGGAATCAATGATACTCTCGACTCCAACGCCTCTATTACCGAACTCAACAAGAAGATACAGTTCATCTCCGATCGCGAGAACATGCTGTTCGACGATCAGCAGGCAAAATATCGCATGCTGCGCTTCAAGATTCCTGTTTGGAAGAGAATCTTCGATGTATTCTTTGCAATCATTGCACTCATTCTCACATCACCAATCTTCATCCTCACGGCAATTGCCATCCGCTTGGAGAGTAAGGGGACAGTTATCTTCAAGTCAAAACGAGTTGGTGCCAACTATACCATCTTCAATTTCTTGAAGTTCCGTTCTATGTATCAGGATGCCGAAGAACGCCTTAAGGAGGTTGCTAAGGAAGCTGGCAACCAATATGCCGAGATGAACAAGAAGGAGGATAAGCCTGCTATGAGCATGGGGGGACTTGGCATGGAAGCTGATATGATGATGAGTATTGGCGACGATACTGATATGATGATTAGCGATGATGAGGTAATGCTCGTAGGCGACGACTTCGTTATCTCCGAGACCGACTTCAGCAAGGAGAAGAAGGAAGAGATCGAAAACGCCTTCGTCAAGATCGAGAACGATCCCCGTGTCACCAAGGTCGGCAAGTTCATCCGCAAGTTCAGCATCGACGAACTTCCTCAGCTCATCAATATCCTTAAGGGTGACATGTCTGTTGTCGGCAACCGTCCTCTCCCACTCTACGAGGCCGAGAAACTCACCATCGACACCAGCATCGACCGCTTTATGGCCCCTGCAGGCCTTACCGGTCTTTGGCAGGTTGAGGAGCGCGGCAAGGGTGGCATGATGTCTGCCGAAGAGCGCAAACAACTCGACATCAAATACGGCCAGACATATAACTTCTGGCTGGATATGAAGATACTTTTCCGTACCTTCTTTGCCTTCGTTCAGAAGGAGAATGTGTAACTAAATTCCTACAGTAATGAACAGATTCAGACGATTGATATTCATATTGGCCATTGCAACCGCGACCACCCCAGCCATCGCCCAATTCAACGAGAGCGGCATCAGTGCGGGGTTCTTTGATTCCAGCAACGAAAGGGACATTAACTTTTCTGAATTTCATCTTCCCCCATTGGCCGTATTATTAGAAAATGCGAAATCTAATCCTCAAATTCTATCTCTAGAAAAAGCTCGAGAATTGGCAGAAGCTGAAGTTGCAAAGCAAAAGCGTCACATCTTTTCATATCTTACAGGTCATGCAAGTTATAGTTATGGAATTGGAGATATGTGGGGTAACAATTCTTCTGCTTACTCACAAACCATATATCAATACCAAGGAACGAAATCTGCATACTGGAATATTGGTGTTGGCTTAGCAATACCAGTTGAAGATATTCTAGATTTAACTGCAGCTGTTAAACGCAAAAGAATAGATGTAGAAAAAGCAGTTATTCAGAAAGATATAGCTTACGACCAGCTAAAATTACAGATAGCAAATCTTTTTATCAAAATCACAAACAATCTAGTTTCTTTGAAAACATTGGGAGAAGCGGCGGCAGCATCTCAAGGTGCAGGCGCATTAACTAGGGAAGATTTTGAAAATGGAAATTTGGATATTGCAGCATTTGCAGGTGTTAAGATGAATGAAAGTGGACAGGTTTCAGGTTACCAAAGTCTACAAACCGAAATAACAACAGATATAGTAACACTTGAGATTCTAACTCATACTCCTATTATAACAAATGCGACAACAGAAATAACACTTGATAAGAGTATTCATAAAACTCCTAAAGAGCAAGCTAAAGAAAACAAGGCTAACGAGAAAAGAATTAAAGCTTTAGAAAAAGAAGAAAAGAATAAAACAAAGAAATTAGAGAAAGCTGAAGCTAAAGCTGAAAAAGCTGCAGCCAAAGTTGCTAAGAAACAAAAGAAATAAAACTTGCCACTATGGATTTATTCAGATATATTGTCAGATTTCTATATAAGATTAGATGGTATCTCATCATACTACCAATGATAGCATTGGTAGTTGCATGGTTCTCTACCCGTGACATGGAACGCATTTACAATACCAATACTACCATATATACTGGTATGATAACAGCTTATAATATTGAAGGAGGCACAGGTACCGCTGGAGGTAATCCCCAAACAAACATGACAAATTTAATGCTGTTAATCACAACCGATGCAACAATTCATGAAGTTTCTTTGAGATTATTTGCTCGATGTATGATGTATGGTAATCTGAACAAAGATAACAATTATATTTCCGCAGAGCATTTCCGCCAATTGTATAATAGCGTACCCACAGAAGTAAAAGCACTAATAAATCATAACAGTGAAAATGCAACTTATGCAAATCTAAAAGCTTATGAGCGTCCTTCTGCGGATAATTTCATTTTTGGATTAACAAACTATCACCCCTATTTTGGCGTCAATAGTGTTACTAGTCGTTTAAAGGTTATACAATTAAGCAGAAGTGACATTATTGACATCGGCTATTCATGCAACGATGCAGGAGTTGCTTATAATACCTTAGACATTCTTAATGATGTATTTGCTCGCCAATATGCTTTATTGCGTTATGGTGAGACCAACAATGTTATTAAGTTCTTTGAGCGAGAAGTTGCTCGCCTCTATCGTATCTTAACAAATGCTGAAGACGACCTCATACGCTATAACGTAGAAAAGCGTATTATCAACTATGGCGAGCAGACAAAACTGCTTTCAGGAATGGATGCAACTCAGAAAAACACAGATAACAATCTGATGATTACCAAAACGACAACACGCGCTTTGATGAACTATCTTGAGCGCCAATTAGGTGATCGAGCTAAGATTATAAAAGCTAATAAAGAATTCACAGATCAAGTAACGGATATATCAAGAATACAATCACGTATTTCAAATCTCCGTTTGATGAGTAGTGAAGGAGGAGGTAGTGAAGTTGAGACTCAAACAGAACTTGCAAAGGCTCAACGTATGCTTCAAGAAGCTAATAACAACGTTAGAGGCTTAATCAAAGATATTGAAGCTGGCAATTATAACACTGAGACTGGTGTCAAATCAACTGGTATGATTGACAAATGGCTTGAACAGGTACTAAAGCTTGAAGAAGCCAAAGCTCACGAAAGCGCACAGGATGTAATGCGCGAAAAAATTGACAAAGAGTATTTATTTTACGCCCCTATTGGCGCCACCCTTTCACGCAAAGACCGCCACATATCCTTCATTGAAGGAAATTATATGGAGATGCTGAAAGCCCTTAATTCTGCTCGCTTGCGTCAGAAAAATCTCCAGATGACAACAGCTACCCTACGCGTACTAAACCCCCCAATGTTTCCCATGAACGCCCAACCAACCAACCGCATGATGGTGTTATTGAGTTCATTTATGCTAACATTCATGCTGACAGCGATGTATTTCTTTATTATTGAATTGTTAGACCGTACCCTTCGTGACCGTATGCGTTCAGAACATATTACCAAAATACCAGTTATGGGGTGTTTTCCTAAAGAAAGTAATCTACGTTACCGTCGATTCAACAAAACCATTGCTGACATGGCACTGCGTCAGCTGAGTAAAGCACTTCTTCCACACTTTGAAGAAGGCAAGCAAAATGTACTTAATCTATTGTCAACAGATGCAGCAAATGGTAAGAGTTATATTGCCCAAGAGCTAGAAAACTACTGGATATCAATAGGTCTTCAGGTTCGTCGTATCACATACGACGAAGATTATCTGGCAGAAGATAGCCGTTTCATTATGGCAAAAGATATTAAAGACATATGTCCAGATTTGTTGCCAAACGAAATTGCAATCATCGAGTATCCAAATCTTGACGACAACTCCATACCGCCTGCACTTCTCAATATGGGCACCGTCAATCTTATGGTAACGCGCGCTAATCGTACGTGGAAGGATGTCGACCAAAAAGCATTAAAAGAGTTAAATGACCGTTTGGAGAACAAGAATTCTCTCTTCATGTATTTGACGGAATGTCAACGATATGCTGTTGAGGAGTTTGTTGGTCAGTTGCCACCATATACTGGTTTCAACAACTTCATCTATAGAATGTCACAGATGGGTCTTACTGCTGTAGAAAATAGTCATGCGAAATAAATGGTAAACAAAGTTTATTCAAATAGAATATCCGAATACGCCCATGAAAACGGAGGAAGAGTCATAGTGCTCTTTCTCCTGTTTTTACTTAGTTTATACTCTTTTAAGAATTCAGGAATTAATGGTATGGCGATGATGTTGGCAATACCAATATCAATAATTGCTGTTTATTTTGCATTTAGCTATCGAATGCTAACTTTTTGGGCACTTTTTATCATTAATTATTTTGTAATGTTCCTCTCAAAAGAGGGGAAAATGCCATTACCTGCCTCTTTACCAAACGAATTGTTAGAGTTAACGTTGATTGCTATTGCAATTATTGACCTAAGAGAAACAAAATTCGAAAACCTTTTCAATTTCATGCTATTAGGAGTTGTAGGGTGGTGTGTGTTCTGTATCATAGAAATTCTTAATGATACATGTGGTCTAGGTATGAATGTATCTGCATGGTTTACAGGAGTACGACTAATGGCTTTTCAATTGTTATATGCAGTTATTGTTTTTTCTTTATATATTGAAACTCCCAAAAGACTGTATCAAATATACAAAGCATGGGCACTATGCTCTTTGTTTGCTGTTTTTTGGTGTTGGAAACAAATCAATTTCGGATGGGATGCTGCAGAAATGAACTGGTTGTTCGCTCAAGGCCATGCTACACAACATATCGTAAATGGTATAACTAGATATTTTGGAACATTTACAGATGCCGCGAACTTTGGTATTCACATGGCCTGCGCATCCGTTTCGTTTTTTGTCATTGCGATTACTAATAAGGTTAGGAAACACAAAATATTTTTTGGAATAGTTGGTATATTAACTACTTGGGCCATGTTCCAATCAGGAACAAGAACTGCAATATTTTGCATGATGGCAGGTTTTATGGTATTCTTAGTTCTGTCGAAATCCGTAAAAATAATAGTTCCGGTATCTATTGTCTTTGGATTGTTTATCGTAATGCTCATGTTTACTAATATAGGCCAAGGAAACAACCAAATTCGTCGTATGCGCTCAGCCTTTAATCCTGAGGATGCATCTGCAAATGTACGCGATATCAATAAAGCAGCCATCGCCAAATATATGAAAGATGCTCCATGGGGTATTGGTATTGGCATCTATGAGAGAGACATTCCTGCATGGAATAAGTTTAAAATTGTATCAGAAATACCACCAGATTCAGAATATGTCTTTATATGGGTACGAACAGGTATAATTGGCGTCTCATGGTTTGCAATATGTAATCTTATAATACTAATTGGAGGTTGTATCACCGTTCTATTTAGAATAAGAAACCGTTCTTTAATGGGAATGGGAGCTGCATGGTGCGCATCATTTACAGCTCTCCATCTTGGTGGCTATGCCAACCAGATTTTGATGCAATTCCCAAATATTGTCATCTTTTATGGTGGACTGTCAACAGTATTTATGTTGCCTTATATAGAAAAAGACTTTGAAGCATACGAAGCAAAGGAACTTGCAGAAGAAGAAGAAAAGAAACGATTAAAATTAGAAAAGAAACGTGCAAAACGAGTGTAGATTATCTATAATTACTATCAATTATAACGGACTAGGAGATACCTGCGATTTAATTGATTCAATCCCCTTCAACGATAATATGGAGGTGATTGTGGTAGATAATGCCTCAAAACAAGACGAAGCTAGTGTTATATCAGAACGCTATCCTTTTGTAAAAGTAATACGCAGTCCTAAAAACTTAGGCTTTGCAGGGGGAAATAACTTAGGAATAAAAGAAGCCGATGGCAAGTATCTCCTGTTAATTAACAACGATACATACTTCAAGGAATTCAATATTAAAGCGCTCATTAAACGACTCGAGTCATCAGATAAAATTGGAATAGTATGTCCTAAACTTAGATTTGCATGGGGCAATAATCCTATTCAATTCGCAGGCTATACTCCCATAACTAACGTAACTATTCGAAACCAAGCCATAGGCTTTGGTGAAGAAGATAAAGGGCAATACGACATAGCCCACCCAACCCCCTACGCTCATGGCGCAGCTATGCTTATTAAACGTGAAGCGATTGAAAAGGTCGGACTTATGCCTGAATGTTTCTTCCTATATTATGAAGAAATCGACTGGTCAATGAGGTTCACTCGCGCCGGCTATGAAATTTGGTATGATCCTGCTTGCACAGTCTATCACAAAGAAAGCCAAACTACTGGTCAAAACAGTCCTCTCCGTACCTACTACATCACTCGCAATAGACTATTGTTAGTAAAACGCAATTATAAAGGTGTTAACAAATACCTATCTTATATATACTTGATTGGCCTCGTAGCTACTCGTGACATCTTAAAATATTCTTTCCTGAGCAGATTTGATTTAGCAAAATCCGTCTGCAAAGGAATTATCAATTATCAATTGTAAATTATCAATTAAACAGCATGGATTTCTGGATTATACTATATATTATCGATTGGCTATTGTTTGTCCTAGTTGGAGGCACGGTGCTTTATCTAGGCATATTCTCTATTGCATCTCTATTTACAAGGGATACAGTTCAAAATGCAGCTAAGGTTCAAAACCGTTTTGCCATAATTATACCAGCATACAAACAAGACAAAGTAATTGAGCAAACAATAGTTTCCATATTAAGCCAAGATTATCCACAGCGTATGTTTGATGTTGTTGTTGTATCTGATCATCAGTCAGAGATTACTAATATGCGTTTAGCCCAATACCCAATTACCCTATTAACACCAGACTTTGCAGAAAGTACTAAAGCTAAATCTCTCCAATATGCCATATTAAAACTACCAGAATTTAAGATCTATGATATAGCGTTAGTATTAGATGCCGACAACATTGTCGAGCAAGACTTTCTGACCAAAGTTAACGACGCGTTTGAAACAGCAGCCACAAAAGCAATTCAGTTGCATCGTATCTCCCGTAACAGAGATACCGCAGCCGCACGTATGGGTTCAATTTTTGAAGAAATAAACAACAACATCTTCCGTAAAGGACACATCAATCTAGGCATCTCTGCCGCTTTAGCTGGCTCTGGTACAGCCTACGATTTTACATGGTTTAAAACAAATGTCATGAAGGCCAAAACAGCAGGTGAAGATAAAGAGCTTGAAGCATTGCTTCTAAAACAAGGCTATTTCATTGATTATTTCGACAACATCTTGCTTTATGGAGAGAAGAAAAGAACTACAAGTAAGATGAATGAACAACATGGACGATGGACTTTACAGCAGTTCCAAAACCTACTCAAAAATATTAGATATCTACCTGGTGCAATTCTTAGAAAGCAATACGACTGGGCAGACAAACTTATTCAATGGATGTTAGTTCCCCGAACAAGCATGGTAGGTATATTAATGGTTATGAGCATTGTGCTTCCATTCATTTATATGACATTGGTCATAAAATGGTGGATACTTAGTTCATTAGCTCTCTTCTTCTTTGCACTTGCAACCCCAGATTATCTTGTAGATGAAATGTGGGACCGCACATTCCTACGTTCACCATTTGTTACACTATGGGGCATCATAAGTACAAAGCTTTTCCATAAGAAAAAAGAAAACAACTAAATTCAAAATATAAAATGATTTGGCAAGTATTACACATCATTGACATTACCCTATGGGTTATAATTCTAGGCTCAGTTGCTTACGTGGTCTTTTTCGCAATCATCTCGTTATTCTACGAAAAAGAAGATCGAGTAGCAATTCATGCAGCCGCCTTGACCAATCGTATGACTAAATTTCTAATTCTCTACCCTGCCTACAATGAGGATCGAGTAATAATAAATGCCGTTGAACATTTCCTGGAACAAGACTATCCTGCAGACATGTATACAGTAGCTGTTATTTCTGATCATATGAAACCAGAAACAAATGACTACCTCCGTACACTCCCAATCACATTGCTAACTCCAACTTTTGAAAAGAGCTCAAAAGCCAAAGCAATGCAATACGCCATTGATACAATCCCAGAAACATTTGATAACGTCGTTGTACTTGACGCCGATAATGTAGTTCGTCCTGAGTTTCTGTCACAATTAAACATCTTGTGTTCTGTATATGATGCCATTCAGTGTCACCGTTGCGCAAAAAATGCAAATAACGATGTAGCAGTACTTGATGGTGCCAGCGAAGAAATCAACAACACATTATTCCGCAAGGCCCATAATCGTCTCGGACTATCTTCCGCCCTTATTGGTTCAGGAATGTGCTTTAATTATGAACTCTTTAAAAAGAACGTATTCCAGCTATCCACCGCAGGTGAAGACCGCGAGATGGAAGCCCTCCTACTCCACCAAGAGGTATTCATCAAATACGCCCCGGACATCCATGTATTCGATGAAAAGGTTAGCAATCAAGATAACTTCCAAAAACAACGCATGCGCTGGATGACTGCCCAGGTACAGAGTCTTATGAGTAATCTACCTAAAATTCCAGGAGCCCTTGTTCACGGTAAAATTAACTTCGTCGACAAGACCATCCAACAAGCATTAATTCCAAGATCAATACTGATAGTATTATTAACAGGCATTTCTATTATCATGACGATTGTCATGCCATCATGGTG
>Ga0256407_10011654_pt1 | contig 12119 bp, 12 predicted proteins | sample RumenRJG_04DNA_FD_193489 | JGI IMG/M metagenome (GOLD analysis project Ga0256407, IMG submission 193489) | Bovine rumen microbial communities from Lethbridge, Alberta, Canada - RJG_04 | ecosystem: Host-associated > Mammals > Digestive system > Stomach > Rumen | place: Canada: Alberta... | reverse complement strand
CTTAGAATGAAAAAGTAAATGTCGAGAAAAGGGTGAGAAAAGTAGAGAAAATATTGCGTTTAGTATTGCAATGAGGTAGTGTAAAGTTGAGTGGTTACTGTCTGCGGGAAAGAGGTAATCATGAAACAAATAACACTGAGTGAACGAATCATCATCGAAGCCGGGTTATGTTCCGGAAAGTCCATGAGAAAGATATCCGAGGATATCGGCAAATGTCCTGAGACTGTGTCCAGAGAGATACGTGCTAATCGTACTTTGATTCGCGGTTCATTTTATCTGAACAACGACTGTGTCAATGCCAGAAGGTGCGCTCAAAAGAATCTTTGTCCTGAAAACTACTGCAGTATCTTGTGCGTTAAATGCCGCTATTACAAGTGCAGCGACATTTGCCCAAGATACAGACCGTCAAAGTGCTCGGTTGTTGAGAAACCGCCGTATGTATGCAACCGTTGTGCCCGCAAGGATAAATGTAACAAGAACAGATACATTTATTCAGCCAAGCTGGCAGATGCGGCGGCGAGCAGAAGACGATCGGATTCGAGACGCGGAGTTCATTTGACAGTAGAACAGATAGATTCCCTTGACAACCTTATTTCGAAGCAGGTGAAGAAGGGGCAGCCGCTGTCGCATATTTACGCCGAGCATGAAGCGGAAATGCCTGTGTCGCTGAGGACGCTGTACAATTACATCGACAGCGGGATCCTTTCGGTGCGAAACATCGACCTGAGAAGGAAGGTCAGATACAAGCCGAGAAAGCGCAAGAAACAGATTGCGTTAAAAGGCGATCATTTCGCCTACCGCTATGAGCGTACCTACGAGGACTACAAGAAGTTCATCGAAGAGCATCCGAACTGTTCGATCGTGCAAATGGATACTGTGGTCGGAACAAGAACAAAAGGACAGCGTATTCTGACGATGCTGTTTGTGAAAACGAACATCATGTTGATGAAGCTGATCCCCGACGGGAAAGCTCAGACAGTTGTCGATTTCTTAGACAGTTTGCTGAACGTTCTGGATATGCCGGAATTCAAGTCGCTGTTTACGGTAATCCTCACGGATAACGGATCGGAATTCAGGATGACGGATTGTCTGGAATACGCGCCGTATACCGGCGAGCAGAGATGCAGAGTATTTTACTGCGATCCGATGGCTTCGTGGCAAAAGGCGGAGATCGAAAAGAACCATGAATATATCCGCTATGTGATCCCGAAAGGAAAGAGCCTTGACGGTTACACCGATGATGACATTACCTTGCTGATGAACCATATTAACAGTACCAAACGCATGAGCCTCGGCGGAAAATCTCCGTATGAGATGGTAGCCGAGGATGATGAGAGCATGAAGTGGTTGATGCAGATAATGGGAATGGACGCCATCCCTGCGGATGACGTCCACCTCAAGCCGGATCTGTTGATCCGGTAACCACAAAGTAAAATCCAACACGCAGACAGTAAAGCAGACTCGCTATTCAATAATTTGAAGTCACGGCGTATTGCGTTTACTTTTGCGAATCTAAACGCGGTAGGTCAGCTTTGCTGCGTCCTGTGATGTTGAATTTCAGTTCATTATACCATGTTTTCTCCATTTTTCTACCCCTATTTTCACTTCTGAACACACTTTTTTCGACGGACGTGGTTTTACATACACATCTACTCTTTCATTCAAGCATAATTCCAGCTATCATAATTAGAAAACGTGCAAACGAAACTGAAATTCCGCTTGCACGTTGCTTAAATTATTCACAGTAAAACTTGATACACGCCGAAACAAACTCCGCCGTACCCTCGCCGTGTTTGTCGATGTTGGTTTTAAAGCGATTGTCAGCTACATACATCTGACCGAGGCCTGCGAGGATTTCGTTTGTGCAGGTGTAGAAGTTGTCTGTGATGCACTGCTGTAATTTTTCTACCTGAACTTTTGCGGGTTCATCGTTTGGCGAAATACCGCTGCGGTTGAGTTCGGCAAATTCCTCAAATACCGCGTCGAGTAATTCCGCCGACTTGCTGAAATCCGTGTCGCGTTGTTGGCTTTCTTTGTACGCGCCGGTATTGCCCCAACGTTGTTTTACTTCCTCAGCGTATTTATTTTTCAAGGTTTCGTAGTCGTTATTTGTTTTCATAAAACCTTCTCCTTTCTCCACGCTGTCGATTGCCGCAATCAACTGCTCCAGCCGTTCTTTTTTTGAGAGCAGCAGCTTACGTTGATGCGACAGCGCCTGCTGTTTATCGTAGTCGGGTGAAGATAAAATTTCCGCAATCGTTTTCAGCGAGAAATCCAACTCGCGGTAAAATAAAATTTCCCGCATTCGCTCCAAGGATTTTTCGTCATAAAAACGGTATCCATTTTGCGCGTCGACCTCGGACGGTTTCAGCAAACCGATTTCGTCGTAGTAGTGTAGCGTGCGCACGCTCACGCCTGTCAGCTCCGCGAATTCTTTAATCTGCATTTTCATTTTCCTCACCTCGGGTTCTATGATAACCTATGACGCAACGTCAGAGTCAAGAGTTTTATGAAAATATTTTATAACAATTCTTCGGTGTTGACAAGTGCCGTCGGTTGCGTTATACTGAAACCAACCTATAAAGAGTGCGCGAGAGACAAGCTCGTTGACCGCACACCAACCTGCGATATGTAAGGTGGTAATGCTTGACTGATAGGTAACGGAATTGCTTTCAACGCCTGTCGGTAACGATGGGCGTTTTTTCGTGCTCCGAATAGGAATAATTTTTGGAGGATTGAAAATGAAAACAATCGAAAGTCTTATTAACCCCGACAAAAAGGTCTATGTAAAAATGAACAGTGCTGATGACTGCAAACGGTTCTTCTCCCTTGCGGAAAAAGAAGGTTTTTTATTCAGCGACGGCGCGAAACCAACCGAAAAACATTCATCGGATTTAATTGCGGTGCTCCCTGACAAGACGCTTTGCTATGTCGGCGCTTACGGAAGAATCGCTACGCAATCAGGCGCAGAAAATATTATTGTTTATGACTGCGAAAAACTACTCAAAGAAATGATGCCCAAAGTCCGAGCCGAGATTAAGACGGAAAAAGAAAAATTGAAATCACAAAACGAAACAGCGCAAGGATAAACTCCCTGCGCATTAAAAGTTTAAAGTAACTCTTTTACTATCTCTTGTTCTACATCATTCCATTTGTTTGTTACGTCATAGCTACAATATCCGCTATCAATATGGCTAAGGACGAAACAATCATAAGTATAGCGTTTCTCCCAAAATGCAATTGCAGAATCATCGGGTTGATTTTGACCACGATTATGATACGCGATTTGTAACTGTGTCGCAATATCAGCGGTCTGCAAATAGTAAAGCTCATATTCCGTTTTGCCGAGTGAATCAAGCAGCTTTTGGATATGCATAAGCACCTGCTCCTTTGTCGCGCTGTAATTACGAATCATATCGTTAATCGGGTGATGTAACAGCGAGCCGTCAAAAATAATGTAATCCATATCATCTCTAATCGAGGCAACATAGTTTTTCCATACAGCAACATACGCCTCTGAATAATCTTCAAGTGATACGGGATTTCGAGGATTATAACAAAATTCTCTTTCCATGAATTCAGATAGTAACGGTTCCTCAAACAAAGGTGTATCCTCGTTAAAATAATGAATCAACCGTGCGTTCCCCGTGTGAACCGTATTCGTTTGTATTGTGTTTTCATATTGCGGATACTCCAAACAAAGTGTTTCGTATTCCTCGGCGGTGTAGTATGCTACACAGTAAAAATCAATTGGATTGGTGTAATCGAATTCAACATAGGTCTTTGCGTTTTTACCTTCTGAACGCAAATCCTCACACAATTTTTTCGCCATGGTGGACTTACCGACGCCGGAAACACCCTCTAAAAATATTAGCTTTGTCATCATTGTGCTCCTTAGTTTCTTCTATTTATATCATACACCGCATAAACGAAAATTGCAATTCTTTACCCCTGTTGCATCATTTTTATTGTGTGTCAAAATCTGATACGCTGTAATCAAAGATAAGCTTATTAACCCCAAAGGCTCATAACGAAATCCGTTATGAGCCTTTTAATTGGTCGGAGTGAAGTTTAGTTTTGATTTTGCATACCGTTCTATTGAAGGCGGAGAAGTTAATATCGGCGAGACAAAAACCGAGAAAGGAACACGGACGATCCTTCTGCCGAAAGGCACTCTCAAAATCCTGACAGAGCGGAAGAAAAATTCCGTCAGCGAGTGGATATTCCCGAGCCTGCTTGCTCCCGAAAAACCGACATCGCCGAGTTCGGCATACCACCGCCTAAAAGTGATTTTCAAAGGCGCGGGACTTCCGATATACGCTTCCATGACCTGCGCCACACCTTCGCTACACACGCGCTAACAAGCGGAGTTGACGCGAAAACGCTGTCAGGAATCCTCGGTCACACAAACGCAAGCTTCACGCTCGACACCTACACTCATGTCACCACCGATATGCAGAAAAACGCATCCGCTGTCGTCGGCGACTTCATAGACGAAATATTCGGAGGTGAACTGTAAATGGCAAAGCGAAGAAAAGCCGGGCAAGGCACTCTGCGCCTCAGAAAAGACGGCCGCTGGGAAGGCAGAATCGTCGTTGATTATAAAGAAAACGGCACGCCTGTAACAAAAAGCGTGACCGCAAAAACGAAAGCAGACTGTCAGGAAAAGCTCGAGGAACTGAAACAAAAATGCGGTATCGTCACCGGCAAAGCGAAACCCGATATGCCATTCGGCGATTGGCTTGACCTATGGTACAAAACCTACTCAAAGCCGACTATCCGAATCACAACTCAGCTGTGTTATGAGGATAGAATTTATCTGCATATCATCCCCGCAATCGGCGACATTCCGCTGAACAAACTCACACAGAGCGACCTGCAAAAGTTCTACGCCGACCTTAAAAAGAACGGACGGAAAACGAAGGTTGAAATTTACGGACCGGGGCTTTCCGACAGAATGGTACGCTCGTGTCACGCGACATGCCGTTCCGCTCTGCAAAAGGCGGTAGAAGAAAACCTGATAAAAATAAATCCTGCCGTCGGCTGTAAGCTTCCGCCGAAAAAATCTCAGGAAATGCAGGTACTCACGCATGACGAAATGCGCAGGTTCCTGATTCAGGCAAAGCAGGACAACTTCTACGAGCTCGCACTGCTCGAGCTTGCCACAGGTATGCGCAGAGGCGAAATCTGCGCGTTAAAGTGGGATGACCTCGATTTTGAAACCGGAGCGCTTCACATCCAGCGCCAGGCTTACCACGTTAACCACGGCGTGATTATTTCAACGCCTAAAACCAAGCAGTCAAACCGCTCTATAATTCTTCCGCAGTCCGTGCTGAACGTGCTGAAATCCTATCGCGAAACGGTTGATTCGGAATGGATTTTCCCTTCTCCGTTCAAGGAAGGAGAACCTATTGACCCTCAAAGCGTATACCGCAAAATGGTAAAAACTTTGGACAGAGCGCAGTGCAAGCGCGTCCGCTTTCATGACCTGCGCCACACCTTCGCCACTACCGCGCTTGAGCACGGAATGGATATAAAAACGCTCTCGGCAATCATCGGTCATGTGTCGTCCGCGACTACGCTCGACATCTACAGCCACATCACTGATGAAATGCAGAAAAGCGCCGCTAACAAAATTGAAAAGCACTTCGTCAAAAACGAGCCGTTTGAGCACGGTGAGTACGATAACGGAGAAGTACCCGAAAAAACCGTAAACGCGCCGTGTTCGGCGAATTTCGAGCCGTATAAGGGCAAAATCCGCAAGGCAGGCACAGGCGGAATTTATCAAATAAGCGGCAACCTGTTTGAAGGGCGGTATTCCCCGACCAATGCTCACGGCAAGCGCGAAGTCCATACTGTCTACGCTAATACAAGAGAGGAATGCGAAAAGCTCCTCGAAGAAATGATACCAAAAGTCCGTGCTGAGATCAAAGCGGAAAAAGACAGACTGAAAGAAGAAAATAACCCCACTATGAATTAGTTTTTCATAGTGGGGTTAACTCCTTTACTATCAAATTTCGCACTGAAATCGATTTGTTTCATATAACTGTAACACCATATATCCAAATTATAATTAAATACAGAATAAGATTTTGTCGCGCTGTTTATCTGAGGTTAGAAAAATGATATGCCGTAATCAAATGGAACTCGGTAAAGCGGCTCTTTCGTTTTACTATTAAAAGGTTTAATATAACCTCTATAGATTAAACTATTATACTACTCTTCTAACGATTTTATAATGCAAAAACAAGCGAATCCTAAAAAGCATTAACATATGCTTAATTAAACTCGCTTTCTATGTAATTAATTTAAAATGAAAAATGTTGTTTAATTATATCAATAAAATTTTGATCATTTGTGTTTTTCGCTATTTTTATCATGTCTTCTTTTGAATAATGATATATTCGATACTTTTTCACTTCTTTTTCCTGCTTTGACAATATTTCAAGGGCCTTATCTGTAAAGCCACCCACAGACCAAAGCTCAAACTGAATTCTATTGTATTGATTATCTATTAACCATTTGTATGTAATAGGTATTTTTTCTGTCAACCACTTATTCACAAATCGCTCATCTATTTTTGATTTTGTTGCCTTACATTCTACAACAACGGTTTTACCGTCTTTTTTTATCAACCAATCCAATTCACGCATTTTGTTATCATATCTAATTATTTGTTTTGACTTCATATATGAACAGCCAATAGTTGAGAAATGGTAACCGACCAAAAGTTCAAACAGATCCCCAGCCATATTATTGTACTTTCCTTCACTTTTTGATAGTGACTCAAAAAGATGATGCACATAATCTGGATTTTTGTTTATAATAGATGTTGCATTGGTTATTACGTTTACTAATTCATTTAACAGTTTTGTATACTTGTCTGAAAAAAATTGATCAAGTAAAGCTACAAAAACATTAAGTTCTTTCAGTTTATTTAAAGCATCTCTATCAATTCTATCTACTATTATTACAGGTAAAAAACTAGGTAAGTTTTTGAAAGAGCGTGAAATTAATAATTTGTCAATAAAAAAATTCAAGTCACTTAATGTCGTTGTTTTTCCAAATATAACATCCGCTACAACAAACCCAGGTTTATTACATTTTGTGGAATAAAGTGGTTGAATGTATGATGGAGCAGAATAACACCATTGAAAATGGCCGAACACAGGTTGCTCAAAGAACGTTTTCCCTTTCGAATATGAAACAAGATTAGCCTCTCTCGCCCATTGATTAAAATCGTTTATAATGGTCTTTTTAGCAATTTCTAATCCAATCGAATGATTATAATTAACTTTTTCAAAGAAACTGGGATTAAGACACAGTATATCCTCGTTTTCATCAATTACTATATTATTATCAATAAGAATTTGAATTATATCAAAATGTATCCTGTGCCCCTTAACATTCTCAACAGGAGCCCCTACATAAGCAGGTAAAATACGTTTTGAAATATAACCGTTTTGCATTAGAAATGCATTAATGTATTCAAATATTATTTTCGAATGATTTTTTATGGACTCCAGCAAGTTTTTCGTCGTGTGTATTTGGATAACTTAGCTGAGCTCGGCGGCTTAAAAACAGTCCGCAGGACTGTTTTTACCTTCGCCATTCGCTTACGCTTATGGCTCGGCACAGCCTGTTCAAGTCTCTTCACTCCTCCGTTGCTTGATTAAAATAGTACAGGGAGATACCTTTTTGGTATCTCCCTGTACTATTATGGTCGGAGTGAAGGGACTTGAACCCCCGACATCCTGCTCCCAAAGAAACAGAATAGTCTGATAATATTTCCATACAACAAAATATAGTGGTTTCCGTTCCGGAAAACTTGCTGTTCAGCGCCCTTGCCTGCACTGTTTCCAAGTGCTCCGGACGGCATTATGGTCGGGTATGTGGTCAGAATTCCTCAAACTATTTGTTCAACCTCTTGAATCCAATCCGGTCTGTATCCGTTTGTATAATTGAAGGTATTGTTTTTGATTTCTGCCACTTTGACAAAACCGTTTTCGTTATCATAAAAAACAACCTCGTCACACAACGGCAAAACTCTTTTGAGCGATTCTATGCGGTTTTGGTATCTCAGCCTTACATACTCTTCGGGAATATCGTGACCGCCCTTGCGCACACGGTTGGCAATACGCAAAACGCTTTCTTCCACGGAATTCAGCCCGACATAGAACATCACAATATCATATCCCTGCTTACGAGCCTGACGGATCGTTTTTTCTACCCGATGACCGGCAAGCGTGGTTTCCTGCGTAAAGGTCAAGTTGTTTTCAAGGCAGTAGGAGATTTCTTTCACAGCGGCTTTACCCGCTTTTATATTGTCAAAATCGTTGTCCTTCGCAATCTTATCAGCGTCAATAATGTGTCCTAAAGCGACGCCCTGACCTTCTAAAACACCGCGTAAACTTGATTTTCCCGTGCCGTTTATTCCGGCAATTAAAATATATTTCATAACAAACCTGATTTCTTTTAAGCTATCAATCTATTTTCCTTATAGCAAAGAGCGATATAAGCTCTGGGCTGATAATAGAAATCTGTATTATAATTACTGATTCCGTCACTCACCCATGAATTATAAACTTCAATGATGTGCTGTATAAGACTATCGTCTGTCAATGTATCCTCGATCAACCGCTGATAAACCTTGCCGACCGTAAAGTGATCGGGCACCGTATAACGGCAGCTGCCGACGTTATCAAAATCGCCTCTCGGAATATCAAAATAACCGATGTATTCATCAGCTATTTTCTCCATAGGCTCGCAGTGAAGTATATCCGCCTGTTCATAAATTCTTTTCAAATTATCCGTGCCGAGAGAGTTAACAACAGCTTTCCTCTCCAAGCTTTGCTTTCTGCCGATATATTCTACCAAGCTGCACAGATAAAACAAATTATTGCTGTTAACGGTCATTTACTTCACGCCCTTCAATGAACTTGAGTGTTTTCAACGCTTGTTCTGTATTAAAACAAATCTGGTGTGTAGGATGCTTGAATTTTGCCAATTCCCAGAACGCTTCTCTTGTTATTCTGCCGTCAAGGAAATCCTCGACGTAGTTAAATATGGTATCATCCGCCATCGGACCTTCTACGATGTCATAATTATGGGAGACACCGTTTCTGCACGCGGCTATAAAATCTAACCATTCCTCAGTCATTTCATGGAAAGACAATACTTTAAGATCAGTATCGGGAGTGTACTCGTATTTATTTATAATTCCGTTGCCTGTAATTCTGGTTGCCCAACGAACGGCTTGCTCTTCAATCAAAGTACAATAAAGCCCGAAATAAAAATCCTTGTGGTATTTGGATATGATAATCTTCAGATTTTCAACGTACTCCTTACTTCCGTGATACAAAACAATACTCATAAATATCACCGCCTACTTTTTAAGTGTACCATATTATTGTCTGAAAAACAACTGTTTTTCATTATCGCCTTTTTTTCATATGTAATATAATCGAATGCTCAACAAACATTCCGAAATGGGAATATTTTTCTTAGTCTATCATAAGTTTTCCCATTTCGGAATTTTTAGTTTTATAATGCTGTATCCAAAAATAACCGCCTGAAAACAGCGGTTATTTTTTCAGTTTATATATTCTGTTTCGGTTAGAACCCTCGGTGATAAACCAATATTTATAAAAGAACCTCCAGCTCTACACAATTCCATTCTTCGCCTAACACCTGATACTTTTCTGTTTTGTCCAAAATAACATCATTAAAGCCAACAGCCTTGTAGCAACGGTACGCAGGCTCATTATTCTCAAATACGCCTAATGAAACCTTTTTTGCGCCAAATATTTCTTTCGCATATTTGAGCCCAAGCTGAAGTATTCTTTTTCCATACCCTTTGCCGCGCTTTTCCAAATCAACAACTACAAATCCAAAACGCAATTCATCAAAAGATTCCGTCGGCCTTCTCATGGTAAAAAAGCCCACAATTTCATTATCATCTATTGCTGTAAATGCCATAAGATTAGCGACCACATTAAACTGTTCTTCTGTAAGCGTATAATCGCCTAATACACCTGCTGTCCACCTATAGAATGCTTTTTCATCCTTCGTCCAAGATAAAATTGTCTTTGCGTCATTCGTATGATATGGTCTTAATCTTAACATTTTCTTCTTCACCTTCTACAACATAATAAGATATAAACGCTTTTTCAGCGGTTATTTTTTCAGTTTGTATATTCTGTTTCGGTTAGAGCCCTCGGCAATAATTAAACCTTCCTTTACTAACTCTCCGAGATAATCTCTTGTGCGTGAAGGTTTGAGATCGATCGCTTCGGCAATCTCACTCGCTTTTACAAAATCCTTACCCTTCATAAAATCAAGTATCGCCTGTTTCGTGCGTTTGTTTATCGCCGATTTTTTATCGCCGATTTTTCCGTTATCGCCGATTTTTTCAGTCGTCGATAAATCCGCTCCGATCAAAAGATAACGGTTTTTCAGCTCGTTATTTTCAACGAGGATCAGATTCCTGAAAAACTTTTCAAGATAACTCTTGTCCTCGTAAATGCCATTTTGAATATCGGAGTAATTCGCCCTTACAAGCGCGTTTCTGAAATACCACGAGTTGTCGGCAAAAAGTGTATTTGTAACATTAAACCCGAGAGAGCGAAGATACTTGATCGCGAATACAGCGGTCGTTCTGGTATTGCCCTCGCCGAACGGATGTATCTGCCACATATTCGCGATAAATCCGGTGATGTGTTTGATGCTTTCGTCTATGCTGAGAGCGCTGTAATCAAAGCTCTTCTCCAAATCAAAATCATAGTTCATGGTATCTCTGATAGTATCCGAACCTGCGTAGACTACAGATTTGCCTTGTAATACCCATTCGCGTTTGGAAATATTGTAATCGCGGATCACGCCTGCAAATTTATAAATGCCGTCAAACAGTCTGCGGTGAATAGCTATCAACTGATTCGGCGAGAAAACGAACGCGTCCTCAGAAAGGAGCTGAGCGATACGCGCGGAAACCTTGTCCGCTTCCTCTGTACGTTCGTCAACATCAAGCCGCGCGGTTTTGCTCTCATAGTAGCCGTGGATCAGGTCATTGGCTTCTTCAAGAGTGATATCGCCGTCAATATTCTTCTTCGCGGTCTCGATCAAATATTCCGACGGCTTCAATCCGTCAACATCCTGCAAACCGATAGCCGTCTGCCAAATGTAGCCCTTTTTCTGTTTCGAGGGCTCGCTCTGACGGATATATTCGTCAAAATCGAATGGAATTTTATCGCTCATTTTCTCACCGCCTTTACTCTATAATTATACCATATTTTCCGCTGAATAACAACAGTTATATGTGTCAAAAATTGATACGCTGTAATCAAAGATAACCGCCGGAAAGAAGATTCCCATTGACTTATGTTATCATATATGATAACATAATAAAAAAGAAGGTGAAAACGATGACTGACAGAAATGACATTACCTCAAAACGGCAGGAGATTGTCGCTAGCAAAAGAATGCTATGTGGAAAACAAGAAAAATGTGTCAATTGCGTCGTAAATAATGCCGGTGTATCCCTATACCCTGTTTATTATTCCGATAACGGGTATGATGCAACGGAATATGCTCGTAATCTGAGCATTGCAATTATCGTGCGCAATAAGATTCCTATGTTAGCCGATAAGATTATTCAATCTTTACCCGATGCGTCGTGGGAGCAGGAACGAATAGCCTTGATAAAGTCAAAATGTCATGAATATGATCAAGAATGGAGATTTATCTTGAGAAACCACGCAAAAGGTCCTATAATGCAAGAATGGATTCCTTATGGCATTATTTTGGGGTTAAGAACGAAATCTCGCGACAGGAATATAATTCTCAAATCAGCCAAGATGGCAGGAATTGATCACTTTTTTGAAAGCTATATTAACAACTGTAATCAGCTGGATATCAGACCTATCCAATAAGATTGTTCGTTCATAATTCGCATCGAAATAAACAAAAACCTCTGAAATCGTTGATTTCAGAGGTTTTTTGGTCGGAGTGTAATTATAGGATCTGACGTAACCCAGTAATACCAATGGTTTGCAGACCGTCAACAAGAGATTTTATCCAACAAACAGAAAATGAAAGGGACACCGCTCAATTTTTCTTGGGTA
>Ga0256407_10011653_pt1 | contig 12119 bp, 18 predicted proteins | sample RumenRJG_04DNA_FD_193489 | JGI IMG/M metagenome (GOLD analysis project Ga0256407, IMG submission 193489) | Bovine rumen microbial communities from Lethbridge, Alberta, Canada - RJG_04 | ecosystem: Host-associated > Mammals > Digestive system > Stomach > Rumen | place: Canada: Alberta... | reverse complement strand
GTATACTATTATTCATAAGACAATAACTCCTTTGAGTTTATTTGGTTGGTTAGTATCTCCATTTTAACTCATTTTGATGTTATTGTCTTTATTTTTGTGCATTTTTCAGATTTGCTCATTCATAGATCTATCATGATTTTTCCTCCATAATCATTGCTTTAAATATTCATATCTTTTTCTCTTTATTGTTAGTATAACATACCCCATCACTCACGGCTGTACTTTTTCGCATTTTTACAAAACATAAATATGCCCCGCAGGGCGGTTCGTCCGGCGTAATTTATACAGCGGTTCCTTAAGGAACCGCTGTACTCATTATCCTCCTCATCTCCACTGATGAGGCAGCACTTCCTTTTCCATATACGGAAAATTCTTGTCAAATTCGTCAAGTACTTTCAAATAATTCTCATCGTGAAAATCGCAGTCAAAAAGATCTGATACATAGAACTTTCCTGTCACGCCTTTTAATGCGTCTTTCTGAAGCTCATATCCCATAAAAGCATCAAAATTTGAACCGTCGGGCATTGTTATACCGAATTTATCAGCAGTTTTATAACCGAACTTAGGATAGTATTCAGGTACACCGCAGAAAAAAATTGCCTTATATCCCTTCTCAGCCGCCAGGCGCATAGACTCCAGCAGCAGCTTTTTGCCGACTCCCGTTTTCTGATAATCAGGATCAACGCATAGCGGTCCGAAAGTAATTATGTCTATGTTACCGTTATCGGTTTCTATCCGGGCTTTTGAATAAAGAATAGCGCCGACCAATTTATCATCGACCAATGCAGCCAATGAAATCTCAGGTATATAGCATGGCGCATCCCATAGTTTGTGTACCAGATAATGTTCGTCACAACCCGGAAAATACAAATTCCAAAACGCTCTTTTTGCAACCAGCTCTACATCATAATGGTCTTTTTCAGTAATATTTCTAACAGTGATGTTCATATCAATACACCTCTTTCTTCTTTTTTCTTTCATTGATCGTAACAGTCTTGAAAAACTGTTCCTTCTGTCTGCGGTATTCGGCAGAGTCACTGCTGTATTTTGCTTCAAATTTTATTTTTCTGAAGCTTTCAAAGCGTCTTTCGTCAAGCTCACCGCTTTTGATAGCTCGACGTACAGCACAGCCGGGTTCGTTTTCGTGCCTGCAATCGCGAAATCTGCAGCATTTTGAAAGGTCTTCAATATCCGAAAAGGCTTCGTTCAGACCTTCGCTGATATCCCACATTCCAAGCTCACGCATACCGGGAGTGTCGATTATCATGACCCCGTTTTTCAGCATGATAAGCTGACGGTAAGTAGTTGTGTGCCTGCCTTTGCTGTCATCCTCTCTGATATCGTTTGTATCCATGATTTTTTCCCCTGCAAGAGCATTGACAAGGCTTGATTTTCCTACGCCCGATGAACCAAGGAAAACGAGTGTTTTCCCCTTTTGCAGATAGGGCAGCAACTCGTCCATTCCATAACCGGTTTTGGCGCTGACAATGCAGAGCTTCACGCCCTCCGCAGCACCGCTCGCTTTGATAATATAAGGCAGATAATCGTCTGTCAGATCAGCCTTTGTCAGTACGATAACAGGCTCGGCTTTTGACTGACGGGCAGCTGTAAGGTATCTCTCCAGACGTTTGGGGTTGAAATCGTGATTCAGGGACTGCATGATGAACACATAATCAAAGTTTGCCGCAACTGCCTGCTCACCTCTGCCCTTATCGGGATCTCGCCTTGAAAAATAAGTCCTGCGCTTTAGTGTTTTAATAATTCTGCTGTCACCGTTCTTGTTGTATTCTATCAGTACGAAGTCGCCTACCGTCGGAAAACTTTCTCCCTCATGGTAGTATTCCCTGCCTTTCAGCACCGCATAGCCCTCGCCAAAGTCCGAAACTATCCCGAAACGACCCTTGTTAACGGCTGTGATTCGTGCAGGAGTCCCGCCGATGTCTTCTGTGCCAAAATAATAATCAAATCCGTAATCTTTAATATTCAATGTTTATTCCTCCGTTTTCAGTTATTTCTGTTTATCAATCCTTACTCTGTGCTAACTGAAAATGGACGCAAAAATGCCGCAGAAAGCAACCCTCATGGGATCTCTGCGGCTGAAAAAGCATACAAAAAGCACACCCTTTCCGAGTGTGCTGAATAATCAGTCTATGATCACGAAAGGTTCCTTAAAACGGCACGACAACAAAAGGGACACTGTCCCCTGAACTGATATCCATGCCAATATTCAGTTAGCCGAAAAATACCTCTTTAACAATCATATTCGTACTCCTTTCGTGTTTGCCGATTTTTTTCGATAGGCAAACTCTTTTCATCTGGAAGTATATCATTATATTTTTGGTTTGTCAATAATTATTTCAGAACATAACAAAGAAAATTCCTTGACTGCTCCTCGCCAAAGGATATATTAAGAATACCGGAGCAGTGACATGGAGGTAAAGAACTGATGTGGCAGCACTTTTTGTATAACTTGAATCCGTGAAACTCAAAAATCAAATAAGCTCAAAAGTCTGATCACAAGCCCAGAACAATGCAATAAAGCCATATCCTTCATGCACCCAAAAGGTGCAGGGCAACCGCATGAAACTACGTGAAAAAATTGTATATTTTGTATAAAAATAAGCATGATATTTTCTTGTTAGAGCAGTTACCGTTTTATTTATTTACATTTTTAGTGAAAAATAGTTAGTTCAGCAATAATTTGTCACAATTTCTGTATCATAATTTTCTTAATATAGGATTAAAATTTGCAATCAACTTCCTATAATGATACTTTTGGTTAAATCATAAGCAAAAAAACAGGTAATTTTGCACAAATATCAGAGATTTTTTCATGCGGTTGCCCTGCCAAAAGGTGCATGAAAACTGGAAAAAATCCGCATTTTATGGTATAATCGATATAGATAAATTTGGCATAGGATGTGGCAAAAATGAGCTTTGATAAAATCATATACAGACTTACCGACAAGAGAATACCGGCAGCTACTGGTATAGGACTTGTTGGAGATATACTTGATCGAGCAGGATTTCAGGAGCAGTTCCGTAATGTCAGATCAGAGGATAAACGTTCTCGAAAGCAGATAGACAGTGGTGCTGTCATGACATCCTTTATCGGATTGATTTGTATGGGCAAGCCTGATTTTGATGCCATAGCAGAGTTTCAGAATGATGCCGCATACTATCAGACTGCCCTTCATCTGAGGAAAGGTTTTCCCTCATCTGCAACGCTTCGCCAGAGAATAGATGAGATAGGAAAAACGCTGCGTGAACAGCTTTTGAATTTCAATACACATTTGTTGAAAAGCAATCATATTGAGCCGACAGCATTGAAAATGGTATGATACCTTTGGATATGGATGTTACGCCAATGGATAACTCCAATACCAAAAAAGAGGGTGTGTCGTTCACCTACAAAAAATTCATGGGCTATGCTCCGATGATGGCATATATCGGGAAAGAAGGTTATCTTGTAAATACTGAGCTTCGCGAGGGAAAACAGCATTGTCAGAGCGGTACACCGGAATTTCTCCGTCAGACCATGAAACTTTGCCGTAAAATAACCGACAGATCGGTTCTTGTTCGCCTTGATTCAGGTAATGATGCTGCCGAAAATGTCGGCATTCTGCTTGAAAACGGTGCTTATTATGTCATCAAGCGCAATCTTCGCAAGGAAGACAGAAATGAATGGGCTGACAACATCAGATCATGGTGTAAGGATATCCGTGAGCCAAGAGATGGCAAAAAAGTCTATGTCGGCAGCACATTCAAGGATATATTTTACACGACAGAAAACGGAGAGCAGAAAAGCATTTGCAACCGAATCGTTTATGAAATGATCGAGCGTGATTCATCTCCCGATGGTCAGATGTTCCTTGAACCTGAGGTAGAGCTCAATATGTTCTGGACAAATCTTGGAGAAAGTGATCAAGAGATCATTGACCTCTATCATGCTCACGGAGAATGCGAACAGTTTCACAGCGAAATCAAAACAGATATGGGTGTTGAGCGTCTTCCGTCAGGCAAATTTGACACAAACGAGCTTGTTCTCGAACTCACTATGATTGCTTACAACTTTCTTCGTATGCTTGTTCAGGAAACAGTCGATCAGGGTAAAGCTCCATCTAAAAGAAGGCCATACCCCTTCCGATAGTGAACCGGGTCTATAAATATTCTGCCGATGTACAATGTCTCACCGTCTTTGTCCGCAAACAGAATTGCACCGCCTACGATTTCTCCGTCTATGACTGCCTGCAGCAAATGTCCTTCATTTTTCATCTGAATATGCCATGGAACGGAATCATAATCAGGAGGTCTGTCTGCATCACGAGCACCGACATGAATATCGCTGTCAAACGCAGCTTTTGATATAGCCACGATCCTTTCGATATGTTTCGATTCTGCATTTTCTAATTTCATTAAAATCCTATCCTCTCATTAACAGCACATTGATTTCCTTTTGTAAATTCTCCAGGAACCTGCCCGCGTGAGAGCCGTCCAGCTGTGTGTGGTGGAACTGAAACGAGATCGGCAACTCGTATTGCAAGTTCTTTTTGCGGTATCTGCCCCAACTGATGAAGGGTTTGTTGAAGATACCTGTGTTCATGCCGACGATGCCGTCAAGCTCGGTTTCGATGATCGCCGATGTGCCGATAACCATGCTTTCGCCCGACAGGTCTTTGTTGTCGCAATGCTCGATGACCCATGCGGTGTTATCCAGATAGTGCTGATTAAATGTTTCCAAATCCTCTGTATACGGGATATCGCAGAAGTTGATACCGCCGCGCTTGTTGTTTACGATCGTGCTGACGGCGATTGTATCATACTGCATCAGTTTTTTGCCGACCGGCAGAGTATAAAATTCCTCAATGCTTACGGCTGCTTTCGTAATGCAGTAGCAAAGCAACATGTTGAATTTCAATTTCTTTTGTTTGCTGACTGTCAGCAGATCGGTAACGTCGAATGTTTTGAAAAACGTCACCATCGGGTTTGGCGCTTTCATCCATAACTCATACGCTGTCGCTCTTGAACTTTCCATTGGATTGATTTCTTTCGGCATTGTTTCACCTTTCTAATGTCCTCTGTGCTTTTCTTTGCGTTTTTGCTGTTTGAGCTCGAACTGCCGCTGTTTTTCGGCTTCTCTTTGCTCGCGTGTCGTTCGTTTGCGCTCGGTCTTATTTTCTTCATATTGCTTTTGCAGAGCTTGCTGCGACTTCGTGCCGATGCCAGAAGATTCCATCTGTTTTCGAGCGTTTCGCTGACGGCGTTTGGGATTGTCCGCTTTTTGTTTGATTTCTGTTTTGACGGGCGCACTGAACCTTAGGTGGTAGTAATGCCTAAGGATAAAGTCGTAAATTTCCGCGTCGGTCGGCTCCGCGCCGAAAACCATTCTGCAAACGGACAGCTTATCGCCGTCAAGCTCCTCAAACACGCCTACCCAAAACGGCTCTTCAAAGTAAATTGTTAGCTTTGATTCGATTTCGTTTTTCTCTTTCATCACAAACTACCGGCAATCGTCATCTCATTCACCTGTTTGACCGATCGCTTCCAGAATCGGCGCGAGATATGCTTTATCTGTCCAGTCGTGCTTTTCAGTTCCTGCTTCCATCAAAGCTTTTTCCCATATTTCAAGATCCTCGGGAGCCTTTTTTGCGACTGCTTTTTGCAGCATTTTGCAAAGCGTTTTGTCACCGAAGCTCATAGCGTCCATATCCCACGCGCCGCGGCAATAAATGCAGGGAAACCCTGAAAGAGCGTCTTTCAGATTATGAGAAACCACTTGCTGAAACGCCTTTTCTACATAAGGGGAAGCACCGTCACAGAATATGATAATTTTCTTTTCGCTAAGCTGACTGATATTCTTTTTCAAAAACGACAAGCCCGAAATTCCGGAAGCGTATATCCCACCGCCGAGGATGATCGTGTCGTATTGTATGACATCTTTTATCTTTGCGTTCTTGGTCTCGATGCAGTCGAAGCCGGTTGCTTCGGCGAGCCAGTCGGCATAACGCTTCGTTGCGCCGTATTTGGATGTATATAGAATGATGCCTTTCATTTCCTTCGTTCCCTCTTATCAGTAGTACGTTGATTTATCTTTCTGCCTTCTTGATCGGATGCCGGATGACTGTTTTCAGCTTTTCGGGAGCGACCTTTCGCGCATCACTGAGATAGATCTCGTGGTGCATCCGCTCGTCCGTGATGTCGAGAGCGTATCCCTGCGCTTCCATATATTCGTGCATGAGCTTGACGGTGGCGGGCTCGTCGTCGTAGGAGCCTATGTGCATACACTGCACGCACAAGCCCTCGTCGTATGTGAACCATTCAACCTTGGAAAAATCTGTTTTCTTTTTCCTCGCTGCTTCTTCAATAGCCCAGTCGAAATCCGCTTTCGTCACGAAATCCGGCAGACGAATAACGGAGATCCACCGGAAGTTCTCTTTATGCGTATAGTCAACGCCCTGTACACCGTCCTGCCACCAGAAGCCCTCGAGCGGAGGTACGACATAGTCAAAATAGCCGTCGATCTGATGATCGCTTTTCTTACTCATTTTTATGGTGAACGCTATTCCGTACAGCAAATCGATCGCCTGCTTATATTCTCCGTCCTCCGCGTTGGGATCGCCCTGTCCGCGCACCGCGATATAGTTCATCGGCGGCACGGTTACGATAGACGGCTTGTTCTTCGGCATATAGAATTCTTTGTATTCTTTCTTATAGTCAAACGCCATGACTTACTCCTCCGTCAGCACCGTATCAAAAGCGAACGGAAAAGTCTTGACGGTTTTTTCGTTGAAATCGATCTTGTACCCTGTGCCGTCTTTATGGAAAAAAACTGCGGTCGGGTTGATCCTGATGTAGCATAGCTTTTCATCGGATTCGTCATTGTGCTTGAAATACCACGGCTCAAAGACTTGTATCAGCTTGCTTCTGATCTCAGCATTCCCGGGATCGAGCGGATGACCGATAACGATCGCCTGACCGCTGAATGCGTGCATCCGCCGACTGCACAGAGACACATTTGGATTGTCGGCGATCTCTGCCGCCTTCTGCGACAGCTTGTAGGTCACGATATAAAAACTATCGCCATCGAAGTAAGTATCAACGAATCGCGAGGACGGGATATTATCTCTGCACGTCGACAGTGCAAACTGATAATCCCTGCTGAATTGTTCCCTCATCACTTTGATAGCAATTTCAAAATCTGACATATCATTCCTCCACAATGATTGCACGGGCGTCTACACTACCCGCTCTCTCTTGCTCTATTGCTTTATATTCCTCTGATGAAAAGCAGGCGTTAAATCTATCACGATTCGGGAAACGGATTATAATAACTCTCTGCGGTTGTCTCCGCTCGCTGAGCGAAGTCACGTTTTCCGTTCTCAAAAGATACTCTCCGCCGTAACTTTCCACAATGGGCTTGACCTTTGAAATATAATCGTCATACTGTCCTCTGCCGAGTTCCTCGTCAATATATGTATCAATCAGAAAATAGCAGCTCATAATCTTTCCTCTCTCAGACAGGCTATTGTCCGCGCAAACAGCGGATTCTCTTTAAGCATCGGCATTTTCAGATAGTCACAAACGCGATTCACCAAGTCCGCGATATCCTCGCCATTGTCACATCGTTTGACAGCGGTTTTCAGATTGTTTATAAGTTCTTCCGCTTTATGCAGCTTCATTTTCATGGTTTCATAGTCGTAGGCTTTATCCCAAGCGGGATAATAGGTTTTGACGTTCGGTATTTGACGAATGGTTTTCAGAGTATTTCGTGTCGCTGCTTCGTTGATAAAAATCGGAATGTCGCCTTTTACAGGGACAGCGTCACCGATAAACATTACGTTGCCCACAAGATAAGAAAGATGCCCGGCGGAATGTCCGGCTGTTGCGATCGCCTTGATTTGCAAACCCTGCTCCAATTCAACGGTATTTCCGTCTTTGAGAATTCCGTCAACATGCGCGGATTTGCCTGCCAAATGATAAAAGTTAGGGATAGGTCTTTCTTTGAATTGCAAATCTATATCCTCAATCCAGTGCTTTTCTCCCTCGTTTGCGTAAACCTTGCAGTTGCTATTTTCCTGCCACCAAGCGGCGGAGCCGATATGGTCGGGGTGAGCGTGCGTCAGGAATACGCCTTTGACATCAAACGGCTTCCGTCCGATGTTTTCAAGATAGGCAATAATCTGCTTTTCACAGCCGAAAACGCCTGAATCAATCATATAACAGTGCTCCGCTTCGATGATATAGACATAAACAAAACGCTTGATGTTTTCCGTGACATTAAAGTCAACTTTTAATTGATGAACTTTCATGCTCTACATCCTTGCTTTCATTATATTTGCTGTCGGCAATCATTTGATGTAATACTGATTTTGTCATTTCAATCGCACCCTTTTATCCAAGAGTCCAAAAACCGCATTTGCTCCTCGGTGTGGAACCAATGCTCGCCGTTCTCCATGACGGTCAGATTTGCGCTATGTCTTTCGGCAAATGTGGAAATTGTTTCGTATGAAGTGAGATTATCGCACCTGCCGTAAAGAACATCGGTAGGAACATTCCAATTGACAGGGTGTTCCCTGACATAACTCAGATACTCCCACGATAAGTCCTCGCCGAAAGAAGTGTAAATCGTCCCACGGGATCTCAATTCATCTTCCGTGACATTCGCCCAAGCCATCATATTGGTGATCAGCTTTTCCATATCGACGATCGGCGAAATAAAGTATGCCTTTTCGATCAGCGTATCAATACCGGCGTTCATAGAGAAAAACGCACCGATACTGTTCGCGATCACGATGATATGATCGTATTCCGCTTTCAGCTTTTCAACGGCGGCATGTATTTCTTTTCCCGTTTCCCACGGAGTAAAGGTCTTGTAGACCAAGCCGATCACATCACAGCCGGGAAACAGAGGCTTGTAGTGCTCGATTTCGGATGCACTTCCGCCCTTGCCGTGTATGTAAATAACAGATTTCTTCATTCTACTCTCCCTGTTCTGATATAATGCCCTTCCTGTATCGCTGCAAAGGTCGCCGCAGCGCATACGACGATCGCGCTGTATTTCAAATCGATGAACGACAGTGTAAGCGGCAAAAGAAAGCATAATGCGCCTGTGACTTTGTTCATTACCGTGTGCGGTGCGATCCACTTCTTTTGCGTCACATAACAGGAAATGATATTGATAGCCTTGATCAGCGCGATGACCGCGATCCAGATCCACAGCCACACAGGAATATCAAGAATCGGCAGCAGCTTGATCAGGCACACCGCGACAAAGACAATATCCGCTATGGTATCAAGCTTTGCACCAAACGCACTGACGGTATTTGTTTTTCGCGCGACCGTTCCGTCTATCATATCGGTCAGTCCCGCCGCACCGTACAGCACATAGAATAGCGGCGAAAGCGGAGGGATAAACAAGATAGCGATACTGAAAACGATCCGTGACCCCGTGATGATATTGGCGATATGTTTCATTTTATACAGGCGTACCCACCTCGATCAGATTTCCGTCCAAATCGTAGAAGCGGATAACCATCTGCCCCCAGCTGTGGGTCATCAGCCGATTGACATACCGAATGTCGGGATACAAGGTTTCCAGTTTGTTGACAAATCCTTCGATATCGGCTTCTTCAAAGTATAATTCACAGGAATTGCTTTGCGGAATAACATCTCTTTTCAAAAATACTTTCCAATACTTTTCTTTCTGAAGAACAAGACCGTCTGTCAGAATCATGTTGCCGTCATTGTCGGTCAGCGTTTCAAGGCCGAACAGATCATAATAAAACTGTTTGGCTTTATTTATATCTTTGACAACAATCAATGTGTTTTTCAGCTTCATCTTCTGCTCTACCCTCAGTCATTCTTTACCGGAATCCAGATACCGCATTCATAATCGGCAGACTGAGGATCGCCTGATGAATACACTTCCAGCGTTGCCATGCCGTTTGCCTGATATTTTCGCCCTTCGTTTGGGAACCATTCCTGCCAGACATATGTGTTCAAGGTCTGCAAGGATTCCGGGCAGGCGCCTTTCGTTGTAAAAACAGCCCAGTTGCTCTCGGGGAACGTATACAGCTCCAAGCCCTCGGGCACATCGCCGCCCCGATACAGCCCTGCGATCCAGTATGCAAAGCCGTTCTCAGATTCCGCGCAGATGGCAAACATTCCAATCCTGTTGGCGAGTATCGCTTCCTCAACAGGCGTCTCGGGCTTCATGGTTTGCCAAAGACGGGCATATTTTTGGTTATACTCCTTGTCCCAAAACTCCGGACATTTGACATAGCCTTCCTCGGGTTTTATTTCCGTATGATAACCGATAAAGGTCATTGCTTCTTTCTTTTCATAAGTAAGATTCATTATATTTCCCTCCGATTTTTGTTACTTCATATAATCATCACGATATTAAAGGAAGAATGTTTTTCTCAATAAACTCAATGCGATCAAAGACGCGAGACTTGAAGGTTCCCGTCACGCCGATAGAAATATTCTGTTCGATGTTGACATATATTACATTTCCTCCGTCACCGATCGCGGCAACGATTCGTTTGTCTTTATGCGGTCTGTACCACAGGTATCCGTAGTGCATATTTCCGAAACGTTCTCCGAGCGCAATACGCGGCGCAGTCATTTCTTCAATCCAATTTGTTGAAATAATCCGTTTGTTACCATATTCACCGCTGTTCAGAATCAAAACGCCTATCTTCGCCATATCCTCAGCGGAAAGGCATAAGCCCCAGCCTGCGGTCACAGTGTCCTTCGGGTCGGAATACCATTCGTTTTTCTTCGGCGCTTTGTTCATCAGGAAATCGAACTGATCATCCTTATCGCTTGCGCCGTGGATCGTGTGCTCAGGAATACCGAGCGGAGCAAAAAGATATTGATTTGCAAAGTCGATGCATTTCATTCCCGAAGCGTTCTCAATCACGCCCGATAGAATTTGAATACCGAGCGTAGCGTATTTGAACTCGCCCGTGATCCCGTTTCTGCCGCCGAGCAGATCAAGCGCGGCTTTTGTCCAGTCTTCTGAAGTGCAAACCTTTGTCCAAGGTTCACTGCGGTATTTATACGGTGCGGTCATAGTAAGCAAATGTCGGAGTGTGACCTTGTAAATCGTTTTCTCTCCCCGTTTGACAGTGTAATCAGGAAAGAAATCTATCACCTTTTGATCGATGCTTTTGATATACCCTTTATCAATCGCAATACCGGTCAGTAAAGCCATTACGCTTTTTGTGACGGACATCACGTTCACAGCGTCGGTCGTTTTATACTCGTGCCAGCAGTCGTCATACACGGGAACGCCATTCTTTATAGCATAAATCTGACAGATGTTGCTTTCATTCTCTGTGCTGTCGGCAATCATTTGATGTAATTCTGATTTTGTCATTTCAATCTCACCTTTTTATCCAATTATCCAAAAACTTCATTTGTTCCTCCGTATGAAACCAATGCTCGCCGTTTTCCATAATGGTCAGTTTTGCGTGATGCTTTTCGGCAAATGCTTTTATCGTATCATATAAGGTAAGTTCGTCACGGCTTCCGTAAAGAATATCGGTAGGAACATTCCATTCGACAGGGTGATCCCTGACATAGCAGAGATAGTCCCATGATAAGTTCTCACCGAACTCAGTGCGAATCACACCCTGTTGCTTCAACTCGTCCTCAACAACATTCGCCCATGTCATCATATCTGTAATCAGCTTTTCCATATCGACAATCGGCGAGATAAAGTATGCCTTTTCAATCAGGCTGTCAATCTCGGCGTTCATGCTGCAAAACGCACCGATACTGTTCGCAATCAAAATTATGCTTTCGTATTCTGTTTTAAGCTTCTTTACGGCAGCGTTTATCTCTTTTCCCGTTTTCCAAGGTGAGAAAGTCTTGTAGTCCAGACCGATCACATCGCAACAGGGAAACAAAGGCTTATAATGCTCGCTTTCGGCTGCGCTTCCGCCTTTTCCGTGTATATAGATAACAGTGTTTTTTCATTATGATACCTATAAATGAGCAAATTTAAGAAAGCATCGTGAAAATGCACAAAAAATCAAGAAACAAGCATACTGAATAAGCCGGAAATATCTTGTCCGGATTTGCCGAAGTTATAGATATAGAGAATCTGTTCT
>Ga0256407_10011652_pt1 | contig 12121 bp, 5 predicted proteins | sample RumenRJG_04DNA_FD_193489 | JGI IMG/M metagenome (GOLD analysis project Ga0256407, IMG submission 193489) | Bovine rumen microbial communities from Lethbridge, Alberta, Canada - RJG_04 | ecosystem: Host-associated > Mammals > Digestive system > Stomach > Rumen | place: Canada: Alberta | collected... | reverse complement strand
GAACTCGAAGATTTCCTTGAAATAGCTTGTCAGCTCCTCGCGCTCTATGTCAAAGGTGCCAAAGCCCTTGATGCCTGGGGTGTCAATGAGCCAACTGTTTTGTTGAGAGTCCTCGCTTTGCGAGTGTGGCTTCGCAATGAGAGTTGAGAGTTGAAAGTTGAGCGGAATCATTTCTGAGAACGTGGTGGTGTGCATACCTGTCTGGTGGGCATCGCTGATGTCGGCTACGCGCTGGTTGGCTGTGGGCACAAGCCTGTTGATGAGTGTCGACTTGCCCACACCCGAGTTGCCGCTGAGCAGGGTAATCTTACCCTCCAACAGTGGGCGCAACTCTTCTACACCGTCGCCTCGCTCAGCCGAGATTGCCCTGCACTCGTAGCCGATGGTCTCGTAGAGCTGAATCATCATCTGCTGATAGTGCAGCTCGTCGTCTGTGAGCAGCTCCGTCTTGTTGAAGATGAGAATGACGGGTACGCGATAAGCCTCTGCCGAAGCCAGGAAACGGTCGATAAAGGTTGTTGACGTCTCAGGCTTGCTGACTGTGACGACCAGCAGTGCCTGGTCGACGTTAGCTGCCAGAATGTGGCTCTGCTTGGAGAGGTTGATGCTTTTACGGATGATGTAGTTGCGACGGTCCTCTATCTCAATAATAAATCCGTCTTTGACTTCCACCCTGTCACCAACAGCAATAGGGTTGGTGCTCCGTATGCCACGCAGGCGGAAGTTCCCTTTTATCTTACAATCGGCAGTCAGCCCATCGTCCATGAGAACGGTGTACCAACTGCCGGTATTCTTAATGACTAAGCCTTTCAATTGCCAACTATACTGTCATGATTTCCTTGTTCTTGGCCTCCATCAGGTTGTCAAGTTTCTTGATGTACTTGTCGTGCAGTTTCTGCAGCTCCAGTTCGGCATCCTTCTCGTTGTCCTCGGAGAGTCCGTCCTTGATGGCCTTCTTCAGTTTGTCCTTGACGTCGGCACGCACATTGCGCACCTCCACCTTGGCCTTCTCGGCAATCTTGTTGCACTGCTTCACCAGGTCGCGACGACGCTCCTCGGTAGGCTGAGGAATGCCCAGACGGATAATTTCGCCGTTGTTCTCTGGCGTAATGCCTACGTCGCTGTCCATGATGGCCTTCTCAATGTCACGAATCTGTTTCTTGTCCCAAGGCTTGATGGCGATGGTACGGGCATCGGGAGTTGAGATGTTAGCCACTTGGTTCAGAGGAACTTTCTGTCCGTAGGACTCTACTCTGACACCACTCAGAATGGCTACGTTGGCACGTCCTGCACGGACTCTGTTCAGCTCTTCTTCGAGGTACATGGCAGCCATTTCCATGCGCTCCTCAGCTGCGGATAATGTTTCTTTTACGTCAATCATATCTTTCGTTATTTGATTTTTCTTCCGCCAAAGGTACGAATAAGTGCGTAAAAAACAAAATAAAATCAAGAAAAATTTGGAAGATGACTTATTTTTTCCTAACTTTGTACCCATAATATACGATTCATCCAACAACGAAACCTATATATATGGATTTGAATATATTCCTGTCGGCGCAGACGGATGCAGTGAGGCAAGCCTTTAATCCTGACCACATCGTAGTGTATCTGATGGCGGCTTTCCTGATCAGTGTCTTTGTTTTGCTATTCTATAATAGACTATATGTTTTAAAGGAACAAGATGCCAAACTCAAGAGCCAGAGCATGAACGGACGTCTGGCATTGGTGCTGCAGACGGGTAATCTTCGCCTGTGGCTTTACGATGTTCCCAGCCGTCATTATATCCTGCTGTCAGAGACGGGCGAGTACGAAAAGGAATACAATCCAGTAGAGTTCTCTGAGTTCTACTCTTTGGACGACTTTGAGCACATGCGTAAGGAGGTGTTTGACATTTGCGAAGGCCGTAGCATTTCGTCTTCTGTGACACTGAGAAGCAATCCTAAGAAACGTGGAAAGCAGAACTACTACGAAATCAAGCTTTCCATCGCTGAAAAGGATGCCAAAGGTAAGGTGAAAAGTCTGTTGGGCGTGCAGCACGATGTGACAGACGTAGAGGAGAAGAAACAGAAGGTGGCCGAGTTGCTGATGCGCTATCATACCGTGTTCAATTCTTCGCTTGTGGATATGCTCTACTATGATGCCGACGGCGTCTTGCGCGACATCAACGACAAAGCCTGTCGTACATTTAAAATTGCCAATCGGGAATTGATGTTGCAAAAAAGACTTCTGCTGAAGGACAATCCGTTCTTCAATGACGTCGATTTTGCGCATCTGAGGGATACTCGTGCTACAGCTGTTATAGACTTCAAGGACTTTCAGGATGAGCGCTACCAGACCAAGGTCCTGGGCTTGGAGGGTAAAATATATTATGAATCGACTATCAATCCTATCCGTGATGAGCAGGGCCGGTTGGAAGGCATCTATATGGCAGGGCGCAATGTGACGGAAATGGTTAATTCATATCATCGACAGCAGGAAGGTGCCCAACGATTGCGCCAGGCCAATAAAAACATACAGAACTATATCAACAACATCAATTATGCCCTCCGTGTGAGCAATGTACGACTGATAAACTACTTCCCAGACTCCTATACGCTTGAAGTCTCTGATGACGTCAATGCCGGGCAGTTGAACTTGTCCCAGCTTCGTTGCATCCGTCTGGCAACACCTCGTTTCCGTAGGACGGTGTCCAGTATGCTGAATCGTATGGACCATCGGACAAGCTATCTCATTCAGGAAACCATAGAGACCGAGATCCGCGACAAGAAAGGCCGGCAGATATGGATGATGTTCAACCTGGTGCCGCTGAAGAACAGCGAGGGACGTGTGGTGCGCTATTTCGGCCTGTGCCGTAATATGACCGATATGGTGGAGACGGAGCGACGGCTGGCTGTTGAAACAAAAAAAGCCCAGGAGACGGAACTGCTCAAGCAGTCGTTCCTGACCAATATGAGCTATGAGATTCGTACCCCGCTGAACACGGTAGTAGGTTTTGCCGAACTGTTCGAAGCCGAGCACGATCCGGCTGATGAGGCCATCTTCGTGGAGGAAATCAAGCGCAACTCCAATTCTCTGCTCGAACTCGTCAACGACATTCTGTTCTTGTCGCGTCTGGATGCCAATATGGAGGAGTACAACAGATACGACATAGACTTTGCCCTCATCTTTGACAGCCATTGTCAGATGGGCTGGAGTGGTGTATCTCCGAACGTGAAGACCATCGTGGAGAATCCTTACGAACATCTGGTGGTTAACATCGATTTGGAGCATCTTGGCAAGGTGATAGAGAAACTTTGTATGAATGCCGTCAACTATACCCAAGAGGGTTTCATACGTGCCAAGTATGAATATCGCCACGGCGAGCTGACCATCAGTATAGAAGATACAGGAAAAGGTGTGGACCAGAAGATTCTGCCGCACGTCTTCGAACGGTTTGCCCGCGACGAGGAGAATCACCTCTGTGGGACAGGTCTCGACTTGGCTATTGTGCAACAACTGGTTGTGCAGATGGGAGGCAACATTGAGATACAGTCAGAGGTGGGCAAGGGCACCACCTTCTGGATCACCGTCCCCTGTGAAGCCAAGAGTATTGAGATGAAACGTGAAATCTGATTTTATAAAGCAACACTCCTATGATGATACCCTATTATTCCATATATGCCCTCGCCTCATTGAGCACTCCTCAGTTCCTGCCGCTGATGATTCTGGTTGTGGTCGTTACGTTATTCTTTGTCGTGTTGGTTTCCAACCGCATGATACTTCGGCGCGTCCAGCAGCGAATGGCCAAGACTGCCAGTGCCACGGCAATGATGCAGAAAGCTGTAGAGACAAGTGAGAACGATGTTGTACGCTACGACTTGCGCACTCGTTACATCTATCGGCTCTATGGCAATATGTTCCCTGAAGAGGGAGTCACTATTAACGAATGGAAAAGCCATGTCCATCCGGACGATTTGGAAGAAACGCTCGAATGGTTCCGTCAGATTATCAATGGCGGACTGAAGCGCGCTGAGTTCTATTATCGCTGGAATTTTGACTTTACAGGCCGTCATCCTCAATGGGGCTATCTGCACAACGTCAGCGTGCCGGAATTTCAGAATAACACCAAGCGTGTAGTCAACATCATCAGCACCTTGAAGGACGAGACCCGCCAGCAACAGCAGGAAGAAGAGGAACAGCGGTTGACCAATAAGTACAAGCTCATCTTTGAAAACTCTATCATCGGACTGTCTTTCTACACCCCTGACGGCTGGTTGCTGGATGCTAACAAGATGATGCGCGACATCTGTCATTTCGATAAGGAAGACTTTGACGAGTTCTTCTCGCACACCAATCTGTTCGACCAGTCGCCCTTCCGCGAGTGTTGCAACAAGGACAACCTGGAGGAACTCTGGATATGTCATCAGAGCATCGTGCCTGAGCGCGACCTGCACGACTACTTGGAAACCCGCCTGCACCCCATTCGAAATGACGAGGGAAAGATTGTCTATCTGGCCATTGCCACCCGTAACGTTACCCAGGAGCGTGAGATGTACTTGCAGGCCAAGCTCAACGATGTGCAGATACAGCGTGCTAACGAGAAAATCAGAGCCTACGAGGAGGAGTTGAACTTCATGATGGAAGCATGTGAGATGCAGGCTTGGCGTATGTCACTCGAACGCAACGTAATCGAGTTTTTAAGTGGCCTGAGCACCATCACCAAAACCTTCACCCTGCAACAGCTGCCCCAGATTTTCGTCGACCAGGAGGCAGAGTTTGTCAAGGCGCTGTCTGATCCTGCCAAAGCCTTCGACCATCCTTTGTTGTATATAGGCCAGTGTCATCCTGTCGTTACTGGCAGGAAGACCACTCCGCAATGGGTGCAGATCAACAGCATTCCTGAGTTTGACGACCAGGGCCGGTTGGTTGGAAGCTTTGGTGTATGGCGTAATATTGACAGTCTGATGGCCAAGCAAGAGCAACTGAAACAGGAGACGGATCGGGCTAACGATTCAGGCCGTCTGAAGTCCGTGTTCCTGGCCAATATGACGCACGAAATCCGCACACCACTCAATGCCATCGTGGGATTCTCGGACCTGTTGCAGACTGTCGAGTCGCCAGACGACAAGCGTGAGATGATTCGGGTTATCCATAACAACTGCGACATGTTGCTCCGTCTCATCAACGACATCTTGGTGCTCTCCACCTTTGATGCCAACGCCATGCAGCTGGTACCTGCCAAGGTAGACTTCTCCCGTGAGTTTGACGACATCTGCCAGTCGCTTCAGCAGCGTGTGCAAGAGCCAGGCGTAGAGTTCCAGAAGGACAACCCCCTGCCGTCGCTCCTGATAAACATTGACAACGGACGCATCCAGCAGGTGATTACCAACTTCGTCACCAATGCGGTGAAGTACACCCGTCAGGGACATATCCGCGTGGGTTATCGCTTGGAGACACCCTCCACCCTCTACGTCTATTGCGAGGACACCGGTTCCGGTATTCCCAAGGAAAAACAGGCGGCAGTCTTTGAACGCTTTGTCAAACTGAACGACTACGTCCAGGGTACGGGACTGGGATTGGCTATCTGTAAGACCATTGTCGAGAAGTGTGGCGGAGAAATCGGAGTCGAGAGTGAAGTAGAGAAGGGATCCACTTTCTGGTTCAGAATACCCGTTCAAGTGATAGAAGAATAGATGTGATGGCAACATGAAGAATACCTTATTATATATTATATGCTTTTTGTGGCCTGTGGCTGCCTGGGGAACTCCGGGCTATGAAGTCACCAGGGAGTTTACAAAAGAGCATCCGCTTGTCTACGAAGACACCTGGGACTTGTGGCCCTATGCGTACCTCAATGACAATGGCGATCCTGTAGGCTACAACATTGACTTGTTGAAACTGATATTCAAGCGGCTGGGCATCCCTTATCAAATCAAGCTGCGTCCCACCTCGCTGGCTCTGAACGACCTGAAGGCAGGACGTGCTGACGTGATGTGCGGCATGGATGCTCATTTCCACAATGACTATGCTCAGTACGGCAAGTCAGTCATCCAGATATTTACCCATAGTGTACTTCATAGGAAGAGTGAGCCGGTGACCGTCAAGACCGTGGAGGACTTGGCCCATCAGAAGGTACTGGTACACGACGGCAGTTTCAGCCATCACCTGATGATACGTCACGGCTGGGAAAACAATGCCGTCCCCTACAACGATATGCAACAGGCCGTCCACCTGCTGCACAACGAGCCCGGACATCAGATTGTCTGGAACACGCTTTCACTGAAATTCCTGATTCGTAAGTTCCGCTATGAGGAATTGGAACTGACGCCTGTCAATATCCAGCACGGCGAGTATAAGTTCATGTCCAACAATCCCCGGTTGCTTCATCAGATGGACAGCGTCTATAGCATACTGAATGCAGAAGGAAGCCTGCAGCCCATACAGAACAAATGGTTCTATCCGGAGAAGAAAGACACGGGTATCCCGTCTTGGATATGGATGGTGATTGCGGCCTTGTTGCTGTTCACGCTGGTTTCCTTGCTGTTCTATGCCGGCTACCGGCGCAAGGAACACCGTATGACGAAGACGCTGCGTTCCAGCAACAGGCGTCTGGCACTTATCCTGAAGACGAGCCATGTCCGCATCTGGGTCTATCATGTGGCGGCCATGACCATTACCGAGTTCGACGAAAATGGCCGGCAGAAAGGCGAGCTGCTGACTCCCAACTATTTCTTCTACTCCTTGCTGAAGGACGACTTTGACCGCATCCAGCAGGCCTTGGCAGACATCTCGATGAAAAATGTCGATGAGCTGACTCTTGATGTGCAGGCCAAGGAGGGCACGCAGGGAGCCTTGCGCAGTCTGACCATTGCGCTCTCAGTGCTTCGCCGCGACAAGAACGGAAAGCCGATGGACATTATCGGCACCACCAGCGACGTCACGGAAGAGAAGCTCCGCCAGCGACAGACCAAGGACGCCATGTTGCGCTATAAGACGGTGTTCAACAATTCAATGGTTGACATTGTGGCCTACAACGGCGACGGTGTCATCATCGACATGAACGAGAAGGCTCGCAGGGCATTCCCGAACGGTCTGGACAGCATCTTGGAGGCCAAGATTTCGCTGTCCGACGTGCTGGGCAGTGACTTGGAGGATATTGAGCAGATGGAGTACACCTATGTGACTCAGCTGTTACGGTGGCCTGGTGACGAACGTGCGCTGAGCCGACTGCTGAAGCGCGAGAAGATGAACTACGAGTTGCAGATGCTGCCCCTCCGTGATGCTGCAGGCCGGCTGCAGTCAGTCTTTGGCACTGGCCGTAACGTGACGGAACTGGCTGACTCATACAGGTCGTTACAAAAGAATATAGCGCAGTTGCAACAGGCCAATGAGAATTTGAGCAAGTATATCCGCAACATCGACTATGTGATGAAGAACGGTGGCGTGCGAATGGTCATCTATTCGCTCGACACCCATACCATGACCATCTTCAGTGAAGTCGGCAAACCACAGCTGACACTGACATCGACGCGAGCCTTGACACTGGTGAGTGACGAGTCTAAGCGTGTGGCCTTACAGGGCTTTAGGAATATGGACAGCCGTACCCGTTCCACCGTTGAGGCTTCCGTCAAGACTGTTCTGCGCCATAGGGACGCGGAACGCTCTTTCCCGTTGTGCTTCTACCTGTCGCTGGTACCCACCTACGATGCCAGCGGTCAGGTGAATGGCTACTTCGGTATGTGTCGTGACCAGAGCGAGCTCAAGGCTACAGAGGAACAGTTGGCCGTAGAGGCTGAACGTGCCAAGGAGGTGGAGACGGTCAAGAATGCCTTCCTGCGCAACATGAGCTACCAGATTCGTACGCCGCTGAACTCGGTGGTAGGCTTTGCCGAGCTCTTTGAGATGGAGCACGAGCAGGCCGACGAACCGCTGTTTGTCAAGGAAATCAACGACAATGCATCGTTGCTGTTGGAGCTGATTAATGACATCCTGTTCCTCTCGCGGCTGGACGCCCAGATGATAGACATCAAGAAGGAGACCGTCAATTTCTCCGAGCTTTTTGAGTCGCGTTGCCAGACGGCGTTTTTCCATCATCAGAATCCGAATGTCAAGTTCGTGGTCGACAGCAGCTACGAGCGTCTGATGGTGGATGTGGATATGCAGAACATAGGAATCATCATTGACCAGATACTGGCCAACGCTGCAGAGCATACCGAGACCGGACAGGTACGTGCCAGCTATGACTATACGGGCGAAGACCTGATTATGACGTTCCAGGATACCGGCTGTGGTATGTCTGCCGAACAGCAGGAACACATCTTCGAGCGCTTTGCCACCACGGGCAGCCGTGGCACGGGACTGGGACTGAGCATCTGTCTGGAACTGGCCCGTCAGATGGGGGGCAAGATCAAGGTGCACTCAGAGCAGGGCAAGGGTACCATCGTCTGGGTCACCATCCCATGCATGTGTAGCGAATTGGTCAGAAAATAGAGAAAGGAGGACTCTGAAGACATGAAAAGATACTACCGATATATCGTTTGTTGCCTGTTGGCAATGGTTGGCAGTCTTACGGTTTCTGCCAAACAGTCGTATGGTTTCACCGAAGAACGTCCGTTGGTGATTGTCTGCGACTGGGACTTCAGCCCTTTTGAATTTCTGAATTCGTCTGGCGAGCCTGACGGCTATAACAAGGACGTGCTTGACCTGATACTCACCCGGCTGGACATTCCTCATCGGTTTGTCATGCAGGAGTGGCACGTGGCCATGCAGATGTTCGAGCGCAGGGAGGCCGACCTGATACATGCCCTGGCGTCCAACTATAACCGTTCTCCTTATGTGGAGACCCAGAAGTACGTTAACTTTTACAATGTCTGTGTGGCTCGCAGGGCTGATGCTCCGCCGTTGTTCCGCATTGCCGACTTGCCGGCTAACTCGACGCTGCTGGTCAAGGAGAACGACTATGCCACGTTGCGCCTGAATGAGATGAAGGACCTGCCTTTCAAGATGGAGTACCATTCGGCCAATGACGGCCTGCTGGACATCCGCAAGGGCCGCCACCGCTACTTTGTCTGGGGCGAGATACCGTTGAAGCGCAAGATCAGGGAGTTAGGGCTGGACAGCATTGTCTTCGACAAGATTGACATCCCTGCCGGCGAGCTGCGCATAGTCGGTTACGACAAGTCACTGGTAGACATCATCGACGACCAGTACACACGTCTTGAGCAGGCCGGCGAGCTGCAGAAGATTTACGACAAGTGGTTCCGTCCCGAGCGTGTCCACGACGACGCCTCCCCCGTCACCCTTTACATCCTGGGCGGACTGCTGGTCGTCGGCACCCTGGTGTTCCTGCTGAACCGCCTGACCACCATTCGTCTGAAGAAGACGGTGCAGAAGAGCGGCGAGGTGAACAGCATGATGCAGCAGGCGCTGAACATGGGCGACTACTCGGTGCTGGAGTATGACATCCAGACGGGCCATATCCGTAACGTCTACGGACAGCTGCTGCCCCCTGAGGGTATGTCGATGTATGAGTTCGCCCATCGGTTGCCGCCGGAAGACCTGGAACATTTCCAGACCGAGGTTGACAGGTTGCAGCGGGGCGAAACGGACCAATGGACGATGAAGAAACGGTGGAATGCAGGCACCGAGGAGCAGCCGCAGTGGAAATACCTCTACGGCCAGGCCATTGTCGAGAACAGCGGCCGCCAGCCGCGCTATATCGTCAATACCATTAAGGACATCACGGGCCAGGTGGCCGACGAACAGCGCAACGAGGAGATAGCGTCGCGATACATGAAGATTTTCGACACCAGCCTGATGGCAATGTCGTTCTATGGCGCTGACGGACGGCTGATAGACGTGAACCGCAAGATGCGCGAGCTGTGCGAGTTCGACGGCATGGGCGAGCAGTACTTCCGCGACAACCTTCTGTTCGACAATCCCCTACTGAAGGACATCTGCGTACCCGGCAGCCGGGAGACGCTGCATATATGTCAGCACATGGACTACCCCAGGCAGGGCATTGACAAATATGTGGAAATCACCATCACGCCGGTCATTGACGACGACGACAACCTGACCTACTATATCGTGGCCGCCCGCGACGTGACGGCCGAGCGCGACATGTACCTGGAGCAGCGCCGGCACGACCGCCAGCTGCAGGACACCAATGCCGTCATCAGCCGCTACGAGGAACGGCTGCACTACCTGCTGAAGGAGAGCAATATGTTCGTCTGGAATTTCGATTTCCACCAGCAGCGTATCATTTTCTCCCGTACGCTCTCCAAGCCGGAGTTCACTGAGTCCATGGAAACGTATTTCCAGTCCATCCATGAGAGCCAGCGCAGCGAAGCCCGGCAGAACCTAACGGAAGTGCTGATGCAGGGCAGGCCCTTCTACGCCATCCACCACTTCGACTATACGCCCGTCAACGACACCTCCTGCTGGTACGTTCTAAGCGGTATGCCCATCAGAGACCGGCAAGGACAGCTCGTCGAGTACTTCGGGCTGGTGCGTGACGTCACCCCCCTGATGGAAGCCCAGCAACGGCTGCGCGAAGAGACCGACCGGGCCGAGAACTCAGGACTGCTGAAGAGTGCCTTCCTCGCCAACATGACGCACGAGATACGCACACCCCTCAATGCCATCGTCGGCTTCAGCAGCCTGCTCCAGATGATAGACACACCCGACGACCGCCGGGAGTTCATACGCATCATCCGTACCAACTGCGATATGCTCCTGCGACTCATCAACGACATCCTGGAAGCCTCCAGCATGGGCCAGTCCATGACCATCCAGCCGGAGAGCATCGACCTGGCACCCGTCTTCGACGACATCTGCATGACTCTCGAGCAGCGCGTCCAGTCAGCCGCCCTACCCTTCCAGAAGGATAACCCCTACGACACCTGTCCCGCCGTGCTCGACAAGGGCCGCTTGCAGCAGATACTCACCAACTTCGTCACCAATGCCGTCAAGTACACCCGTCAAGGCCACGTCCGCGTGGGCTATCGCCGGCAGGAGCGTCACGGCCGACAGGGACTCTACTTCTACTGCGAGGACACCGGCGCCGGCATACCCAAGGACAAGCAGACCGCCGTCTTCGAGCGCTTTGTCAAGCTCAACGACTACGTCCAGGGAACGGGCCTCGGGCTCTCCATCTGCAAGGCCATCATCGACCGCTGCCAGGGCGACATCGGCGTCGATTCCGAAGGCGAGGGCCACGGCTCCACCTTCTGGTTCTGGATACCCCAATAAGGCCTGCCGTCAGTTTTCCCTAAAATCCGCAGATAATTTTTCGATTGTCTGATTTTACAACACCGCTTGGCAGACCGCTTCACAGCAGATGTATCAGGGTGCACAGGGTGCTCAGGCTGGTCCGCAGGACAACCCCTTCGCCGGTCAGCAGCAGGCTAACAGCCAGCAGCAGGCTCCAAAGGACGACAACATCCAGGACGCCGACTTCGAGGAGGTGAAGTAAAAATAGATAAGCAACGATAAGTAAATCATAAGAAAACCCGCATAAACTCTGAGTTTGTGCGGGTTTTTAGTATTATGCGGTTAAGCAGATCATCGAAGTAGTCTGCCCCGAATACGTTCTTTCCTTTCAGACGTTCATCGTCCAACACAAAGCCTTTGGTAAGGTATTCTTTCAAGACTTCTGTAGCCCATAATGGATTTCTCCACTTTGTTCAATTTGGTCAAGATGATAGTTTATGGTAGGAACCGTTACCCAAACAATTCAGCCATTCTCTGCTGTGAAAGCCAGAAAGTATTGGTGTCGAAGATATCAACTGTCCCCATGGCATATGCTATTGTAAAGAGCCAGTCCTTTTACCGTCAGCAGGTATTTCTGGCGAGGGTGACGGGGCGAATCAGGATATAGCATACGGATATAGCCCTCGCTCATAGAAGGATTAAGAGAGTAGTCAAGGAAGTTTTCCCTATCTTTCAAGCCAATCCTCTCCATCATCACTTTGACGGAGAGTTGCTCTTCACCCAAAGCCTTCACTAATCTAATAATATTTTTATTATTGGTGTAAATAAAACTTGTCGGGGTACTTGTCGGGGTACTTGTCGGGGTACTTGTCGGTTGTTTTGAAGGAACAGCAAGGTTTGGCTGTTCTTTCCATTCTGCAGGCGGGTT
>Ga0256407_10011650_pt1 | contig 12122 bp, 1 predicted proteins | sample RumenRJG_04DNA_FD_193489 | JGI IMG/M metagenome (GOLD analysis project Ga0256407, IMG submission 193489) | Bovine rumen microbial communities from Lethbridge, Alberta, Canada - RJG_04 | ecosystem: Host-associated > Mammals > Digestive system > Stomach > Rumen | place: Canada: Alberta | collected... | reverse complement strand
TCCAGAAGTACGTGATCGCCCAGGCCAATGTGGTGGACGGAGAGTTCTGGACCATGCAGCACGATCTTGAGATCCTTGCAAGACAGGTACAGATGGTGCTGGAATATCCGGATGCCTTCTCGCCCCTGGAAGTACCTCTCCCCTCAGAGGCGGATGCGGGGAAGCTGACCCTTCAGCTGCTCTACTCAGAGGACGCTGACAGGGAGGATCCCGCGCTCAAGGAGCAGATCCTCCGGATCGGAGGACTGCGGAACATGATTCTGGAGATCGTTGAGGGCGGCGACACCCTGCTGGACTGTATGGTATCCCTGCCCGGCGGGGCAAGCATCATCGCGGACCGCACGCCTGAGGGAAAGATGGATGAAGACGGGGAGGTCATGCCCTATAATGCCGACCGCAGGCCCTGGTATGTGGGAGCCCTGGTCCACGGGGAAACCTATTTCACCCCCGTCAACATGGACAATTACTTCACCAACTACGAAGTCATGGCCGGGGTCCCGGTCTATGTGAACGGGGAACTGGCTGCCGTATGCGGCGGATCCGTCAACCTGGAGGACCTGGATGATATCGTCTCCAGGGCACAGCTGGGCGACCAGAGTGACACCTGTCTGATCAATGAGAACGGCAATGTGCTCTATTCCTCCCGACCCGGAGGGGAACTGGCCATGAACTCCAATGAGCTCCGCAGCCTGAAAGAGAGCAGCAATCCGGAGCTGGTATCCCTGGTGAACGAGGCTCTGGAGGGCGGGAGCGGTTTCTCTCTCCTCAACGTGGACGGAGAGGAGATGTATATCGCCTACGCGCCTCTGAAGACCATCGGCTGGACGCAGCTGCTGATGATCTCACAGGAAGACCTGAACAGTACCGCCTACCTGCTCATGCAGCAGACCGGGACGGTCATGGAGGACTCCCTTGCCCGGACCCATAATTATTCCAGGACGATGACGGTTATCATGCTGCTTATAGGTATTTGCCTCATCGCGATGGCCATTGTCATGTCCTTCATGTTCGCCGACCGCCTTGTGAAGCCGATCAAAAGGATGACCATGAGGGTCGCCAGGATGCAGGGCGATGACATGAGCTTTGAAGTGGAAGACGTGTACCTCACACGGGATGAGATAGAAGTTCTGGCCAGAGCTTTTTCAAATATGTCACAAAAGATGCGGGGGTATGTGCGTGAGATTGTGGACATCACTGCGGAAAAACAGCGCCTGGATACAGAACTCTCGGTCGCCGCGGATATTCAGATCAATATGCTGCCCAACCATTTCCCGGCATTTCCTGAAAGGGAGGAATTTGATCTCTATGCCGTCATGGATCCCGCCAAAGAGGTGGGAGGTGATTTCTATGACTTTTTCCTGATCGACGACGACCATCTGGCCCTGGTCATGGCTGATGTCTCGGGCAAGGGCGTGCCCGCCGCGCTTTTCATGGTCATTTCCAAGACACTGATCAAAAATGTCACCCTCTCTGACGGATGCAGCGGACCGGGAGAGATCCTCAGCGATGTCAATGACCGCCTCTGCGAAGGAAATGAGGACTCCATGTTCGTGACCGTCTGGCTGGGTATCCTGACCATCTCGACCGGACAGCTTGTTTCTGCCTGCGCCGGTCATGAGTACCCTGTCTTTTACCGCAGGGAGAGCGGATTCAGGATGGAAAAAGACCCCCATGGTCCCGCTCTGGGAGCCATGGAGGGCATTCGCTTCAGGGAAAAGCACTGGCAGATGAATCCCGGGGACCTGCTCTTTTTGTACACGGACGGTGTCCCCGAAGCGACGGATGCATCCATGGAACTTTTCGGAAATGAAAGAATGCTGCGGGCACTGGCCGAAAGCCGGAATCTGGAAAATCTGCAGCGCCGCTCCGGAAATGCAGGAATAGAAGGTACCGGTGCTGAAGGAAGAAACACTGAAAATATGGACATAGAAAACATGGATATAGAAAACATGGATATAGAAGACATCAGAGCCTCTTCGGGAAAATGGAATTTCGAAGATCTGCAGACCTTCCTTGCATTGTTTCGCAAACATGTAGACGACTTTGTCGGCGAGGCTCCCCAGTTCGATGACCTCACTATGCTTTGCTTCTCCTACAACGGTCCTTCTGAGACATCCGGGCGGCCGGAGGAAGCAGGACAGAAATAGAGACAGAAACAGAAAATAAGACAGAAAATAAGACAGAAAATAAGACAGAAAATAAAACAGAAAATAAGACAGAAGATAAGACAGAAGATAAGACAGAAGATAAGACAGAAGATAAGACGGAAAAAGAGACAGAAGCAACATGCCTGCGGCTTCTGTCTCTTTCTGTTTTTTCTGTTAAGTACTGTCATTTCTGACAAGTCCGTCTTTTTTAGCCGGCCTGTCTTTTTTCGACATGCTGTGACTATTTTAATGTCACGATCCGGGAAAAATGTCCCGGAAAAAAGGATCTGTTGCTAAAAAATGATTTGTTCCGTCCCCGGGTGGACACTGTCCGCCCGGGGAGCGGAAGGCAGCATAGCCGTCTCTGCCCGGTGATATCTTGATCGTGATGCCAAAAACAATGGTGTCAAATAAAACGGTGCCCTAAACATGATGTCAGGGAAGATTGTGCATGTTCCGTCCCCTGTTCGTCAGTATTGCTCCGGCTCCCAGGACCAGGATCAGGCCGATGATGTAGTACAGGGCTGTTCCCCTGCCGCCGGTGGACGGCAGACTGGAGCCCGGCTCGTTGACGACGGTGTTGTTCATGCCGTTTCCTGTCAGGTTCAGTCTGGCGGAACCTCCCGCAGGGCTCTCCTCATGGCTTGCGGTGATGGAGAGATTCATATCATCGAGAGCATTGTAGCCATTCGGTACAGTGGTTTCACGAAGTGTATAGGTTCCCGCGTCGAGGCCCCATATGTTAAACACACCCGTTTCATCTGTGACCATCTCTGTCACGAAGCCCTCCGATGCTGTCTGATCCGCCACAATATAATCTGTGCCGTACTTGTTCAGTTTCACTTCCGTCCCGTCTTTAAGCAGTGTAAACCCTGCTCCGGCGAGAGGATCGCCGTTTACGCTTTCAGCCTTCTTGATGTTACTCATTTCATAGGTGAACACCCAGACGCTGTCTTCCTGAGTTTTGCCGGTATCCTTCCCATAACTTGTATTGGGGTTGTTTGAGTACTCCATGAAGACGGAATTCCTGTTGGTGTTATCAGGGGTCTCTCCGTCGTCAGATGCCCTGTGGACAATGGCATTCTCATTCAAGTGCGCATTGTAGGTGACTATGACAGAGATGCCTTCGGAGCCGAAATGCTCCTCGCCGATGATGTCCCTTACATTCATTTCGATCGTCCAGGTCTTTCCGGCATCTCCTGCGGCCACTCCGGCCACTGTATAGTCCGTGGCCGCGACCTCAGTCCCGTTGACGGTGACTTTGTCAATACTCTCAAATGTCACTCCGGGACTCATGGTATCCGTGAACTTCACGATATAACCATTGGTGTTGTAATCCACCAGATGGCTGTTGTGAGGGACTGTTCCGATCAGGGCGAAACGGAAACTCTCATTGATATTGTGGTCAGCCGTCTCAGCCCAGCCTTCAGAATTTGCTCCGTCATAATTATCATACACCTGCTTATCGACCGTCGGGATGACGCTCTTGGGCTGAATGGTGTAGTCCTTGATCACGACGGTGATGTAGGTGGTGTAGGCGTCGTGCCTGCCTGTCTGTGATGTTTCTGTATCACGGATCAGGTAATAGCCCGGAGGCAGCTGGATCGAGTTTTCGGTGTCATCCGGTCCCAGAGTGATGGTCCGGTAGGGATGGCCGTCTATATTCAGATACTTCTCGATCACATCGAGCTTCTCGCGGTCAAGTTCCTTATCCACTACATCCCGCAGGGCATCCAGGACGGACTGGTCGACAGGATCTCCTGCTGATACATCTCTGTTCGGATCCCTTCCGTTTTCACCCCAGACAATGTTGGAAAGGACATCCTTTGTCCCCTGGCTCTCATCATCCGGGTCAACGGGTACTGCGGCATAATCTCCCGTAAAGATCTGGTAGATCTCATAGTAATGCTTCCTGGTTGTGATTTCCGGCAGATCCTCATGGTTGGTGGGTTCATTGTCCCGATCCTCCGGAGTCACGGGAGCGGGAACAGGTACGTCCGACTCATCCCCGTTTTCATTGTCCACCTCCTTGAACTGCGCGGTATAGGCAGTATCTTTGGTGGCGGCCGTGACAGCGGGTGTCCAGCCCTGGAAGGTATAGGTCTTACCCTCTGCGGCAGGGGTCAGTGCCGGAGCCGCGTGGGAAGGTGTGGTATTGTATTCCACCTCTGTCTTCTCGATCAGTGTCCCGTCATAGTTCAGCCATGTGATCGTGACGGTCTCCGGATCAGCCGGGTCTTTGTCCCCGGGCAGTACAGGGTCAGTCAGGGTATACCGGGCATCCTCTGCTTCAGGAGCAAAGGACCAGGAAGCGCTTATGGTCACGTTAGCCGCAGGCATGGTGTATTTTCCGCCTGACGGGGTCAGGCCGTCCGGAGCTGAGATCGTCCAGCCGCTGAATGTCCATGTACCGGGCACTCCGTCTTTATCCGTATCGCCTGTGGTGAGATCCGCGGGCATGTCCATAGGGGTTCCGGCGGCGATGTTCTTCCGGTCGTCCGGTTTCACTGAGTCTGACGGCTTGTCGCCGTATATGACATAGGTCACATCGTAAGTGTCTGCCGTGAAGATCCACACGCCCGTAAACTCAACGTCCTTGTCCGGCATCTTAAAGGAGCCATCCGTCACGGTCACCCCTTCAGGCGCTGTCCAGCCGGTAAAGCTGTATGTTCCCTTGACACCGTCTTTGGTCCCGGCCCGGGAATCCGGCGCGGGCTCGACGGTCACGCTGCTGCCGGTTTTCACGTCGGATCTGCCTGCCGGAGCTTTATAGTCTTTGGGGACATCTCCGCTGACAGAATAGGTCACTTTATGTCCGGCCGATTCTGCTTTCGTATTCGTGATCTTGAAATAATAGACAGCCCCGGTTTCGTCAGAGGAGTTTTCAATCGTCCCCTCATACCCATCGACGGCCTCTTCTTCGACCGTGTATGTGATGATGCTGCCGCTGTGATCCAGACGGTCCAGATTTTCGAACGCTGTTTCCCAGTTATCATCCTTGGTTACTGTCTTCGATTCACAGACTTCTCCGTTTTTCTTGAGATTGATCGTGATTTGATCCGGGCGGTCCGATTCTTCGTCTCCCGACCAGATTTTATCGACGAGCACGATGGTCTTGTCCGATTTCCAGTTCTGGATCACAAAATCGTACTGTCCATTGATGTAATAAGGATCGCCATAGCCCTCGAGAGCCTCTTCCTCAACGGAATAGTCAATGACCCGTTCTTGCTTTGCATAGATCGGCATATCTTCAAAGGTATGGGTCCAGCCCTGGTCAGCAGTCAGAGTCCATTCGTCGACTATCTCCTGCCTGCCTGCCCTTTTCTTGTCGGACAGAAGGGTGATCTTCACTTCTTCAGTGGGTTCCGTGTCGTTCACCCACTCTTTGGTCACTGTAATATCCGTCGTGGTCGGAGTTGGTGAGTTGGTAATAGTGAAACCTTCCTCGGCGGAACCCGTGATCCTTGCCGTATAGCCATCTACAGGTTCCTCCTTTACCTGCCATGGAACGATCTCGCCGTTCCGATATACAGGCAGATCATTCCAGGTCCATTGCCAGTCGTTTACCTCCCCCAGTGTGGCAGTTTTATAGTACATCAGCATCGCTTCATCCCTGTACAGATATACTGTCACTTGATCATGGATCAGGTCTTCTGAATTGTTGCCGTCGTCCCAGACTTTTTTCACTGAAATGGAAATTTTCTGCTGGGAATTGGTGATGGTGAAGCCGTCCGCCGCCGTTCCGCTGATTTCAGTGTCATAGCCCGGCACCGGTTCCTCCGACACTGTATACTGAATTACCCGGGATCGACTGCTTTCATCCGGGCTGTTTTCATCCGGGCTGTTTTCGTCCGGACTGCTTTCATCCATAACCGGAAGGTCCGTAAAGGTATAAGACCAGGGTTTACTGGCGCTGCCGGTTTCGCCTTCCCGGGGTTCCACCTGTGCCGAAGCTATTTCCATACCATCCGCGTACAGCCGTACGGTTACATACCCGGGCCGGTTCGCGTCTTCATTACCGCCGTCTTCCCAAACCTTTTTGACGGTGATGTCTCTCGTATTCCTTTTCAGTGTATTGGTGATGGTAAAGCCGTCTTCCATGTTCCCGGTGATGGAGGTCAGGTAACCGTCCACGGGATCTTCTTCCACTGAATAGTCAACAAAGGTCTTTCCGTCCTCCCTGAAAACAGGACGTCTTTCGAAAGCTCTGTCGTTGGGAGATGTTCCGGAAGGAATATGGAGTATACAACTTCTGTCCTCCTCCCCGGATTCCTGATTGATGACCTTTTCTCCATCAACCAGAAGGTGCACTGCAGCCTCTTGCGGGCGCCTGCCCTGCGCGTTGTCGTCATCATCCCAGATTTTCGTGACTTTAATATCACGATACTCCTGTTTGTTTGTGATGATGAAAACCGGACCGGAAGGACCGGCGGTTTCGTCAATGGTTTTTACAAAACCCGACACATCGCTTCTTTCCAGCACAGAATAAATGTATTTCTGTCCCTGATCATCATATTTGGGGAAATCCCTATAGGTTTTTGTCCAGCCTTCATCCTTTTTCAGGAACTGGACCATGCTGTAATCGGGTATGTTTTCATCGTTCCGCTTCAGCGCAAATGTAATATAGGGGATATTCACATCTGCCCCGTTATAGGTTTCCCAGATCTTATTGACTGTGATGTCCATCAGACCGCTGAAGGTATTGGTGACCGTGAAGCCTTCTTCCGCGGAGCCGGTGACCACGGGCTCTGCATATCCGCTGACTTTGTCCTCTTCCACGGTATAGGAGATCAGCTGATCATTTTCGTCCGCTTTCGGAATTCCTCTGAAGGTACCCTTCCAGCCATTTGAACCATAGACAGCAATCGTGTCGACCAGCTCATCGCCGTTATAAAGCCGCACATTCACATAATCAGGGCGGTCGTCCTCTTTTCCTTCATCTCCCTGCCAGACTTTGGTGACCGGGATATTTATTAAGGTCTCGTCGATGGCATTGGTGACGGTATAGCCGCCGCCCTCCTCTGTGGAGATTTCGGTTTTATAAAAGTCGACCGGATCCTCTTCTATCCCGTATGTGATTTTCTGCCCGTCTTCCTTTGCCGGAAGGGACTTGAAAATATGCTGCCAGTTATTCCCGGAATTCAGCTGGATGGTTTCCTTCTCCTCAGTGGTCTCTTCTGTGTTCGCGACCAGGCGGATATTGACATTATCCGGGCGGCTTCCGGTTTCATTGTTGTTGTCATCCCAGATCTTCACCACAGAGACATTGACCTTCTCAGTGCTGTTGGTGATGTCGCAGGTCCAGGTTTTGGTCTCAGCATTGAAAACAGGTTCCGCATAGGAGACAGTATAGTCATCGAGCGGGGTGAAGCCGTCAGCCGTATCCGATGATGGATCACCGGAATCCCCGTCAGGTGCCGGGTCACCGGAATCTCCGTCAGGTGCCGGATCCCCGGAATTCGCACCGGGTGCAGGGGCATTGGAATCCGGATCTGTGCCGGGTGAATCGCCATCGTCATCCCCGCCGGGCGCAGTCTTTACAGTGCCCTCGACCACGCGGTAGCTGATCTCTTTTCCGCTGGCGTCATTCCGCGGCAGGCCTGTGAATTCCCAGCTCCAGTCGGGGCCGGATACGGTCTGATCGATATAGCTGCCGTTTTCGTCCACGGCAGGGCCGCTTTCGGTCATGAGCCTGATCACGATAGACTGCGGGCGGAGATTGTCTTCGTTGTCATTGTCGTCCCACGTCTTTGTACCTTTGACCGTGACAGTATTCTTACCGTGTTCGGTAAGTGTATTGGTGATTGTAAAGTCAATTGCTGTCCGGACCGTACCCTTCCGTTCCGGTATTTCCCGAATCTCGGTAGAGCTGGTATATCCGGAAGGAACATTCAGTTCCTCCACCGTATACTTATAGGGTTCCTGCGTATCCGGATTCAGATACTGCAGCAGGTTTCCACTGCTGTCCGTCTCAATAGGAGATGATACCCATTCATCTCCGGAACTGTCTCCGGAACTATTTCCGGAAGTGTCTCCGGAATCGCTGCCGCGAAGTTCCACGGAGCCGATCTCTTCCCCGTCCCGCTTCAGCTTTACTGTGACAGATTCAGGGCGTCCGCTCTTATCTTTCTCGTCGCCGGTCCATTTTTTGCGTACTTTAATCACGACGGGCCGCTTGACGCGGTTCGTCACAGTGAATGCGTATGTACTGACGATCCTGCCGTTGCTGTCTTTCCGGGTATGGACGACCGGTCCGTCAACTTTGGGATAGAAGGTCTGGCGCACGTCAGCGGGGCGGTCGGCATTATAAGTAACGGTCTCACTGATCGTGTATTTACTAATATCGGTCCCTTTCAGGCCGCTCACCGCATAGGTGTTCTCATCGCTGGTATCGGGTGCCGGGCTGTCAATCAGCGTGACAGGTCCTCCCACAGGCACGAAACCGGCATTTATTCTTGTGTAACCTTTCAGCGTGTATCCGGATGCGCTGCCCACCTGTTGTCCGTTGCTGTCCTTTATTTTGAAGTTCAGACTGTCAGGGAAGAAATTTTTGTCAATATCTACAAGGCTGGTATCATAGTTCTTCTCGATGACCACCCGCACTTCATCCGCCCAGGTGTTTGTCAGGTCATGCTTGTTTACCGAGCAGACGTAGTTGTCCTTCTTTGTATAGCCTTCGGGATACTCTTCCGTGATGAGGTAGGTCTTATTGGTGTCCAGGGCTGCCCCGTCCTTTGTTTCACTTTCTTTCAGGGCCCAGACCCAGTTATTCCTTCCCTCATTGTCTTTCTTATAAATGGTTGTCCGGCCGATTTCCTTCTTTGTCGTGACGGCGTTTTCCCCTTCGCCTTCTTTTATTTCTTCCTGTACGACGATCGTCAGAGAATCCGGACGGTCTTCCTCCTTATCACCGACCCAGTATTTGGTGCCGCCGATAGCTTTTTCATTATCGAAGTCTATATCTGCCCAGGTATTGATGACATTTGCGGTCCTCTCCCAGTCCTTGTCCAGCAAAGGAATCTGGCGGGGTTCGCTTGGAACGGAAACGTACTTATCCCCGGAGAGATTAAAGGAGAACGAGACCGGACAGTCAAACCCGGTCATAAACTTGATAACATCCGTGATAATGGCACTGGACAGCTCCATTGACTGGAATTCCACAGGTATTCCGGGTACTCCCAGGTAGCCGTATTTCTTTACCTGGAATTTAACCCTCCATGCGGTCAGCGGATTTCCCAGGTCTTCTCTCTTCTTGGCCTTGCCGACTGCGAGAGGAATGGACAGCAAGTTAGCTATATCCAGCTTGGAGATCCACTCCAGGACTTCTCCGGCAGTCCCTCCGACCAGGCCTCCCACGAGATTGATGACATTGATTTTGTCCCCGTTCAGGGGGAAGAGGACCGGAATCCACAGGCCGGCAAACTTTTCTGCTGCCCCTCCTCCCAGATACTGCCGGTATCTCTCATTGGGTCTGTAGCACAGTGCCAGATAGACATAGTCAGGCTCCTTGGCGCCTTTCAGCATGATCCAGCGTTTGTACGTGTTTATATCCAGCATGGCGGTATTCGTGATCGTCGTCGTCAGACCGTCCTCAGAGGTCTCGTATTCCACCATGTATTTCGTTGTGTGTTCGCCGACATGTTCGCCGACCACAGTGGTATATTCATTGACCTTGAAGGTTACCGAGGGCTGAGGGAAGAATGAGTTCTTCGCGAATTTTTTTACATAACTCATGGTCGGCTCAAACTGCCAGAGTTCGTTCCAGTCTGTCGTCTGTTTCTTTACGGTCTCCCAGATATGAGTGTTGTCCAGATCCCAGCGGGAAGGAACGACCCGCTTGCTTTCTTCCGCATAAGCACCGATGTCCGGATGATAGAGGCCGTTTGCTTCCTGCACGACACCTATGTCGGCAACATCTCCGTCCATCAGCTGATCGATGGGGTTTCCCCCGTCCGGAGCGCCTCCGCCGTCTCCACCGCCTCCGCCGTCTCCGCCGGCGAGCTTCGCTTTCAGTTCCCGGATGCGATACTTGATCTCTACCAGTTCGCCTTTGGAATTCATTTCATATTTGGGAATGTTCTCAAAGGTATAGGTCCAGTTGTTGGCGGAATTCAGTGTAGCCTTGGCTACGCCCTCCCAGGAGAAGTATCCGGTATTGTAGTACTGAGCCTGCAGCAGCACTTCGATACTTTCAGGCCTGTCCTTCTTCTCCAGGTCAATATCCCATTCCTTCCGGACGGTATACGAGTCTTTTTGAGAGGATTCCAGGATAATGTCCACCCGGTCATTCAGCCCGCGTTTCATGGAGGTGGGCTGCTCCCCGCGGCCCTTTGCCCGCCTGTAGGGGTCATCGCTGTTGTAGGGCTCCGCGAGAAGGGTATACTTTCCGTTTTTATAGGGGAGATAGATACTGGTCTTTCCGTCTTCTCCTGTTTTGCCTACAGAAAGCGGCGTGATATTGATGTCGGTGCTGGAATAACCGTCATTCTGCACGTATACACCCTTGCAGGGGATAGTCTTATTTTTGTTTGCCCAGACTGCGACAGGTATTTTGTATACATAGTGTTTGCAGATATCTTCATATTTTAACTTTTCATTCCAGGTCAGGGACTGGACGAAATGCCGGCGGTTATAGCTGCGATAGTTATGATCGATCGGCCACTTTTTATCATAGACGACATAGTCCACGATCGGAAGCTCCAGATGAGCCTTAAGATCCGCGAACAGATCCTTCACCTGAATCACTTCTCCGTCCACACAGCCTTGTCTGCCCGTTTCTGTACATGTATGGATGGAGTTCAGCGCTCTGGCGTTTTCCAGGGTCCACTCATCCTTCTGCAGTGATGCGGAAGCCTTGGCACCTGCCATCTGTCCGACGCTTCCGGTCATGATCGGACCTAAGGTAAAGTCTCTCCAGCCGACTTTCCCGATTTCCAGAATCTCAGCCATAGTCGCGCCGACGAAAACGACCGTATTCTCCATTGTCTTAGGCTTCACGGATGTGAATTGAAAGTCCGGATCATAGTTGGATTTGAAACCATTGCTGGTGGTTACGCTGACCTCGGCAATATTATTAAACTGACCTTTGACAGCCACAGGCTGAGACGCGCCGGCAACCAGATAGCTTTTCATATTAAAGCCGACAAAATAATAGGCAGGCAGATACTTAAATAAAGTCTCACTGATATCATCCTTGTACAGGTTGTCAGTATTCTTTTCGATCTGACTGTTGATCGTTGTATTTGCGGGCAGATTTGCCCGCTTCAGATCCAGATCGAAATCACCGGAAATGCCAATCTTCATTTTAACGCCTATGTCGAGGGACGGAACCGGAATGACCCCAAAGATCGTGTCTCCGTTAAATTTAAGGTTGAAAACGAATTTCGGGTCATACGTCCAGTCCACGTTGCTGATTTTTCCGGACCAGTTCCCATTGTCCTGGATGACATGATTTTCTGCGGCGAATGCTGCTATAGTCGTTAAAAAGAGTATGAAAAGACAAAGAAGCAAGACAATAAACTTCTTCGATAAATGGATACTCAGTGATCTCTTATCCAATGATTCATTATCCGTTGTTCTCTTATTCATTGATTTCATCTCCGGTGTTTGTTTATTCATGCTGCGCTGCCGTATTCTTCTGATCAGGTTCAGGGCTGCATATAGACTGTTATGCGCGCGATTTCGCCGTACAACTCCGGTTTTTGCGCTTAAAATAGCGTAAAAACACATCGAATTCGAGGTGGTCTGAACCTTGTAACTATAGACTGTCTGTTTGTTTGCTCATCTTTATTGATTATATCAAAAATATCGGTGTCCATTCTACAGGGTACAGTTTAACCTTAGATGGCGGCAAAAGTAGGACTACATTTTCAGCCCAAGTTCCTTTCTGAAAGATTCTTCTTTTACATGAGCGGGAACATTGCAGCCAAAAATCTTATAGTACTCTTTTACCTGTTTACTAGGTGTTTCTACGGT
>Ga0256407_10011643_pt1 | contig 12125 bp, 10 predicted proteins | sample RumenRJG_04DNA_FD_193489 | JGI IMG/M metagenome (GOLD analysis project Ga0256407, IMG submission 193489) | Bovine rumen microbial communities from Lethbridge, Alberta, Canada - RJG_04 | ecosystem: Host-associated > Mammals > Digestive system > Stomach > Rumen | place: Canada: Alberta... | reverse complement strand
ATGCTGATGCAGTTGTTAGTAAAACAATCAATGATATGGAAAAGATGCCTGAAGAATATCAGGTCAGATGCGCAGAATATATCATTGACGATTTATTAAAAGATGTTGAACTTCCAAATATGAGTCTTGAAGATCAGTACAATTACATTCTGCGTCGTTGGTATGATAAAAATATCAAAGTTTCTCATGCCATTGAGTATTTAAGGCTTTGTCCGGATGATATCAGGCGTGAAACTGCATTAAAAGTTCAGAAGTTTATGAAAAATCTTAACAAATAGACTTTAATTTAAATATATTGTTTAATATATTTTGGAGGGATATTTGTGTCTGAAGAAATTAATAAAAAGGTTATAAATTTATTTTCAAGTCACAGTAAGAATAAATTGCCTGAAAAAGACCAAAAACAGATAAAATATTATGCCGGATTTGGTTATGTCAAAGTTAAAAAAGACTCTAACGGCAAGAAATTCCGCAAAGATTTTTTGTTGAAATATGCTTCGGGTTGTCATTATATGGTGACCGTTATGCGAGAAGTAGATGGAGAAATTGTACTTTATTCTTATGATGTGCCGAATGAAGATTTGTTCAAATTTATGAAATCTTTTGAGGAAAATACTTTAGACGGGACTATTATTGAGATAAACAAATATTTTCCGAATGAGATAGTTTAATGTCATTCTGAGACGTTTTATTATGAGATTCTTCGCCTAAAGGCTCAGAATGACGAATGCCGAAGAATCTCCCACAGAAAGTTTTAAATGTGTTTTTTTACGAAATATAATGAGAGTTTGTATAAATGTTTTAAGCCTTACCAGTATGTAGGGGGCGAATTTTTGTCGCATAACAAAGATTTTGAGAAAGCAAAAGTTCGTGTTGCGATGGCTTTTCCGGATAAATACGAAATAGGCATTTCAAATTTAGGTGTCAGAGTTCTTTATGAACTTATAAATAAAGAGCCTGACTATATGTGTGACAGAGTTTATGCCCCTGAAAAAGATTTTGTTCCTGAGCCTTTGTATGCGCTTGAATCAAAAAGGTCATTAAAAGATTTTGATGCTGTTGGGTTTTCTTTGCAGTATGAAATGGCTTATCCGACTGTTTTAAAAATGCTTGAAATGGCCGGTATTCCTTACAGAAATGAAGATAGGACTGATGATGATCCGATAATCATTGCAGGAGGTCCTTGTACATTTAATCCTTTGCCAATGTCTGATTTTATTGATGTATTTACGATAGGTGATGGTGAAGATACAATTATTGAAATCTGCAAAATTTTAGAGGAAACAAAAGGTCAGCCAAGAAAAGAACGGATTAAAAAATTATGCGAAAACCCTGCAAACGGTCGTTGGTCAAAGTTGGTCGGCGGACAAGTTGACAAGCGAATTGCTCAGTTAAAACTTGATACGGCATTAACATCTTACCCTATACCGTTTTCATCATCAATTCAGGATAGGGCAGTAATTGAAATCCGCAGAGGCTGCGGAAGGATGTGTCGTTTTTGTCAGCCCGGGCATGTAACTTTACCTGTCAGAGAACGCAGTGCGCAGGATATTATAAGAATTTCAAAAGAACTTGTAAAAAATACGGGTTATGAAGAATATTCGCTTTTGTCGCTTTCGTCAAATGATTATGCAAATATTAACGAAGTAATAAAAGAACTCAGTCTTGATTTTAATGAGAAAAAAGTATCTGTTACTTTGCCAAGCCAAAGGATTGACGGATTTAATCTTGAACTCGCAAATTTGGTTCAAAGTGTTCGCAAATCGACCATGACGCTTGCTCCGGAAGCAGGAAGCCAAAGGCTTCGGGATGTAATTAAAAAAAATATAACAAAAGAGCAAATTGAAAATGCGGTTCTGACTTTGTATGAAAATGGCTGGAGTCGTGTGAAACTTTATTTTATTTGCGGTTTGCCGACAGAAACAATCGAAGATATGGATGAAATGGCAAATCTTCTGTCAGGTTTGAGGTATAAATCAAAACTCATAAAAAAAGAAAAAGGATTAAATCATACACTTGAACTCACATGCACTCTGTCAATCTTTGTCCCGAAGCCGTTTACACCATTTCAGTGGTGTCCGCAAATGCCTTTAGACGAAGTCAAGGCGCATATTGATTATCTTATGGAGCGTATTAAAAAAGTTAAATGCGTAAAAATAAATTACAGTGACAAATATTTGTCTTTACTTGAAGCTGTTTTGACAAGAGGGGATGCATCTTTGTGCAAATTTATTGAGGCGCTTTATAAGAAGGGTTCATATTTGGCATCATGGGGAGAGAATTTCAGTTGGAAAATGTGGAATGAAACTGCACAGGAATGTGGGTTGGATTTGGTACAACTCGCTCAGAAACAATATGATATACATTTACCCCTGCCTTGGGATTTTATTAATGTGGGTTTAGATAAAGATTGGTTAATTAACGAATATAACAAAGCGTTTGAGATTGATGAAAATTCTTCTCATGTCGTTCCGACTTGTCAGACGCAGTGTGTCAATTGCGGAGTATGTAAGAATTTTAATACTCATAAAGTCATGGCAGAACATTTTGTTGCATCAGATAAGGCTCAACTGCTTGCATCTGCTCCGAAAAGACACATAGAAGATATTGACCAAAATGATATTAAACCTGTTTTCCGATACAGGGTAAAACTAACCAAAACTGGAATTTTAAGATACTTTTCACACTTAGATTGGCAAAATACTTTTCTTAAAGCAATGCAGAGAACAAATCTTAAAGTCGCCTATTCTTACGGCTATAATCCGAAAATGAAAATATCAATGGGGATTGCGCTTCCTTTGTTCTGCGAAAGTGAAACGGAACTTGTGGATATTTGTTTGTGGGAAAATGCCGATATTGATTATGTAAGAAATGAAATTCAAAAAGTTCTTCCGCAGGGTTCTGAAATTATTGAGGTAAAACAAATTGATACAAGTGCGCCTGCTATTGAGGAAGAAGTCTATTGGGCAGAATATCGAATTAAGATTTTTGACGAAAGTGTTTACGATTTTGGTCAATTCGTGTATAATACTCTCAGAGTTTTGGAGTCTGAAAATATTTTTATTGACAAAAAAACTAAAAAAGGTTTAGAGAAAACAATAGACTATAAGCATTCAATCGGAGAGTACAGATTTGAGAGCGGAAGTCTGTTTATAGTATTAAAAGCAGGTAAAAGTACGGCAATACCTCCTTTGAGAGCAGATGCGCTTATGAGTGTCATTGCGCCTGAGGTTATGTTTGATATCAAGCGTACAAAGTTTTTAACGGAAAACCTGCACGAGTTATAAAGAAGGAAAGATTTTTATGGGTAACAACAGAAACAACAATCAAAGACAAAATCAAAATCAGCAAATTGACAAAAAAATTGTGATAGCAGAGCGCGATAATATCGCCGCATTGTTAGAAAACAAAAAGGTTACAGACTTTTTTATCCAAAGAGGAGATGTTTTGTTAGGTGATGTTTATCTTGCAAGTGTAGATAATATTCTGCCAAGTATTGATGCGGCGTTTGTAAATGTCGGAACTGACAAAATGGGATTTTTGCACGCAGAAGATGTCATGGGCAAAGGTTCACTAAAAGAAAAACTTTCTCCGAAACAAAAACTTGTAGTTCAGGTTGTAAAAGAACCGACAGGGCACAAAGGTCCGAGAGTTACAACTGAAATCAGTCTTCCCGGCAGATTTTTGGTTTTAATGCCTTATGAACCGGGAGTCAGCGTATCTAAAAAGATAGAAAATTCAAAAGAAAGAGCAAGATTAAAGGCTATTGTTAATTTGATTAAGCCTGTCGGAGTCGGTGTTATTATCAGAACAGAAGCAGAAGGGCAATCCGAAGCGGATATTCAGGAGGATTTAGAAATTCTTTTGGAAAAATGGAATAATATTATTACATCTTCAGAAACTCTTGATGCCCCGAGTTTAATTTATCGTGATCAGGATTTGCTCTATAAGGTTATTCGTGAGGCATGCACCGAAGATGTTTCGGAAATAATTGTAGATACTCCGTTTGCACTTAACCGTGTCCAAAATATTTTGCAAAATTGGCATATAAATAAAGGTGTGAAAGTAACTCTATATAAAGGAAATGAGCCGTTATTGATTGCGATGGATATACACAAAGAAATCAAAGCCGCTTTGAATGTAAAAGTTAATATGCCTTCAGGCGGATATCTGTTTATTCAGCAGACTGAAGCCTTAACGGTAATTGATGTAAACAGTGGCAAATTTATCAGTTCTGCTACTCAGGATGAAACAATTTTAAAAACGAATATTGAAGCGGTGCATGAAATTGCAAGACAACTTCGTTTAAGAAATATCGGCGGTATGGTTATTGTCGACTTTATTGACATGACAAGCAGAGCAGACAAACTTGCTATGCTTGAAGAACTTGAAATTGCGCTTGAAGCGGACAAGGCAAAACCTCAGGTTGGGCAGTTGTCTGATTTGGGACTTGTAGAACTTACAAGGCATAGACAGGGGCAGTCTTTAGCGGAAATCTTTACCAAAAAATGTCCTCACTGTCAGGGTTCAGGGTGTTCCGTTATTGATTTTAATTTTGCCACTCCGGTAGCAGAGGGCGAATACCGAGCAAAAGCAGCAAAAGTTAAACTTCCGTCAGGTGCGTTTAAGAAAAATAATAAATTTAATAAAAACAATAAACCTCAAACTGAAGAAGCGCCTGTTGAAACGATTGAAGAAACAATTGAACGACCAACAGTTGATACCGAGCCTGCAGTTGTTGCATCTGAAGAAACAACAAGAAAAGAAAATAACAAACGCAACAGAAAAAATCGTTTTAATAAAAATAACAAACCTCAAACAGAAGAAGCACCTGTTGAAACTGTAGAAGCTGAAGTTCAAACAGAGGTTCCGACGGAAACACCTAAAGAAGAAAAGAAAAAGCCAACAAGACGCAGAACTTCTAAAAAAGCCGTAGCGGAAGAAACTCCTGTTGCAACTGAAGAAACTATAACTGTTGAGGAAGTTATAGAGGATAAACCTAAAAAGCGACCAAACAGAGGTGCTTCAAAAAGAAAAACAACAAAGAAAAAGGTTGAAAATGAAGAATAATTTTTACAGAATAATAATGACGGTTATGGCGGTATTATTTACGGCCATGCCGTCATTTGCTTCGAAATTGACTCCTGAAATGAAGACGGTTATGTCAAAATTCGGGCTTGCAATGGGCGGTGTTGTTGCATTTTCTCTGATCTTGTATATAGGATTATCTTTGTATAACAAGTTTTTTGTCGGAGAACAGATTAAAGATTTTAAATTGAGAAAAGATTCATTGCGTACACCTGCAGATAAAGATGAAGCGGTTATGATGTTTATTGCCAAAAATCGCTTGAGGTAGTTGTGAAAAAAGGTTTTTCCGCTATAGAAATGTTAATAGTTCTTGTTGTTTTACTTGCCTGCTTTTTTATTTTTAAGGGTGTTAATCCTGTTAAATCAGTTATAAATGAGCATAAGGAAATTAAAACAAGACAGGAATATATAAATCATCAACTCGAAGAAATCCAAAAGGCAAAAAATCTTCGTGATGTGCGAATTAAGCAAGATTTGGAACGGAGTTATTAATGAAAAAATCTACTTTATTTGATATAATTTCGCCGGTCATGGCCGGACCTTCAAGTTCTCATACTGCAGGTGCGGTTCGTCTTGGGCTTCTTGCAAGAAATATTTATAAATCTGTGCCGAGAAAAGTAGTGTTTAAACTTTATAATTCCTACGCACATACAGGCAAAGGTCATGGAACGGATAAAGGTCTGCTTGCCGGAATTTTGGGACTAAGTGTTTCAGACAGAAGAATTAAAGATATTTTTAATAATGATATTTCAAAAAATATTGAATACAAATTTGAATATTTTGACAATTTTCGCAGACATCCAAATGCCGTAGATATTGAACTATATGGTGACTATAATATGAAAATTTCAGGTGATAGTGTTGGTGCAGGCGAAATTCTTATTACAAAAATCAATGATTTCAATGTGGCTTTGTCAGGGAACTATAACACTTTGATTATTGTTTATAAAGATAAACCGGGTATGATTTCAAGCGTAACCTCTCAACTTCAGGGCGCAAATATAAATATTGCGTCACTAAATTGCGACAGAAGTGCAAAAGGGCAGGATGCATCAATGATTATTTGTATTGACGGAAATCTTAAAGACGAAATTGTCGAAAGTATTGAAAAAACTGATGATATTTATTTTGTAACTTATGTAAAAAAATTGGAAAATTAAAATGGATATAAATATTAGCACATTTGAACAACTTCATAATGTCTGTATATCTGCAGATAAAATGATTTATGAAATAGCACAGGAAGTTATGGCAACATCTCAGGATATATCTGTTGATGAAGTTCGTGTCTTTGCAAATAAGAGTCTTTTTGCGATGAAAGAAGCGATAAATTCCGGTCTAAACAGTTGCGAGCCGTCTTTTAGCGGTATGTGCGGTACTGACTGTAATAAATTACAAAAAAGATTTGAAAAAGAGGGCTCAATGTTTGGTTCTTTATTTGAAAAAATCGTTGAGTATGCGCTTGCAACAAGTGAAGAAAATATTAGAATGGGAACTATTGTTGCCTGCCCGACTGCCGGTTCTTGCGGAATTTTGCCTGCCGCATTAATAGGGGTGAGCAGACAGTATAATTATTCTGAAACTGAGCAGTTAAATGCGCTTATTACCGCTGGTGAAATCGGCAGAATTATTTCAATAAAAGTTGCGCTTGCCGGTGCGGTTGCCGGTTGTCAGGCAGAATGCGGAACAGCATCTGCTATGGCTGCAGCGGCTGTTTGTCAGTTGAGGGGCGGAAGTGTAAAACAAATACTCAATGCCTCTGCACTTGCACTTAAAAATCTTTTGGGTTTAACCTGTGATCCTGTTGCAGGTTTGGTTGAAGTTCCGTGTGTTAAACGCAACCCGTTTCTTGCAGTTCATTCAATTACGGCGGTCGAACTTGCACTCTCAGGTGTTGAATCAAAAATCCCGTTTGATGAGGTTGTTGATTCCATGGCTCAAACAGGTGCGTTGATGTCTCCTATGTTGAAAGAAAGTTCGCAAGCGGGACTTGCAACAACAAAAACAGGTTTAAAAATCAAAGCACAGGTTTTTGGAGGTTAAATGAAGCAAAATATAATTATTGGTATTTTGATAGCAGTGATTGTAGTTCTCTTATATATCATTTTTCATCCGTCACCTGTTACGCAAAGAAAAACGGAACATGCTTCGCAACTTGCTGCTCAAACTACATTGGAACAACCTGAATCGGTTATTGAAACTTCACCTCCAAGTCAGTCAAATTCTTCCCCCCTTGTGCCGGAATTCAGAATAAATGACAGGCATAATTCAAATTCCTATAACCAACAGGCAGAATCTTCTTCTGATAAATATTTTACAAATTCCGAATCGCAAAATTTTAACCGTTCTTACCGTGCTGAACCCGAACAGAATTATGCACAAATTCCCAAAGAGCCAAATATGCTATCTGACAGGGGCAGAGATGCAGGGGCATCAGTATTGCCGCCTGTTCCTGTTGTGAAGCGTCAAAAAAATTTTGAAAATAATTTGTCAATGTGTATGCCTTATAAAGAAACTATGACAACTGAATATATGGGAATGAAAATGAGGTATAACATTGAAATTCTGGGCTGGATAAATAATAAATGTGTCCTGAATTTTGATGCAAGTATGCTTGATGCAGGTACGACATTTGAGGATACTTACGGTTTTGCACCGGGCAGTGTTGAAGTTTTTGGTTTTGCGCCAAAAGTACGCTGCGAATTTACCAAAAAACAACTTTTATATGTTGGAGATAATATTCTTCAGGAAAAGAGTAAAGACCGCAAAATGCTCAAAGATCCAAATCAGATTGAATTTCCCGAAATGAAAGATATGTCGATTTCTGATATAAAACTTTTGCAGATTATTTTAAACGATCGTGCCTGCAAAGTTGTAAACGCAAATGATTTTATTCAGATTTTTCAAAGTTTGTTTGAATTTTAGCCCATTCATATTTTGTTACCAAAAGTTATGTAATTTTCTTGCACTATGAGTATTTTGATAGTAAAATATTTGTTATAGGGGAGAAATTATGGAATTTTTCAGAAAACACCAAAAAGCCTTTATAATAGTGATGGGAACTTGTTTTCTATTATGGACTTTCGGGTCTATGCTGTTTATGGCTTTTTCTTTGATGAAATAACTTGAAGTATGAAGATTAAAAATATATTAAAATATGTATTTGTGTGCATTATTGCATTCGGTATCATCGGATTAGTCGGTGATCCTGTTTTGAGTGCGCCTGCGCAGTCTTCCGCTCAATTAAAACAGAAATTAAGACAGACAAATAATAAAAGAAATTATCTGCAGCAGCAAAAGCGTAACGCAGATTTGCGTCTGCGCAGAGAACAAAATAAACTTAGCAACAATCAGCAAAAACTTGAAGTTGCTCACGAAAAACTCCAAAAAAATACTATTCGTTATAATAACCTTGTAACAAATCTTTCGTCTATGGAAGTGCAATTAAATCACGCTCTTGCCGAGTTTCAAAAACTTGATGCTGCTATGAAACAGCGTATTAGACAAGTTTTTATGCACCAGAGAACAGGAATGTTTGATTCAATATTGAATGCGAGAGATGTTAATACTCTTTTAGACACATTCTATTTTGAAAAAATTGTTATTATGGAAGATTACAGGCGTATTCAGGCACTTAAAGCAAAAGCACAGCATATTGCAGCCCTAAAATCACAGGTTGAGCGCCAAAAACGAATGATTGAATCTTCTATAAGAGATATCAATAATCAGCGTACGGCTATTCAAAATTCAATCGCTGCAAATAAATCAATGATTGAAAGGCTAAAAAAAGATAAAGCGTATTACGAAAAAACCGAAAAAGAACTTGCTAATCAGTCAGCAAACATTCAAAACATGATTGCAAAATTATCTAAAAACAATGCAGGTTCATCATCTCAGGTTAAAATAACTTCAACCGGATTTATCAGACCGATTTCAGGGCCTATAACATCTCCGTTTGGATATAGAATACACCCGATATTCAAAAGCAGAATATTTCATTCGGGTATAGATATCGGAGGGCCTAACGGTGGTGCAATAAAGGCTTCAAATGACGGTAAGGTAATATATTCAGGTTGGTACGGCGGATATGGTAAAGTTGTAATATTAGACCACGGTGTCGTAAACGGTCAGCCGATAACGACTTTATATGCTCACATGTCATCTATCGGAGTCTCAAACGGTCAGATGGTTAAAAAGGGCCAAACTCTTGGCAGAGAGGGTTCAACAGGGTACAGTACAGGTCCTCATTGTCACTTTGAGGTTCGTGTAAACGGTAAACCTGTTAATCCGCTAAATTATGTTAGATAAGGAATAGATAATTGAAAAAATACTTAATTCTTATAATTTCATTTATGATTATGTCAATAATGCCTGCTATTGCGCAAGAAGGCATTGATGCATCGGTGCAGGAACCGGAAGATATTATATTCCAGTCTTCGGCAAGCAAATTGATGGATGTATTGGAAAGTGATGTTAATTTTGACCCGATACATGCCCCATTCAGCGGGAATTCTTACAAATCTTCTGATACTGATCCGACACGAATGCCGCTTTTTAAGCAAATACGCTTAAGAAGTACTTACAAATACAGACAAATTGTATCAAAAGATAAGTCTAAGCCTTCTGAGCATAAACCTTTTTGGAGGAGAAATGAAGTCAAATTAGAGCCTGTAAAAATTGAAGATACTTCCGATAATTCTTCAAATGAATTGCTCAATTCTATTGATAATGCTGCAAATATTGAAACTTCGGATGTTTCTCTTGAAGCAGGTATAAGCGAAGAAAATGTCGAAAAACAACTTTTGCTTGATGCTTCTAATATAAATTATGACAACCAAACAGGACAGATGGTTGCAACCGGCCGTCCTATATTGTTTTTACCCCCGCAAAATACCAAAGTTATTGCGGACAAAATGACTTATGATGATCAGGGTAATATTCTTAATGCCGAAGGTAATGTTGTAACAATAAGAGACGGTAAAGAAACACATTCTGATTATCTTGTTGTTAATTTAAACGAAGAAACAATTGATGCGGATAATATTTTTTCAGAATTTCCGAATCTTAATATCACTGCAGAACATGGTACTCAGCAGGATGGTCTTTTGATATTTAAAAACGGTAAAATGTATTCTGATAATGACACGATTTACCGTTTGAGAACTCAGATGGTTGGTCCGAAAATATCGGATATGATTATTGATGATGATGAAAGAGCCCTGTTTTTTGGACATCCTGACCATACTGTTGATATAAAGGTAAAGAGTATTGAAATTGATGCAAGAAAAAATCACGATGTTATAAAGGCAAAAGGTATAAAAATAGGTCATAATGATAAATATTTTTTCAAGTGGCCGTCAATTACAATGTATACAAATAAAGAGCGTGATTATTTTGAAGGAAATTATCCTGAATTTGGTTCTCAAAGAAAAATAGGTATGTTTGCAGGTCCGGGGCTTGCTTTTAGCGGTCCGTTCGGCTCAGTGTTAAAAGTTATCCCTATGGTAACATATAAAAACGGTTTTGGATTTGGTGGAATGTTAAAATATGTCAATAAATTCAACCGTACGGAGTTTGGATATTCTACAAGAAGAAGCACTTTTATTTTGAGAGGTCGTCAACAACTTGATGATGATTTATATTTGCATTATGCATATAACAATTATGTTGATGAGTGGTTTACCGGAGCGAGAATGCCAAAATATATTGCTGAAATTGTTTACAATAAAGGCTTTATGCACCAAGGGTTCTTAGGCGGTAACAGAGATATGACATTCTCTCATCGTGCAAGTTTTGGGTTTATGAAAGATGATGATGAGAATACAAATGGTGAACATTATCGTAATAATACAAACTTCTCTACTACAAGAACAAAATACATGGCGCAGATTTATCAGACATTGTATCATTATGCCAATCCTAATACAAGAGTTGCAATCAGGGCAGGTGTTTCAATGCAGGGATCTGCAGCAATTTATGGCAGTGGAGATACACAGTTTATCGGTAGGGTAGGTCCAAATATACGCTCTCAATATAAAAATTGGATTCAGAGTATTACATATTATCTTTCCGGATATCAGGATGGGACACCAATGCCTCACTATGATGCGTACCGATATGGTTCAGGTAGTTTGCGTTTATCGGAAGCGTTAAGAATAAACAAATATATAACGGTTGCTTGGCAAACTTATATAAATTTAACTCATGATGCTCCTAACAAAAAGACTTTTCAGGAAAATGCATTTCTTGTGTCTTTAGGACCTGATGATTTTAAAGTGATATTAGGGTACGATTTTATAAGAGAAAGAACTTATTTTGGGGTTGATTTAGCATTTAATCCGAAAGGTACCACAGTAAAATATGATAAAATGGTCATAAAAAATCCTGAAAGATTAGGCAAAGATTCTGATAGCGGTAAATCGGTTGCGTATATTCGTCCTGTTCCTTTAGAACCCGAAAATAAGATGTTGTCATTATTTGATAAACCCGAAAAAGAAGCCAAAGTTCTGAAGTATGCAGAAGTTATTGAACTTGAGGATCCTGATAAGGAAAGGATTGATTAGTGTTTGAAGAAATAAAAGATGAAATAATTAAGTATGGCAAAATCGCCGGAGACAGAAATCTTACTCCCGGAATTTCAGGGAATATTTCTGTCAGATGTAATGATAAGATTGTTATCACATCATCAGGCAGTGCCAACTCCTTTCTAACGAGAGATGATATATGCGTAATTGATTTTGACGGGAATTTGATTGAAGGTACAAGAAAGGCATCAAGCGAAAAGTTTGTTCATATAGAGTTTTACAAAAAACGCTCTGATATTTGTGCGATATGTCATTTTCACAGTCCGTATTTAACCTCTTTTGCTTCAAGCGGGATGTCTGTTAGTGAAAAGGTTTTACCTGAAATTGTTTTTATGTTTGATGAAATTCCGCTTGCATCTTATGCAATTCCGGGGTCAAAATTGTTAGCACAAGAAACAGCAAAATACTTTGATAAATATAGTGTCGTTCTGATGCAGAATCATGGTGCAATCG
>Ga0256407_10011641_pt1 | contig 12125 bp, 11 predicted proteins | sample RumenRJG_04DNA_FD_193489 | JGI IMG/M metagenome (GOLD analysis project Ga0256407, IMG submission 193489) | Bovine rumen microbial communities from Lethbridge, Alberta, Canada - RJG_04 | ecosystem: Host-associated > Mammals > Digestive system > Stomach > Rumen | place: Canada: Alberta... | reverse complement strand
AGGTAGTGGTAATTTGCCACTACCTCTATACTTCTATTTTCTCTCAATATAAGGAAGTTCTGTATATGGAATTGTTTGATACTATTGAACTCATGAAAGCTCCTGATTATAAATCCAGATTCAAGGCCGAATATTATCAATTAGATATACGCTGTAGAAAGTTATCTGATATGCTTACTAAGTATCGTAATGGTACTCTACCATTCACACCTACCTGTAGTATAGAAGTATTATCAGCACAGCTTAAATGTATGGAACAATATAGAAGTATTTTACAAGAGAGAGCTGAAATTGAACATGTAAATCTCTAAATGAAAAAAAAACATATACATCGTATCACTAACAATGTATATGTTTTGACATGAGGAGAATTATGAATACTTATTCAGATAAGTAATATATAAATTAAATATAATTGAACCAAAAAAGAATACCAGGATATGCTCCCGGTATTCTCTCAATGTATTCATGATTATTTCTTATTCGCTTACGATTCCGATCGGAAAACCATTCATCATTAAGCAGCCATCAATTATCGTAAATCCAGGTTTTAACAGATGAACTATTTTACCAGATGTAGTCTTTGCCTCTTCTGTGTAAGTACCATTAGAATAGAATGAATACCACTTACATGTATCAACTATACGTGCAGTGTCGATATTCGCATATTCTGCTTCCTCTTCCTCTTTAAGAGCTTGAAGCTTAGCTTCTTCAACTACCTCTGCTATTGCATCAGTTACATCAGTTATCACTGTAGTCGGATCATGTGTTACAATCTTAGAACGTATCATCTGTAATAAGCCACATAACGCAACAGATACTGCTTTATAATTCATTACTGAATAGGGTAGTGCTGTGATAATTTTATGTGCTACAGAAAGCGCAAGTGTAGTATCACATACTGGAGCATCGTATTCATCTAACGAATATATGTCTGCTAGCAGCTCGTGGTAATCACAATCCTCATCTAAATCTAACACATGAATAGCATCAGCAATGGTTGTATCCTTTGATGACTTGATAAATTTTATCATCGCGCCAACCACGAAATTCATCCGAGAATCGAGCGACTTAGTCGGATCAATGTATACTTTATGCTCTCTCATTTTGTTAAAGATTGTAGCAGTTATACCGTCTAATGTAATAAGTATATTATCCATGATAATTCTCCTATTAATTACACTGAGACTAACATAGTTTTACTGATGATATCACCTGATATTCATCAACTCAGTGAACAGTGAATACTTATTAATCCACTATCACACTAATCATATATAAACAAAAAATATTGAAATAATATACGTTGTAGTGCTATACTCAGCACTACAACGTATGGTAATATTTAAAATTTAGGTAATGGTGCTAGCATGAGTTGTTTACTACGATCAAATATCGATTCATCAGGATTATCTAATCCGCCCATCATATCTCTTACGTTATCATCCATATTTTCCATCAGATTACCATCATCACCTATAAGCTGAGTGAATTGCTCTTTAGACCATTGTAATATATCCTGCATACGAGTAGATAAGTTAGGTTTACTACCAGTATCTAAAATTAACTTATAGATATATACATCAGCATCTTGACCGATACGGTATACACGATCTGATGCTTGATAGTAGTCTACTGAACGGAATGGTACATTAAGGAAAATAACAGTATTACACTCCACGATAGTGTGACCTGTTGATAGTACTTTAGTTGATGCTATCAGTGGATTGATAGATGGATCAGCTTTAAACTTATCTAACAATGCTCTTACCTGCTTAGAGTTAGTACCATCTATAACCATCGGGTTAAGCTTATTGCGCTTACAGTATTGCTCTGCAGTTTCTAAGCTGTCAGTATAGGAACTAAAGAGAATAGTTCTCTTTTCTGCTCTATTAATAACATCTATAACTTCCTTACCAATTAGATCAGTAGTCATAGCTATACGTAATCGCATTAATAAGTTACCTATAACTTCACCTAATACTTTAAACTTAATGTATTTGTATACTGATTTAGCATCTCTAAAATCTTTCTTAAGATTATTAGGTAAACTAGGTAGAATAACCTTATTCTCATACTGGTTAACTGATTGTATCAGTTCACGTACGTCAGGAGTTAGAAATACACCTTTTCTGGACTGGAATAAACCTCTAACTTCAGTTAACATCTTACGGTAAGATTGATATGCTGATTTATCGGCAGGTTTGAGACAATACTTAGCATAGTAGTCTAATATATCTTCCATCTTCTTAACGTATTCAGCTTCATGTTCTTTATAATACGCTAATCGCTGTGCCGTATATTCAATAACTAACTTGCGTATATTATCTAACGTATAATCATCACCATTAGCTATCTTAATTTTTAACTCTGCTTCATGTTTGCCTGGTAATTCAAGTACTTCAGCTTTGAGTTTACGGAACATGATAAATCCTAAACGATTACACAGTAATTCATTCATTAATGCTATATATCTACACAACCGTTTAAGTCTATCTTCTACATTAGAATCGTAAAATTTATCTAAGATACGGAAGATAGGTAAACACTCCATACCCAGAGCTTTTACTGGAGTAGCCGACATCAGTAAGATATCATCGAAATTATAGGTTTTACATAGATCAATTAACTCTGTTGTACGTTTAGCATGAATATCTTTAAAATTATGACATTCATCTACTATTACCATAGTTTCCTTAGGATTAATTAGATTTTTAAGTAACGGAATCAATTTACCTATAAACTCATAGTTAATAACAATATAGTCAACCGTAGAATTTAATTGTTCTATCGGATCAGCTATGGTCCAAATCTTGGTATTATGTACTGTATCATCTATTTCAACTGGCCACACATTTCTTGCTACAGTTAAAGGTGCGATAACGATAGCATGTTTCTTATGTAAGCATTCCTTGAGCATGATAGAAGTAGTAGACTTACCTAGACCAGTATCAAGAGATAATAAATAGCCTTTTAAATGTAGAGCTGTTTTTCTCTGCCAATATACATCTCTAATAAATTCTAATTGATGAGGTAAGGGAGTACGGCCTAGCTTAGCTAATACATTCAAATCTACAGCTGAATCTATCGTATTCTGGGTATCTTTATACCAGGTTTTTTCTATAAGAAGATTTTGTAACTTACTGAACTTAGCTACTGAATATCCATCTTCCACACCTTTATTTAAGATATAGATTAATTCCGGTACAAGGAATCTATGAAGCTTAAGCATACCAGTACTGCGTTTACTAAACAAAATATCACAGAAGGTTGGACTATGTCCGTACTTATGCTTGATAAATGTTAATAAATTATTTATTACATTACCATGAATTACAACAAAATTGCCCTCTTCTTCTACATCAAACATGTTACCAAAATAGAACATTCCCTTAAAATCTTCTGTATATATAGATGCTAGGCTCATAGTAGTTATTACCCTCTTACTATTCAAGATTTACATTGTACATAACATCATAATGTAGGGTGCAGTGAATGGTTAATCCCTAGATAATTATTTTTTCATAATGGAGAATTTTTTACTATGTATGATGATATCAATGATGCTCTTATAAAAGTACAAGAAATCCGTATGTCTATTAATCGCGATTTAGTTAAATATGATCAAGTTAAACGGCTTCATGATCATGCTGCTATACATGGTATCGATAGAACATTTCTTAAATTATTCGATGCTGATTTACTTAACTCAGTTTTTAAAACACAATTACCTAGCTATGAATCTGTGTATGATACTATTTATGATGATAGTTTCATAGCAGCTACTGAAGGTTTCTTAGGAAATTTAGCTAGCGGTATAGTAAATAAGATAAAAGCAGCATTTAAGGCTGTTCGTAAGGCAGCTGCTTATTGGCTCGATTATATGAAATATACTAAAATAAAAATGGGTGAATTAAAAGAAAAGTTAGACCAGTCCTCTTTTGAACAAGCAACTATTGAATATAAGGGATATACTTTAGAAAATTCATTTAAAGTACTTAAAACTATGCCAATAGATACATTACAACGTTTATCAGCTGATATCCGTAAGCTAGTTGACATACTTAGAACAGCTAAACCTGATGAAAATAAACTCAATGCATTATTGCAAAAATTTGGTGTTATGTTAAGTAAATTTGAGCACGATGTTGAAGCATTACCGGAATTAACTAAATCACAAGCTACGGTTGATAGAGCTACTTTGACCAAGCTCATAGATAGTACACTAACCCATGTAACTACCATAGATAGCGTTATGAATGAACTTGTTACCGCTGCAAACGACGCATTTTATGCTTTCGGTAAATGGGGCGAAGATTCTACGACGGAAACCGCAGGTGGTTTAATAACAAAGACCACTTATACAACAAATAATACAGGTCGGCTTATATTTGGGCTGTATGATGGTGTTATTGATCTATATACTGCAACGCTTAAATATGAAAAGCGTGCAATAAGGGCCATAATTAATTTATGCGACGCTGCTCTTTAATCTAAGTAAGTACTATAAATACTAGAATACATAATAAACGTTACTATATATACTTTTTGAAAAGTCTATATAGTTAACAGTAACTTAATAAACGAGGTTTTACAATGTTAAATTTAAATGCAATGTTTAATACGTCTAGTGATGTGTTTGATACTGGGGGGAAGGATAGTGAAGTTAATAACAAATCCCTCGATGCCGATTATTTGTTAAATGATTTATCATCCAGTATTAATGCTATTTCTAGTCAGTTTAGTGCACTGATGTCTAGCAACAACCGTATCAGCGATATGTATAGTTATATCAAGTTATACGGTGTTGATCGTGCTTGTGTACAAGTATATAATCGCGATGGGTTACTAACCGATTTAAGTAATGGTGTAGTGCCTGCTACCGAAGCTTTCTGTGAAAGTAATGTTAGCAAATATACCATCGCCTGTATGGAAGGATTGGGTGAATCTATTACTAAAGTTTTTAAATGGTGTATTGAAAAACTTAAAGCTATCGGTAAATGGATAGCTGATAAAGTAATCGGAGCATTCAAATGGTTAATGAGCAAATTTAGCAGTAATAAAAAACAGATAGCTGAGGGAATGAAACAAAGTGAAAAGCTCGCATCGATGGCTACTAAAGTCGATGGTGATGAATCACAAATTACGTCAGAGATGAAACAAGAGGTTTCTAAAGTTGACGAGACATATAAACAAGTCAGTACGAAGCTGCTATGGGATATACGGAATCGTGATAGCAGAGTAGAAACACATTATAGTTTGGCGAAGAGTTATTGTAGTGATATTGAGGAAGCTATACAAAAAGTAACAGACAACATATCTTTAATTGGTAGCAACAGCACAGGAGATCCTACTATAACGGATCGCGATAAGCGTAGGATTAAACTCTATCTACAGCATGATAGTCAATACGATATGGCTGGTGGCCTTACTACCCTCAGCAAGAAATATGAAAAAAAAGAACTCGAAATGCTAGAATACATTACTCAGGTATATACGACGATCTATAGTGGAAAAAATGAAGCAACTCCTGAATACGGAGGAATACTTAAACATTATATCAAATCACATATAAAGTTTACTAAAGAAGTGTATACCGCACTTGCTGCACATGAAAGTAAGATTGAAAAAATAATACAAGAGCTTACTGGACGTGCAGATGAGATTAAAAAGAAAATAGAACAGTTACATAAAGATCTTGCTAAAGCTCTAGAGAAAGTTGATGTCAATCACGAAAGTAAAATACACTCCGTCATAGGAGCGTATATTGCCGAAATAGCAGAGAATCTACAGGTATTAGTTAGTTTCATCAATGATTTAGCTCGGGACAGGTTTGTATCTATGATATCTTATGAGATGATTCATATAGGTGATCTGTTATTTAAAGAATTAAAATACTTTGAATTATAGAGTACTCGCATTAAAAATAATAAGTTTATAGATAAAAAATAACACAGTCCTGTAATAGGACTGTGTTATTATCTTTCTATTATGCCAAAATACTATTCCTCTTTGTGTTTAGCTCTGCAGTTAGGATAGCATTCGCACTATGGATCTTTCACCAATACACATTAATTATTTTATATTATATGAAATTAGAGTAATTGTACTTTAATCTGATTTAAGATTTAAACAAGGGAGGCGTATTATGCCAGTAACTCCAGGCTCATCTTCTAAGCTCAATACTGTACGTGGTGTTTCTGCAATGTTGGTAACAACTGCTGCTGAAGAAATTTCACTTGCTACAAAAGTATTGCCAGCCAATATTTTAGTTAAAAAATCTGATGACAAGATTTATATTACCGATGGTATTAAGACATTGGCAAACATTGATCCACTTACTGATCAGGTACTTACAGCAGCTGAAAAGACTGCATTATCCACAGCACTTAGTACAGGTTCATATGTAGCAGCAGCCGGTGGTGTGGTAGTCCATGATTCTAATGGTAAGATTGATGATGGTTCATTGAACGTAGTTGACAACGGTAAACTCGTTGAATCATACCTGTCTGAATACATAGATACAACCACTCACAAAGTACTGCTCAGCGCATTGCCTGATACAGTACGTGCTGGTGTAACATATGTAGCTGATATCACTGCTCGTGATGCACTAAGCGCTGAGCAGAAGAAATCACTGGCATTCGTTATCGATGCAACTGGCGATGCAACTGTTACACGAGGCGCAGCTATGTACGGTTGGGATGCAACTGCTAATAGTGGCGCTGGTGCATGGATTAAGATCGCTGAAGTTGAGTCTCTCGATCTCAACGTTGCAGAAATCGAATGCTCTTACACTAATGCTCAGGCTGCTGGTGCTATAATGTACGATCATCCATTATTGATTGATCCACTAACAGCTACCGATTTAGCAGCATTAGGTATAGAAGCCGCAGTTGTTGAAATTTATGTTTTCGCAAGTGGTAGCACAACTTGGATTTTAACTCCAAATGGTGATCTTTATGGTTGCGGAAATGGTTATTATGGTCAACAAGGATCCGGTGAACAGATTGATGCCGTTGAAACATTCACTAAAAGAGCTGAGAACGTTAAAACAGTTAGTTGTTCAGGAGGAACAACTTGGTATATAGATAATAATAATGATCTTTATGGCTGTGGATCTAACGCCGATGGTCAACAAGGATCTGGAACTTCTGGAGATACATCTAAAGTTTTAACATTCACTAAAAGAGCTTCAAATGTTAAAACAGTTAGTTGTACAAATTATACAACTTGGTATATAGACAATAATAATGATCTTTATGGCTGTGGAGCTAACATCGATGGTCAACAAGGATCCGGTGATCAGAATTCCGTTGAAACATTCACTAAAAGAGCAGAAAATGTTAAAACAGTTAGTTGTACAAATTATACTACTTGGTATATAGACAATAATAATGATCTTTATGGTTGTGGATATAATTATTGTGGAAATCAAGGATCTGGTGCTTCTGGTGATTCAGCTGATGTTTTAACATTCACTAAAAGAGCTGAAAATGTTAAAGAAGTTAGTTGCACCGACTATGTAACTTGGTATATAGATAATAATAATGATCTTTATGGTTGTGGAAACAGTGAGGTTGGAGATCAAGACTTTGGAAATTTCGATGCTTCTGTTTTAACATTCACTAAAAGAGCTTCAAATGTTAAAACAGTTAGTTGTGCAAATTATACAACTTGGTATATAGACAATAATAATGATCTTTATGGATGTGGATATAATTATGACGGAAATCAGGGATCGGGAGACACTGATGAAGTTTTAACATTTACTAAAAGAGCTAGTAATGTTAAAGAAGTTAGTTGTACAGCCTCTACAACTTGGTATATAGATAATAATAACAATCTTTATGGCTGTGGATTTAATTGTGGAAATCAAGGATCCGGTGATCAGAGTCCCGTTTTAACATTCACTAAAAGAGCAGAAAATGTTAAAACAGTTAGTTGTTCAATCTATACAACTTGGTATATAGACAATAATAATGATCTCTATGGCTGTGGAGATGGATGGAATGGTCAGCAAGGAAACGGTGCTTCTGATAATTCAGCTAGAGTTTTAACATTCACTAAAAGAGAATTATAAAATAATTGTGACTGATTATTGCTACATTTATGAAATTCACAAACTAAGTGTTGCACAATTAGAAGTTCTGTAGAAAGAAATGAGAAGATAAATAAAAAAAAATAACACAGTCCCGTAATAGGACTGTGTTATTATCTTTCTATTATGCTAAAGTACATTACTCCTCTTTATGTTTAGCTTTACAGTCTGGACAATATCCACAATGCGGATCTTTCAGTAAATCTGCTACAGGTATAGGTTCTCCGCATTCCTTACAGTATGTTACTGGAACTCTACGCCAAGTATCATGGGCAGATGTACCAATACCTCGTTTATTGTCTTGTACTGGAAACTTTTCATCAGGAAATTCTTTACAACGAACATGCCTACCCTGATTGATATTGCTAATAACACTAGTGCTCACATCGAATTTTTTCGCAATCCGATTTACCGAATAACCTAACTTAAGTAACTTAATTGTTTCACCTACCCATGTATGAGTCATACAGCCAAACCCCATGGGTTTCTCTTTAGAATCAACAGTATCAGTAAAACTCTTAGTATTACTATCAGTAGTGATTAATCCATCTATAGTAACATTACCATCGACAGCAGTAGTGCGTTCAATAACTGTGCTGATATCAGACATGAGCTTCTTTTCACATTTATCGCAGTAATACTTCTGTGCGTCAAATAGTAATTCATGCATCGGTATAGGTTCTCCACACTCCTCACATATTTTTATTGGTATATTATCACCTGGACGTCTGAAACCCGTTTCAGGCATTTCTCGTATCGGAAATTTACATATACCTTTAGCAGATAATGCAGCACAAACACCGAGAGTACCATTATTAAACTTCCTAAGCTTCCATGCTGGTACACCAGTATAATCTGCAATTCTTGATATACAGTAACCTGCCTTAAGTAATTTAAATATCACAACAAACTGTTTAGGATCATGTTCAATATGCTTAAATAATGTAGCAGTATTCTCACTAATATCATTAGTGATATTCACCACATCTCGCTCATTCGTCACATTTTCCTCATCCATGCTATCGACACACTTCTCGCTACTAGCTTGAGTGGTATAGTCATCAGGCTCATGTATTACAATATTACCATCAACATAATCAACAGACACGCTATCCGCTTCAGTAGTACATTGCAATTTCTTCAAGTTAATAATAATCTTCATAATTACCTCCTGTCTATACTAGACATAGATGCTAGGATAACCGAAATGTTTTATAACGATAACACTATGCTACTCGTTAACCCAGTTGAATAAGGCTTATGAATGTACCTTATTCATTAGTATTATATATAACTAAGAATATAATGAATCATGGCAGGAGATAACTATATGCTAGCAGAAATATACTTAGAAAATATCAAAACTAACTCTAAATTTCTATTAACTAAACAACAGTGTATATCTATACTAGATGATATACTTAGTATATACAGTAAAAAGTATGGATTAATTATTAAAGATGTTAAAATAGAACTATCAGAACAACCTAGGTATACTAATGGTAAAATCTGCAATAATCCGGAAGTATTTAAAAGTTATGGTGGATGTTGGACTTCTAAGAAAATCATCTATATCAATCCATACGCAATAAATGCATACTGTTATATCTGTAAGTTAGATATAACTAACGTCGATGTAACTGAGTTTCATTCATTCATGCGAACACTTATAGCACATGAGTTAGCTCATGGTGTATGGGAGTATTATAGTGATAAGAAGTTCAAAGATAGTATTCTCGAATCAGCTAAATCCAACAAGTTTAATACAGAGTATCTGGACTGGGTTAAAGAACATAACCCAGATAAACTAGAAGAAGAAACTTTCTGTGAATATATGGCAGATAGTATTACCACTGATAATCAGTTATATCTCTATAACGTTGTTGATAATACGTACGGTGATGCCACAAAGCTTCTTGCTAATTATGGTCTATGTTCTCCGTATGATATTTACAAACGAGATAAGCAATTATTTCACCGTATAGTATTTAAGAATTATCATGAACGTGCTGAGGAATTTTTAAATAAAGCTAATGCAACTGATGAAGATGTATTAGAATTTCTAGATAAAGGTAGACCACCTTGTACATCTAAGTGTATATTCTTTGCATTCGCTACAGTTGAGGAACTAGAATTGAGTTATACTAATAGGATTCAATTCCGAATTCCTTTTTCTGTTATTGAAAAGTATAGCATTGGCGATCCTATTAAGTTCCTAGGACGAATTCAAACAAAGATGACATTTCAAGAGCTTAAAGATAATTTATCAAAGCTAACGAAGCAAGCTATTATTGGAAGTAAGACAGCGAATAATACTAAGCTTAGATATAAGTATATAGTACACTGTGCAATACCAATGAAACCGATACCTATAAGTGAATGTGAGATTATATAACAAATAAAAAAAAAGAAGACCCTTCCCCTACATTGAGGGAAGAGTCTTCCTACTAAGTTATAGTTTACTTAATTGCTGTATAAGTTCATTTGCCATCTGTATCAGAATCATCATCTATCCATGCCTGAAAAGCATTTTCTTCAGTATATGACCAATTTATAGTACATTCAAGCTTACGACGTATGTTATTTAGAAACTGATTTATTTTAGACCATGTTGCTGGGTTATCAGTACGATAAGCCTTTACCTTGTTATCAATATAAGGTACTACGTTAGGTATACGTGATTTACCATTAGTATATTTATTGCATATAATCCTACGGCCATCAACATTTACTAATGTATCGATACAGAATAATACTGCTCTCCTTAGATCTTTAAGATCCATATAAGGAGTTACTTTCTTACAGTGTTTAAGTATCGGGTCCTTCAGGTGATCTGTTATTGCGGAAAATACTGCAAGATAAGCAAGCTGATCAGGACTACCTTCTTTTTCATGGTCTGGAAATATATGATCAGCACTATTCTTCAATACAGTAGTTACCAGTATCTCTACTACCTCAGCTATATGTGCTGCGTCATATATTATCGTATCGTCACTTCTGGTCTTCTCTTTCATTATCTACTCCATATGTATTTTTTAAATTTCCCGTTTCAACCAGATATATCGATCATCTTCTGTATCGACACCATGATACTTATATCCATGTCTCTTATACCACTCACCAACCCATGAAGTCTTCAGATATCTCAGGTATATTGTATTTACACAATGCTTCTTAGCATACCGTTCAACTTCCAGTAAAATGGTATTACCATATCCTTTACCTCTATATTTAGGGTATACATCAACGTTAGCCAAGTATGCTGATTGGGGATCATCATCGTAGTAATACAGGGCGAACGTATATGCTTCTGTATTATAGTATAAACAAATACCCCATGCTGTCTCTTTTTCACAGATGTTCATTTTCATTATCTACTCCAAATTCTAGTTCTTCAGCCATTTTGCCACAAACCGCAACGTCACACTTCATAGCCAGATATGGCTTTACTTCTTTAGCTAATTCGTCTGGAATATGTATCACATGCTTATGTGTATATTTACCCATGGATACATATTCGAAGTATTTGAGTGACGTAATCATATCTACAAATTCTTCAGTAATAAAGCGTGATTCTTTGAATATCGGTAGTCTACAGATGATTGTATAAATACCGCCAGCTACTTTATCAATCATGTGACCATCTGCCACCCATTTACGTTGTATCAGTTCTACGAAGATTTTCTTTTTACATAGAGTATCCAGACCCTCTTTATTTGTAACTAATACTATCTCAAGTTTTCCCATACTTTAACTCCTCACTATACCTTTAACTCAACAGGTTCACTTAACTTAGCGCCATATATCGTTGCTTCACGGTGTATGAATAAATAGGTTGCAATATTATTAACGTTATCTGGACAGTTAGACTCATATTCTAAATCGTCCATTTCTTCACCTATACTTGTACATTCATAATACGGAAGTGAGTTAATCGCTTCCATGATGTTTTCATTCATAAGCCATGAATAATTTATCGTATCAATATCAAGATGATAAATACCGCCAAATACATCATCTATTT
>Ga0256407_10011640_pt1 | contig 12126 bp, 7 predicted proteins | sample RumenRJG_04DNA_FD_193489 | JGI IMG/M metagenome (GOLD analysis project Ga0256407, IMG submission 193489) | Bovine rumen microbial communities from Lethbridge, Alberta, Canada - RJG_04 | ecosystem: Host-associated > Mammals > Digestive system > Stomach > Rumen | place: Canada: Alberta | collected... | reverse complement strand
ACCCGTCCGGCAAGCCGCTCGGTTCGTCCCAGCGCCACGGAACGGTGTTTCCTCTTTCCGACGCCATCGCGGGGCTGCTCGCAGCGCGCTCGTTCATGTGCGACATCTGCCATCTCGCCAAGGCCGGTGCGGACAACCCCGCCGTCGGCCCCGAACTTGACGGCTACGTGAACACGTTCAACGATCTTGCCGCGACGATAACCGCGGACGTCGCAGGCGAAGCCGGGCGCATCTGCGCCGAAATCGTGCACGGCTACAACGCTGCAACCGCCGAGGACGCGGCGGCGTTCGCGACGCTCCGCGCCAAGCTCGACGCTTCGCTCGCCGGCACGCGCCTTGCGAAAGACCGCGCCGCAAAGACGCTTTCGACGATCATGATCCCCGAGGCTCTCGACTACCCGCTCTGAGGAAACGCCATGTCCAAGAATGCAAAAACCTCTGGCGGGAAGAAACTCTCCGGACTCTACACCCGGGAAGACCGCACCGCAGCGATGGCTGCGGCGGACCGCAAGGCGCAGGACGCCTACGCGGCGGATTACATGGGCTTTCTCGGCGCGGCCAAGACCGAGCGCCTTGCATACGCCGAAGCCGTTCGCCGCATAGAAAAGCGCGGATTCAAGCCGCTCTCGTCGTTCCGCGTTCTCAAGCCCGGCGACAGGGTGTGGCGCGGATATCACGGCAAGACGCTTTTCGCGGCCGTAATCGGCAGTGAAAAGGTTTCCGCCGGCGTGCGCGTCGTCGGCGGCCATACCGACGCGCCGCGCATCGATCTCAAGCCGGTCCCTGTTGCGGAAAAGGGCGGAATCGCTTATTTCGACACGCATTACTACGGCGGGATAAAGAAATTCCAGTGGGTTGCCCACCCGCTCGCGATCCACGGCGTCGTCTGCAAAAAGGACGGTTCGACCGTCGGAATTTCCGTTGGCGACAATCCCGGCGATCCGGTATTCATGATTTCGGACATCCTCCCCCACTTCGGCAAGGATCAGGCGAAAAAGCCCATGTCCGAGGCGATAGCCGCCGAGAATATGGACATCCTTGCGGCGACGACTCCCGGCTCCGGCGGGGAATCCGGCGGCAAGGACAAGGTCAAGGAGAACGTCCTGCGCATTCTTTCGGAGCGCTGGGGCGTGGAGGAGGAAGATCTCGTTTCGGCGGAGCTTGAAGCCGTTCCCGCGGGACTGCCGCGCGAAATGGGACTCGACCGGTCGATGATCATCGGCTACGGGCAGGACGACCGCGTCTGCGCATACGCGGGGCTGAAGGCTCTCGCGGATCTCGGGAAGACGCCGCGCAAGACCGCCGTGGTTCTTCTTTGCGACAAGGAGGAAATCGGCTCCGTGGGCGCGTCCGGCATGGATTCCACATTCTTCGAAAACTCGATAGCCGAACTCGTCGCGCGCCAGGAGCCTTCTGCGGGCGGCATCGCGGTCAGGCGCGCGCTCGAGGCGTCGACAATGCTTTCCGCGGACGTGTGCGCGGCGGCGGATCCGATCTTCCCCGAGGCGGATTCCCCCGGCAACATGGCGCGTCTCAACGCAGGCCCGTGCATGATCAAATACACCGGCGCCGGCGGCAAGTCCGGAGCGTCGGACGCGCGGCCCGAATTCATCGCGCGGCTGCGCCGCGTTTTCGACGAAGCCGGCGTGGCGTGGCAGGCCGGCGAACTCGGCCGCTGCGAAAAAGGCGGCGGCGGAACGATCGCAAAGTTCATGGCCTACTACGGCATGGACGTGATCGACATGGGAACGCCGCTTTTGAACATGCACGCGCCGTGGGAAGGCTCGTCGAAGTTCGACTGCTGGATGACATACCGCGCATACGGGGCGTTCTTCGCCGACGGACATGGAAAGTGACGCAGTCCAGAATGCGGGGCGCCCGCCGCTCGATTTCGCGGCCGCCGCCGCGCTGGTTTCGGGTGCCAAACGCATACTCGTTTCCGGCCATCTCAGCCCGGACGGGGATTCGCTCGGATCCATGATTGCGGTGCAGCGCGCTCTGTCGTCGCCGGAGCGCGCGGTCGTGGCGACTGCGGATCCGCACGCTTTCGGCGCGCCGGGATTCCTCGAAGGCGCGAAAGACATCCTCCCCCTCAGACGCCTCAAAGGGAAAAGATTCGACCTGCTCGTAAGCGTGGACTGCGCTTCGGCCGACAGGCTGCCGCCGGAGGTGCGCCCGTTCGCCGCCAAACTTCCCGTTCTGGTGATAGACCACCACATTACAAACACGCACTTCGGGACGGTCGAACTGATCGACCCCGCCTCGTCTTCCGCCGGCGAACTTGTGTGGGAGTTCCTCAAGCGCATGGACGCGCCTTTGGACCGCGCGGCGGCCGAGGCGCTGTGGGTGGCTATAGTCACGGATTCGGGACGCTTTGCGTACGATTCCACGCGGCCCGGCACCATGACCGCCGCCGCAGACCTCCTTTCGCGCGGGGTCCGCACGGCGCTCATAAACGACATACTCTTCTGTTCGTTCAAGGCGAAGTCGGTCGCGCTCAAGCGCAGGGCGTGGCGGTCTCTGCACATCTGGAAAAACCGCAAGGTGGCGGAAGTGACCGTCACGCGCGAGGACTTCCGCGAAGTGCGCGGCTCGAAGGCCGACATAGAGGACGCCGTCGAGATTCCGCGTTCCGTGGCCGGCAACGAAATCGCCCTTTTCTTCTATCAGATTCCGGACAGGACGCATGAAACGCGCGTCTCCATACGCACGCGCGCCCCCTGGGACGCGACGGCTCTCGCCGTGCGATTCGGCGGCGGCGGCCACCTCCGCGCGGCGGGCTGCACGGTGAAAGCGCCGCTTTCCGCCGCAAAGCGCCAGGTCCGCGCGGCTGTCGCGGAAATGATGAAAAACCGTCCGTCCCCCGAAAGCGCCAAACCCGCCCCTCCCCCGCAAGTGCAGGACGGAACGGAACCTCCGCAGGAAAGTCCCGGCAAGTGAAAGAGATACTGATACTGACCGACGGCAAGGCCGGACACGAAAACCAGTCGCGCGCGTTCGCGCGCGCTCTCGGCCTTCCGTTCCGCGTTGTTCCGGTTTCGTTCCGTTTCCGCGGGGCGAAAGCGCTTTCGTATCTTCTCGACCGCGCCGGGGCGAATCCGCTCTTTCCCGTGGAGCTTCCCCATCCGCTTCCTTCCCCCGGCGAAATCGCCGCCGTGGTCGGGACGGGCTCCGGCACGTTCTACGCCGCGAAGTCGCTTGCGAAAAAGCTCGGCGTTCCGTCCGGCGCAGTTCTTTATCCGCGCGGCTACCGCATCGGAGGTTTCGGGTGCATCCTCGCGCCGTCTTTCGACAGACCCGCGGAAAGGCCGAACGTAATCGGCATTCCGGTCAACCTTACCGCCGCAGATTCCGCTTTCTACAAAGAAGGGACGGAAAAGTTCCTTTCACGCTACAAACCCTCCGCGAAACCTGCGGCGGCGGTAATCCTCGGCGGGCCGAACAAGGCCGCTTCCATGACCGCGCAGTGGGCGAAGGAAACGCTTTCGGGCGTATTCGACGCCACGCCGGACTGCGAACACTGGATCACGACTTCCCGCCGCACGCCCCCGGAGGTCGAGGCTGTCGTCGATTCTTTCCCGTTCGACTACAAGCTCGTCTATTCGCGCGACAGGTTCAATCCGATACCCGCGTTCGTCTCACTCGCATCGCGGCTGTTCGTTTCGGCGGAATCGACGGGTATGCTTTCAGAGGCGGTCACATACGGCTCAAGCGCAGTCTCGGCGCTCGACAATCTCGGCGCAGGCCGCACGAAATTCCGCCGTTTTCTGGAAGGTCTCGTGAAGCTCGGCGCTGCGGACGTCTTCGCCCCCGGCGCGAAAGGCGGCAGCGTGAAGATCGACCTCTCGCCGCAATTCTCCCGCGCCGCGGCACTGCTTGGAATCTCCAGGAACCAAGTTCGGCAGGGCCTCGTCGCAGCACTCGAAAGAAGAACGGAAAGAGGCTGAAGGCGGACAAGGGGAAAACCGGTGGAATTCAGTGAACTGGTCGATTCTTTCGCAAAACGCAACGGCATCGCGGGCCTCGCGGACGAGGGCGCATCTGTGTTTTTCACCCGGGTGGTTTGAGATTGGAAACAACCGGAACAACTGGAAAAAACAACGAGCGTACGCCAAAGGAATGTTGTTTCAAACAGTTGTTTCCCGTCATCAAAAAGCGAGACGGTGAATTACGCAGATGCGCCCGGTCTAATGCAGGCTTGATTTCCGCGCCGGTTTGCGGTAAAGTTTGCGCATAAAGTCCTTACGGCGCAATGTCATGCCTGTGAAACGCAAATTAGAAGACAGACTTCCCGAATCCGCGGCCTTCGCGATGATAGGCGGCGGAAGGCGCTCTTTCATGGGCGCGATACACCGCGCGGCCGCGGCGAAGGTGGCGGGACTGCATCTCGCGGCCGGAGCGTTCTCCTCGTCCTACGACGAGTCCAAGGCGTGCGCCGCCGAATTCGGCGTGCCCGAAGACATGGCGTTCTGGAACTACCGCAAAATGCTGCGCAAGTTCGCGACGCTCCCGCCGTCCCGCAGAATAGCGTTCGTCTCCGCCGTGCTGCCGAACGCGCTGCACTACCCGGCGGCGATGTCGGCGCTCGATTCCGGAGTGCCGATCCTCGTCGAAAAGCCTTTTTCATGCAACCTCGACGAAGCCGCGAATCTCGAATGGAAGCAGCGCAAGTGCGGAGTGCCGCTTCGCGTGGCCATGCCTTACCGCGCGTATTCGATGCTTCGCACGGCGCGCGAAATGATCGCTTCCGGCGAACTCGGCACGCTGCGGAGGTTCGCGTTCTCCTTCCTTTCCTCCTGGATGGCTCGCCGCATTGAAAACCAAGGCTCCCGGGGCGCGCTTTGGCGCACCGACGTGCACTTGAACGGGCCCGGCGGAGTGGTCACGGAATCCATTCCGCACATGCAGCACGTGCTTGAATGGCTCACAGGTCTTGAAATTTCCGAAGTCGCCGCCGACCCTGCCGTGACGGTGCCAGGCCGGATACTGCCCGACGAGTGCAACACTCTTGTGCGCACCGTGCAGGGCGTCCACGGCGTGTTCATGTCGTCGCGCGTGGCCATCGGCCACCGCGAGGGACTCGCCTTCGAGATTTCCGGCGAGAAAGGCTCCCTGCGCTGGCGTCAGTCCATGCCTGCCGAAATGCGTTTCGAACGCGACGACGGAACGTCGAAAACGTTCACGGACGGAACCGCTTCCGGCGTGACGACGGCGTTCGAAGCGCCCTTCGGCGACAATGCCGCTTTCATAGACGCGCTTTCCGCCGTATATCTGCAGTTCGCCCGCGAACTAGTCGCAGGCCTTGCCGTGAAGCCGGAAGAGCGCATAGGGCTGGACGCCAAGGAAGGGCTTCGCTCTTCCGCCGTGACGGACGCGGTAGTCCGTTCGATCGCATCCGCGCTGCCTGCCATAGCCGCCGGCGAATCGTCGATCCTCACGACTTCGCGCGAGATATTCGCGCCGCGCGACGATTCCACCGCCCTCAAGTGGACGAAAGTGTTCACGCCTTCGATACGTCTATGAAGGATTCGGAGCCGTTCTTCTATCCGCCCTGGCGCGACTGCGGCGGGTTCGGCCCGGTCGCGGCGGCGGAGCGCGTGCGGAGATTCCTCGCCTCTCCCCCGGCCGACGTGTTTTCTTCGCGCGTTCCGGTTTCGGAACGCCACATGCAGGCCGTATGGTTCGATTCCGCCCTGCGTCCGGCCGGGCTTGAAACATCCGGCGGCGAGAGCGTCAAGGTGGTCGATCCCGGCATCTGGAACCTCGAAGCGGGACCTGATTTCAGGAACGCCGTTCTTGAAATCGGCGGCAGACGCGTCTGCGGCGACGTGGAAATCCACATGAAGCCGTCGGGCTGGAACGCGCACGGACATTCAAGCGATCCGGAGTATTCGCGCGTAGCGGCGCATGTGACCTGGTTTCCCGGCCCTCCCCCGGCCGGACTTCCCCCGGGGGCGGTTTCTATAGCGCTTGGCGATGCCGTCGCAGCCGCCGGACGGTTCGCGCCCGAATCGATAGACCTTTCCGCATATCCCTATGCGGCGATTCCCGAAACGCCCCGTCCCTGCGCCGCAGTCCTCTCTTCCGATCCCGACCTCGCCGTGGCCGTTCTCGTCGCGGCGGGAAAGCGCAGAATATCCGTAAAGGCCGCGCGTTTCGCCCGGGAACTCGGCTCGGGGGGACAGCCGGAGCGCGTCCTCTGGCGCGCCCTGCTCGGCGCGCTCGGCTACAAGAACAATTCGGAACCGTTCGCGGCGCTTGCGGATGCCGTTCCGCTTGAAACCCTTCCCCGCGACCGGGAGGACGCTCTCGCGGTTCTTCTTGGAGCCGCGCGCATTCTGCCGGATTACGACAGAACGCGTGACGGCGAGGCTGCGGCGTTCGCGCGGCGTCTAGCCGAACGCTGGTTCGCCGACGGGCGCGAACGCGTTCCGCCGGGGCTGCGCCCCAGGTCCGGCGGCGCGCGTCCGGCGAATTCGCCAGTGCGGCGGCTCGCAGCGGCGGCCGCTCTCGCTTGCGCCCCCGGAGGTCTTCCGCGCCTTTCCGGCGACCTCTCACCCCGTGCGCTGCGCGCATTCTCGGCATCCGTCGCGCAGGCGGCGGCATGGCCGTTCTTCGAAAAGCATCTTGCGTTCTCGTCGAACCCGGCGTCCGGCGGCGCGGAAAGACACACGTCTCTTCTCGGCGCTCCGCGCATCGCCGCGCTCGCGGCCAACGTGTTCGTTCCGTTTGCAATTGCGTCCGGCGCCGCGAAGGAACCGCCCGACTGGCTTCCGCCCGAAGACATTTCAGGCAAAGTGCGGCTGGCCGCCTCGCGGCTGCTCGGCCGCGACCACAACGCGGCGCTGTACTCGTCGAACGGCGTCTGCCTGCAGGGGTTTTTGCAGATCGTGCGCGACTGCTGCATGCGCTCCCACCCGGGATGCGCTTCGTGTCCGCTCGCGGACGCGCTTGCGGGAGGTCCCGGGGCCGGCGCGGGAGGCGCGCAGTGAGCAAGGCTCCGCGCATTCTGCTGCTTACGCCGCCGTTCACGCAGCTGAACGCGCCCTATCCCGCGACAGCCGCGCTTGCCGGGTATCTGCGGCCTCTCGGCGCAACCGTGTTCCAGCGCGACCTTTCCGTGGAAACCGCGCTGCGCATACTTCCGCGGCTTGGAAATCCGCAAACGACCGCCGCCGCGCTTTCGTACCTGCGCGGGCGCAATCCCGGCGCGGCGCATCTGCTGGCGCGGCCGGGCTATCTTCCGCTTTCGGACCGCGCGATGGAGTCGATCGCTCCGTCGGGAAGCGGCCTGTCGCCGGACGAGTCTATCGAAGCGTCCTTCGGCATGCTGGGTGTTTCCGACCGCGCGAAACTTTTCGCATCGCTGTATCTCGACGATCTCGCCGAAGAATACAGACGCAATGTAGATCCCGATTTCGGGTTTTCCCGCTACGGCGCTTCGCTTGCAGAATCAGCGCCGGATTTCGACGCGATCGTGGAACGGCTCGAACGACGTACCGAAACCGATTCGATTTTGGAAGAGCTCGTCCGGGACGCACTCGCCGAAAGCGCGCCGGACCATGTCGGCGTGACCTGCCCCTTCCCCGGAACGCTCCTCGGCGCGTTCCGCATAGCGCGAGCTGTGCGGCGCGCAGCGCCGGGCGTGAAAACATGGCTTGGCGGCGGGTATGTATCAACAGAATTGCGCTCGATGGAAGACGAAAGGGTGTTCGACTTTTTCGACGGGCTGGTGTTCGACGAAGGATACGCTCCCATGGCCGGCATTCTTGGATTCGGCCCGATGGTGCGCACGATGACCCGCGAAACCGCCGGAAGCGTTCCGCAGTCCGCCGCCGAGCCGTGCGTGCCGCCGTTCGTCGCTCCGGACTACAAAGGGCTGGATCTTTCGCTGTATTTTTCGATGCTAGAAATGGCCAACCCGATGCACAGGCTGTGGTCGGACGGCAAATGGATAAAACTCCAGCTCGCGCGCGGCTGCTACTGGCGCAAGTGCGCGTTCTGCGACGTTTCGCTGGACTACATCGGACGTTTTGCGATGCCGCGCGCCGGAGAGATAGCCGATGCCATGGAAAGGCTTGCGGACGAAACCGGGGAGACCGGGTTCCATTTCACGGACGAAGCGGTGCCGCCCGCCCTCGCACGGGCGCTGTCGAAGGAACTGCTGCGCCGCGGCCGCGTTTTTTCATGGTGGGGCAACATACGTTTCGAAGAGGAATACGCGGGGCCTCTCGCGCAGTTGATGGCGGATGCCGGATGCATTGCCGTCACGGGCGGCCTTGAATGCGCCAACGACCGTCTCCTTGCGCTGATGCGAAAGGGAATCACCCTCGAAGGCGCGCGGCGCGCGATGCGGGCTTTCGCAGACGCTGGAATACTCGTACACGCGTATCTCATGTATGCATTCCCCACGCAGACGCTGCGCGAGGCGGTGTCGGCGCTGTCGTTCGTGCGCGACAGATTCGCCGCCGGCGAGCTCCATTCCGCGTTTTTCCACAGATTCGCCCTAACCGTGCATTCGCCCGTCGCGGCGGAGCCTGAGAAATTCGGGATTGAAATCGACATGCCGCGCAAGCGCGCGGCGAAGCCGCGCTTTGCGCTGAACGAAATCGGATACCGCGAAAAAACCGCGCCGGACTGGGATGCGGCGGGCAGGGCGCTTTCGCTGGCGCTGTACAACTACAACATCGGCCTGGGGCTGGATGTTCCCGCGGAGGATTGGTTCGCGGGAATTTCCGGTGCGCGCGCCCGCCGCCGGAAGCGCGTTACTTGAGCCTGATCGTCATGCCGGGATAAAAGGCCAGGCGTTTGCCTATTTTGACCAGTTGCGGCATGAAAACGGATTCGCCGATTTTGACCTTCACCGTTGCGGATGAGAAGTCGATTTCTCCGTCGCACTCGATAAGTCCCTCGCCGTATTCGACCGGACTGCCGGAAGGCAGGGTAAACACGACCTCGCCGGCCATTGCGATGTCGCCGTTTACATGAAGGATGTCGCCGTACGCGGAAATGTTTACAACGGAGCCGTTGCCGAGCTGAAGATTTCCGTCGATCGTTCCAGATCCGTAGAGGTCTCCGCCGACAGAGGCATTCCCCGTTATGACACCTCCTGAAAGTTGAAGTCCGCCGTTCGATTCGACCGCGCCGATCCACTTGCCGGAGATGTCCACTTTTGCGCCGACTGCGACGATAAGATCGTTGCTGACCGTCTGCGTCCCGCTAAGCGTCAATGTTCCGGACGATGCAACACCCGGCGAGACCGTGACGGTGCTTATTCGGTCGTCAGAGTGGAACACGCCGCTGTATTCGGTATCTTTCGACTGAAGGATATTCAAGGAGCGGCTTGCGACATTCCAGGAACCGCCCCAGTCGCTGCGCATTGAACCGCTTCCTGCGAGGCTACCGATCGTATTCTCGCCTTGAGTAGTGAGAATAAGTCCAGCGGAAAGATTGTTTTCGCAAACCATGGTTGTCGGGAAGTTGGTCGGGGAGAGAGTACGCCAGTTGTTGCCACCGCCGTCTGCATACCTCAATGTTCCTGTGCCGGTTATCCTGTCGTAAGACATTGTGTGGTCTTTGGTTTGGGAAGTCGTTAGAAACGTGAACACACCGGTATCGGAAGTCGTGATGTAGGTGCCGCCGCCGAGTTTGTCAAGGCTTTCAGTTTTCAGTTCGCCTGCCAATTTGATTCCTTTGACGGCCCACCAGTTCCCGGAAGGAGGCTGTACGGTCACAGAAGCCCCTTCCATGACCCAAATGCTTCCTTCCATGCCGGTAAACTGGTTGTTGTCGGCAAATGAAGGCATCGCATCGCCGAACACTACGAGTTTGCCATTCAATCCTATGTTGCCGGTGAATTCCGAAGCATCTTGGATTACGACTACGACTTTATTGGCGATGCCATTCGCAAATATCTCTCCATTTCCGGAAATTTTCTTGAAAAACGTGCAACGTTTGGGGTTGTCGGTATTGGCGGAGTTGCCGTTGTTGATGCTCAAAGTTCCGGCAAGCTCCACTGGAACGGCGTTTGTGAAGGTATAGTTTCCCGGGGCTCTAAGCCAGCCCGATATGTTTTCGAGGCGCACTACTGACGATTCGTTGCCGTATGGATTGCTTTCGAAATCTGTCACGGAGAAGCCTTTGAATACAATTGTTCCGGTCCATTGTGCGGCATCGGTCACGAAAGCCGGGATTTTAGTTGATGTGAATACCGATCCTTCCACGGACGGCAATGCCGAATATTCAATGATTGGACGACCTGACACGTCGGAAAAATCGAATGTCGCGGTATTGCCGGCCGGCGGAGTCATCGTGAACGAACCTTTGCAGTGGAAATGGATTGTCGATGCGTTGAATTCCGTATCTCCCGTTACCGTCACGCCGTTTTCAAGATTGAGGTTGATTTCCGAAGCGTTTCCATAAAGCGAATTGATCCCGGAAACGGTGATGTTGGAAGTGATCAGGGACGGGAATATGTAGTCTTCGATTTCGGTATTTGAAAGTTCATTTGTGAATACAGCGACCGCTCTGACGGTCATGCCCGTCATCGCCCCGAAGATTGTTCCATCGTCAGGTCCGCCTATGACGATTCCGGTGATGCCGGTGAATAGACTGGATCTGAGGTCTGCGGCAGAAAATGTCGCCCCCGCATCGTTGTAGCAACTGGTTCCGTTGGTCGAGCAGTAAGTCATCGCGATTCGCCGGGCTCCGTCGGCGAAGAACCCGGTTGATGTTCCGGAACTGTCCCAGTCTTTTCCCACCCATGCAAAACGGGCATTTTCATTATTCTCTGTTTTGAACAGGCCGATTTTGATTCCGTTGTCTTCCTCGTACCGCCCGTCGTCGAGAAGACCGAATGCAATTCTCTTTCCATCGGCAGTATCGGGAATGTCCGAGCACTCGATTATGATCGATATCGCGCCGTCGCTGGCGAGATTGCCGTTCTGGTTGTAGACTTTGATGCCTTGGGTCGAACCCTCTCCGATTCTCACGCAAGAGCCGTCGTTCGCAACACTGTTGTTTCCGCTGAGGAGGTCGAGCGTGTAGGTGTTGTCGTCCACAGTGCGGGTCAGTGTGGAGAAATTGGAATCCGGAGACGCTCCGTCCCAGACTACGACCGGCTTGACAGCTCCGGCGGAGACAGATGAAATGCCGGCGCAAAAGGCGGCGGAAAGGACGGCGAGGGGGATTCTCTTCATGGACGTTCTCCTGCTCAATGCCGCTCGATTTCCCCGGAACCTACCGGAAGACAATTCACACGGCAAAAACAGTCTATCACAATCATGCCTCCGCGCGCAACCGGTGCATTTTTTTGGTCAGGCAAGGAAAAGTGCAATATGTAGTGGAACACCCCGGAAAGGCGTTTTTGCGGGGTGGAGACAGAGGTCGAAACGAGAGAAGGATCGGTTGAGGAAGGCAAAGGAAAAGAAAAGAAGGAATCGCCCCATGGGCGGATCGTCGGATTGCAAAAGCGCCCCTTCTTCTGCTATCATGCGGTCACACAAAACACTGCAGAAGCAGAGAAAGGACGCCGTGAGAAAGTATAGCATACATAAGGTGCCTGGAGCGCACCTGACGTTCGACCAGCGAGAAAAGCTTGCTGCCGACTGGAACCGGCTCGTCAAGAGAGGGCCGATGCCGACGATGCGTGGATTCGCAAAGGCACATGGTCTGGCGGTCTCCACATGGTCGCGGGAGTTCAACAGGGGCAGAACCGGCGAGACTGTTCCCGATCTGAAACATCCCGGACGGTGGATATACTCCGAATGCGATCCAGGAAAGGCGCAGGACGCCATCAACGCCGCCGCCATCAACAAGGGGACGACAATGAAGGTGACTAACCTCATGACGGCTCTTTTCACGAAGCTCGTCAAAAAGGAAAAACGTTCGCCTTTCGACGCCGTGCAGATCATGCGGACGATGTTCTCGAATGTGCCTTGCGTGAGGACATGGTATTACCACATCGCGCACGGAGACATCCCCGTAAAGTATGGAGAAACCCCCTACAAGCCCTCAAAGAAGAAACGCAAGGGATCGAAACCCCATCCGGCCAAGACCGTGCCCGGGCGTCTCCAGATGAAGGACAGGCCAAAGGGGGCGGATGACAGGAGCGAGCCGGGGCATCTC
>Ga0256407_10011637_pt1 | contig 12127 bp, 11 predicted proteins | sample RumenRJG_04DNA_FD_193489 | JGI IMG/M metagenome (GOLD analysis project Ga0256407, IMG submission 193489) | Bovine rumen microbial communities from Lethbridge, Alberta, Canada - RJG_04 | ecosystem: Host-associated > Mammals > Digestive system > Stomach > Rumen | place: Canada: Alberta... | reverse complement strand
ATTTTATTAATTATTATTTAAATATATATAAATATTTATAAAGAAAAAAAATTTTTTTCATTTTTTATATGTTTTCATTATTTATTTAAATTTATATTATTTTTATTAATTATTTTTTTATTTTTTATTATTTAAATAATAAAATTATATTCGATATAATTTATTGATTTAAATTAGTATTCTATTTTCTATTCTATATACATTGAAATTAGATTAATGGTGAATATATAAATGATAATTAAAAAATAATAAGAAATAATTTGTTAAAAATTATATTGATTGAATGAATATATATTATATTTATTTTTGGTTGATAACAATATTTTAATACTGAATTTGAATCTTTTTCCTTTTTTTTTAATAATCAAATTAATTAATAAAAAAAATATTTTCAAATTCAAAAAAAATAAATGAAAAGAATACCAAAAAAATTTGAAACATCATATGTATTTAAAGATTTAATGACATCAATATTTTCATTATTAATACAAAATGAAAATATTGAAAAATTAAATAATAATACACAATTACCATATTTATTCACCAATAAACCAATTCCAATAAAATTTAAATATTTATTAAAAGAAAAAAAATGTTCAGATATAAATTCTAAAATATCTTGGTTAATTAATTCAAATCAAATTCCAACATCATTTTCATATAATTATAAATTAATATCAAATACAATTGATAATTCAACCTTATTAATTTTTCAAATTGAAATAACAAATCCAAATAAAATAGAAAATAATTTAGCAATAAAAGTAATTAATTCTTGTAATAAAATCTGTATAGAAATGATTAATAATATTGAATATTTAATACAAGAAATAAATAATAAAATTTATCAATATGAATCAGATATTATTAATTCTTCAAAAGAAGAAATATGGAATACTTTCAAAAATTTAAATCATTATTTAAAAATAAATAAAAAAATTAAAAATTATATAATTGAAGGAAATAATTTAGGAATTGGAACAAAAATTACAGTTATTTTTATTGATAATACTAGTGTTAAATATTTAATTTCTTATTTAAATAATGATAATAATAAAAAAAAATGGGAAATTGAAGTTATTCCTTTAGAAAATGAATTAGAAAAACAAGCAATTAGATTATGTCTAATTGAAATTTCAAAAGAAAAATGTTTTATTTATATTTATCATGTTTTTAATGAAATGCCTTCTTTAGAAGTAATGAAAGAATTAGAATTAAAAAAGAAAAATATGATAACTATAATAAAAAATTTTTTAGAAAATAAAGAAAAATAAAAAGTAAAAAAATATTTTTTTTCCAAAAAAAATACATTTTATTTTTATATTTTATAATATATATTTTTGAAATAGAATAAAATATAATAAAATAAAAAGAAAATAAGAATAATTTTAAATATAAAAAACCTAAATTTTTGATTTTTCAAATCCTTTAAACAACTTAATAATCAAATAATTATACAAATGAGATGATACAGCAGAACCAAATAAAATATTCCATTTCATATATGAATTATATAATCCTTTTTTATTATGAAATTGTTTTAAAAGACATTCAAAAGAATTATTATAATCTTTTTTAAGTTTACTTGGTTCAATTGACATTGAAATTTTAGCATTTTCAACTGGAATACTCCAAGCTAAATTAATTAAAGAAATAAAATTAGGAATAAAAAAATATTGAGTAATTAATTTTCTTTTTTTTTTCCCTAATTTATTTCTTAAATTCATAAATACAACATTTCCAATTCCAACACTTAACATTGCTAAAGGAAGACCTGAATAAAAAGCATTATAAAATCCTTCTTTTTGATAAGTTCTTTTAATCATATCTTTTCTATTTTTATAAACATGACTTCCATTTTTTGGATTAATAATATTTCTTTGAATTAAGTGATTATTTTTAATAACGTTTAATGGATGATTTAAAGTACCTAAAATAATACCAGATAAAAAATATTTTAATTGATTATATTTTTTATTTTTAAATAAACTATAAAATTTTGGTTGAAATAAAGTAATATATGTGTCATTCATAAATATTCTTAAAATTGTTAAATCAAGAGATGAATTTACTATTGATTCATATCCTTCTTTTGTTGCTAATAAATATCTAAATAAATCAATTTTATCATGTAATGTTTTTAAATTTTTTGATTGATAAAGATAAATATCCCAAACTTTTGTTATAAATCCTCTTCCTATTAGTCTAAGTAAATATCTACTTATTACTAAAGGAAAATCAATATTAAAATGTGCGAATAGAGTTATCATTTTTTTTTAAATTATATTTGAGTAAATTAATTTTTATGATATTTCTTTTTTATAATATTTTGTTTTTTATTCTTTATTTTATTTATTGATGATTGAAATGATTTTATTTTGATTTTGATGATTGATTTTTAAAATCATTATATTATTTTTTACTTATTTCATTTTTTATTTTTATACATTTTTTTTGATTACATTTTTTTAAGCTTCATGAATTATTATTATTCAATATTTTAATTTTTTTCCTTTAATTTAAGATATACATTCTATTCTTAATATTTTTATTTTATTTCTTCCAATAAACCATTTATTTTCTTTTGTAATACTTACAATTTATTTCATTAATTCATAAAATAATAGTTACTATAAAATGAGAATTTATTATTGGAATAATATTTTGAGTTTTAATTAATATGATAAATCGTTCAATTTGAAAATTAATTTATCATTAAATATATCCTAATTTTTCAATATTTATTTTTAAAAATTTTATTTGAAAAATAGAATAATAAGTTATAATATCCTTTTGAAGAAATGAAATGATTTTCCTTTTTTTAATGACATTAAGTTATTATTATAAATAAATTTTTAACAAATTTTTATAATCATACATTAAATTTATAAATTATTATATCTTTTAATAATATCAAAAAACATAATATTAAGTAATATTTTTTATTTTATTTAAAATATTATGAAGAAAACAATAATTAATTAATATTCGAGTGAAAGAATTACTTTTGAAAAATAGCCATAATAATATATTAAAATTTTAGTTATAAAATAATAGTAAAAAATTTTCAATATAAGAATATTTAATATTTATATATCATTTAAAATTTTAAATTGGAAAATATAATATATTAAATAAAATAATAATGGAAAAATATTCAAAGTCAAATAAAAATATAATAAATAATTCATATTCCCCTGAACATTTTAATTTTGTTAAACTTTTCCTAAGAAAAGTTGATAATAAAATAATAACTAAATTATATAAATTAAAACAACAATCTATTCCTAAGAAAGAAAATAATAAATCTCAAAGAAGCGAAAGTATAAGTTATGAAAATAAAAGTACAATAAAAAATACAAAAAATATATTAAAAATATTTCCGTCGAAATCATATATTAAAAGTCAAAAAAATATTATCCCTAAAATTATAATAAATAATTATAAAAATAAAAATACAAAAAAAATAATTAATATATCACATAAAGAAAAAAAAAGTATAAATCATTTAACTCAAATAAAGCCAATACAAAATAATTTCAAAATATATCAATATCAAAATAATTCAAAATTAATAAATTGTTTTAGTTGTAGAAGTAGAAATATTAATTTGCCTTTAAAAAGAATTAAAAAAAATAGTGAGACAAAAAATAATAGTATTAATATTAGTAAAATTACTACTCTTGAATTAAACTCTACTAATAGATTACCTTTTTCCAAAATTTCATTAAAAAAAATAGAACCTCATTCTAAAAATTATTTACCAAATATAAAGAATTATTTTAAAATTTTTCAAAATGAAATATTAAAAAAAGCAATAAATCAAAAAAAGTAAATTGTATAATTAGATATAGGAATAAATTATATTTTATTTTTTTAAAATGAGTTAAAATAGAAAAGTTATTATAAATAAATTTTTCTAAATATAATTTTAATAATAAATTTAAATTATTCATTAAATTATATTATTAAAATTATTTTCTTCATATAAATTATGAATAAGAGAATACAGTTATTAAAAAATTCAAACTCATTAAAAAAAATAATTTTTCATCATCCAAAAAAGATCATTCAATTTCAAAATAAGAAACATAAAATGACATATAAAGACCCTTCATTTTTTAATACAAATAATATTGAAAGTGAAAAAAATTCATTATTAAATTTATTTAATAAAAATAAATACAAAAATAAATCACAAAATTCAATATTTAATAAAAACAATTCAAATTTACCATCAATTACAATAGATAAATCATTAAATAATAATGAAAATACAAGTAGAAATAAAAATTTAGATGATTTAAAATATTATGATAAAGTTTTCTCAATAACAAAATTATGGACTAATAAAACTAAAATAATTAATAATTTATTAAATATAAGATATGCAGAAAATGAAAAACAATATTTAGAATTAGCAGAAAAAGAAAATATGAAAAGATTTCAAGAAGGTAAATTGATTAAACATTTTTCTTTACCAAAATTTACAGAAAATAAAATTAATTTAATTAAGGTAAAATTAAAATTTATTAAATCTATTGAAGATTTCACCTTACCTCGTTTTATTACAGAAAAAAACAAAGCTTTATCAAATGAAATTAAAAGAAATCGAAAACAATTTATTTATATAAGTCCTTCACATAGAAGATTATTAAATAATAAAAAACATGAAAGTGAAAGAAATTTATTTTTAAAAAAATCAATAAAAATAAATAATTTTTTAAAAAATTGAAATATTATTCAATTATTATATTAATAATTCAATAATTATAATCTTTATTATTTAAATTGATAAATTATTTAATTTTTTAAATGAAAAAATCAAAATATTATAATGCTTTTTATTAAATATAAAAATAAATTTTAAAAATAAATTAATATTTCTAAAAATAAGTTTTTTAATTAACTTTTAATATTACCTTCATTAATATCAGTTTCAACATAAAAAGTTGTATCATCATTTTGTTTTAACAATAAATTTTTTTCGTTACATAAATGAAGCATACAAACAAAACAAGTAGAAGTAGAAATATTATTTAAAGTATTATCATCAATATTAGAACTCATATTAGTAACAATATTTTTAAAATCAATAATTTCATTATTATCATTTTGATTATTATTTTTACTTTTTCTTTCTTCAATTTTTTTTTCAATATTTTCAAAACTTTCCCAAATTTTATTTTTTAAAAATCTAATATCAAATCTTTTATATAATTGACCATATTTTTTTTCATATTCTTCATCAAATTTAACAAAAGTGTTTTCTCCATTTGTATTATTTAAATTAATATTAGTAATATCAATATTTTCATCAATTCCAAATTGACTATTTTCAAATTCATTATTATTATTAATATAATTATTATTTACAATATTATTATTTTGTCCTCTAAAAAAAATTGTTCTATCTGGTCCAGTAAATAATTTAAATATACTAAATTTATCAAAATTAAAAAATAATTTTAATTTTTTTCTATTTTCTCTTTTTGGCATTTCTGGTTTTTTTGTTGCTTTTGTTTTATTTTCAGTAAAAATTTCATTTTTTTCAATTTCATTATTAATATTAAAAACAAATAATTTTTCTTCTTTTTTCTTTTTATTTCCTTCTTCATTTTTAATACCAAATTTATTAAAAAATAAATTTTTATCTAATTTATTAAAATTTTTAACAAAATTTTGAAATTGAGGTAAATCTTTTAAAACATCTTTTCTCCCATCACCAAATTGATTTAATTGATTAAGTAATTCATCTTGATTAAACATACTAAAATTATTTTCTCCATTATAATTACCAATATTACTAATATTATTAGTAATATTATTTCTATTATCATTTAATTGAGATTCCATATCTAAACTTTTATTCTGTGAAACAATAGAAATATTATCATTTATATCATTTATATTATCATCTTGTAATAAATTATCTTCTTCTTCTTTAATAATAATTTCTTCATTTATTTCATCAAAATTTTCTTCATCATTTTTATCTAATTCTTCTTTAAAATTATTTAAAAAAGAATTCATTAAATTTCCATTATTCGAACTATCTAATTTACTTCTTTCTTTAAAAATACTTAATTCAGGGCAAATTTTTAAATTAATCAATTCATCAACACTCATACTATTTTTAAAATTTTCAGTAATTTTTAAACAAGTCTCACTTAAATCATTATAATTAATAGAACAAGTAACATAACCAAATTCATTTAAATATTTTTTTTCAATAGGTAAAACAATATCATTATTTTCATTATCAAAATTTCTTTTTATAATTTTTTTCTCTGGTTTAGATTCTAATAAAACATCTAAATTCTCATCTAAAGGTAAAGTATTTAATAATAAACTTTTAGCTCCACTTTCATTAAATTTAGCAGTCATAGATTTAAATAAGGGATCAATATCAAATTCTAAATCATATTTAGTTAAATTTAATTTTTCATGATTATTTTCAATAGTATTTCCTCCATTATGATTTTTTCTTTCTTTTTCTTTTTTTTCATTATTTTCACTAATAATATCATCATTAATATCATTTTTTTCATTTCTATTTAAACCACCTAAAATTTTAAATGTTTCAGAATGAACACTATCAACACGAAAACCATAAATTTTAGCAGAAGCGTCAAGTGATGCTGAAGCCTTTTGCCATGCTGTTTCTTCATTTTTTGTTACTAAATTTGCTACACTTTCTATAAATTCCACATTTATGTCAAATGCATTTTTTGCGTTTATTTTCTATTTTTTTTTATGTTATATAAAAAAATTTTTTTTTTTTTTTTTTTTTTTTTTTTTTTTTTTTTTTTTTTTTTTTTTTTTTTTTTTTTTTTTTTTTTTTTTTTTTTTAAAAAAATTTTTTTTTTTTTTTTTTTTTTTTTATTTTTTTTTTTTTTGCTTACGTTATACATCATTAGTTCTATTGCTTTTTCGGCTTGTTCGGATACTATTATTTTGCCTTTTTGATTTTTTGGGTTTTGCTATTTTTTTATTTTTTTGTTAAAAGGTTTTTTTATTTTACTTGATTTGGTTTTTTTAACTAGTTTTTATATTGGAATGTTATATTTTTATTTTTACTTTTGGTGAGTTTTCTATTTTGTCTTTTAATGACATGGTTTTTTTCTTTAAATTTAATTTTGAAATATTTTTTAAAATTTTAAACTTTTGGAGGGAAGAATTATTAAAAAAATAATAATAATAAAAATGATTAAAAAATATTATCAATCTTTAATTAAATAAAATTAAAAATATATTTAATTAAAAAATAATTCAATAATACATATGATTATAAAAAACAAAGAAAAAAAAAATATAAAAAAAAATAAAAAAATGTATAACTATTATATTGATTTAAAATTAAAAGCCAAATTATTAGAAGAAGAAAAAGAAAAAGAAAAACTAAAATTAAGAAAAAAAAACCACGAAAAAAAAATGATGGAATATACAAAAAACTATGAAAACAGAATAAAAAATTTCATATATAACATGGCAGAAAAGCCAATTCAAATAAGAGAAAATCCAAAACAATATTCAACAACAAGAGAAGAATTTTTAATAGAAGAAAGAGATAAAATATTATTTCACAAAGGTTTTATTTTTAACTTATATCAAACAGACAAAGATAGAGTAAACGCATATCAAAACGAAAGAGAAAAATATGAAGAATATATGCAAAATTTATTAAATAATCAAAATAAAAAAAAAAAAAATAAACATAATAGTATTTTAATAAATGATATTGATTATACACAATCATTCTCTCAAGATAATAAAAATAATTCCTTATTAAATAATAATAATCAAATTTATTTTAAAATAACTCAACCTCAAATGAGATTTAAACCAAGAAGTGATTTAGAAAGAATTTATAATGTTATTGAAAATCATCAATCTAATAATTTTTCTAATATTGATGATAATAAAGGAAAAAATATTGTTAAAAGACATTTAAATAAAATGGGTTTTAAAGCTAAAATTGAAGAACAAGGAAAATCAGCTGAAGATATTATTGAAGAAAAAAAATTTGAAATTATTGAAGAATTAATTAATGGTCCTAAAAAAGATGATAATAAAAAAAAAAAGAAAGAAAGAAAAAAATTTGATGTTATTTCTAAAATGAATAATAGGAAAGTTGATAATTCTAATGCAAAATCTTTTTATCCTGATTTATATTATAAAACTTATTTTAATGCAGTTGAGAATTATTCTCTTTTTAAAAATTCATGTTTTTTACCTAATAAATTTAATTATGATAATCATTTAAATCATACTAATTATAATGTTAATAAATCAGAAAATGAAAAAAAAAATAAAACTCTTAAAAATTTTAATTTTCATAAAATTAATAATAGAAAAATAAATGAAAATAAAAATATTGAAAAATATAATAATAATAATAATATTAATAAAAATAAATCACAACTTTCTACTTTAGATTTAATTAATTATTTTAATAATAATAGTAATAATTATAGTCAAAATGATGATAAATTTATTAAATCTTTAGATAATATTGATTTATTTACAAAAGGAGTAAAAGAAAATAAACATAAATTAACAAAGAAAGAACAAACTAATTTTGATATTATTAAATCAATGGCTTTTGAAAAAAAGAAAAGAAAATTTTTTATCCCAGTTTATGATAATCAAAATGAAGAAAAAAATGATAATAAAAGTACTAATATTAATAATAATAATACTAATAATGATAATGAAATTAAATCAAATATAAATGATGAAGATGATGAAGATGCTAATGAAGATTATTATATAAGAAAAAATGAAGAAAAAATTAAAATTGATGGTATTGAATATAGAAAAAATGATTTAGAAAATTTAAGTAAAGCTATTATGAGTAAATGTAAATATACAAGACATAAATTTAGAGATTCTGATTCTAATTATTCTAAAAATGGACAAGGTAAATTAATGTTTACTAATGGATTAACTGTTGAAGAATTTGAAAAAAAATATCATATTAAAGGATAAAATTATTATTATTTTATTTATTTTTTAATTTAATTCATAATAATCTTTTTAATTCTAATGTATGAAGAGTTTGAGAATTAAATATTTTTTATAATTGGTTTATTAAATATATAAAAATATTTTTAATTGATAAAAAAAGTGTTTTATTAATATCTATTATTAATTTATAAATATATAATTAAAAAAATAACCTTCTTTATATTATATTATTGAATTACTCATTTAATATTATAATAAATTTTTATATTTTAACATATTCTAATTAATTTAATAATTTAAAAAATAAATTATCTTCAAAATAAATATTTTAAGTTTTTTTCTTTTGATTATAATATTTAGGAGAATAATCATCAAAATTTTCATTATATTTATTTCCAGTTGATTTAATACATTTATCAGATATAGTTTTTAAACATGAAATTTTATTTGAACCTGGAATTGATTTAATACAAGATATAATTTTTTCTTCTTTTTCTATTGGTTTTTTTTTTGTATTATTTATTATAGAAAAATATTCATCTCTACTTAATTTTCTTACTAAAAAATTATAATTAGAAGTTAGATTATTTTTTATTAATTTATTATTATTATCTTTCTTATATTCTTTTTTTATATTTTTATTAAATGTTTTTTTTTTCTTTTTTTCTTTTTTTTCTTCTTTTTTTTTATTAATTTTATTGAACACAGTATAATTTCTTTTAGTTCTTTTATTAAAATATGAAAAATTTTTTATTTCATTTATTGAAAGAGTTTTAACTTTAGGTTTAATTTTATTATATTTATATTCAAATGTATCTTTTTCATTAATAATAGGATTATCTATATTTTCATTAATTGAAATATTATTTGGAAAATTATTATTTTCCATTTTACTTAAATAAAATTAAAACTTTAATAAAAAAAATTATGTAAGTTAAATATATTAAGAATTTTATTATAATATTCCAATAAAATTATCTAAACAATAACCATTAAAAACATTAATGATACATTAGAAATTAATTATTTAAAAATAAATAAATAAAACAAAAAAAACTAATCTCCAGGAAGAATATAATCTTTTCCTAAAACTTGAGATTTAATAATAATATTTTCATTATTAATGTCTTTTCCTTTATAAAAAGCAGGTAAAATAATAATTGAAAGTTGTTTAGATTTAATAAATCCATCCATACTATCATAAATTAAATTATTAAATTTAACTTCATTTCCAATTTCATTTATATTAATTTTAATTTTAGGTTCACAAATATAACATAAAAAAAAAATTTCAGCTGTTTTTTCAATATATTCTTTTATCATATTATAATTATTTTTGTCTGAATTTAAATTTAATTTTTTATTAATTTCTTTTATTAAATTTTTATAATTAATATTTTTTTGATATTCATTATAATAAATTAACCAATTTGTTTGATAAGCTTTTTTTAAAACATTATCAATTGGTTCCCATAAAATATCAATAAATAAAGTATCTTTTATTATATTTTCAATAGGCGAAAAATAATCAATAGTAATATTTGAAATATTATTAAAAATACTTTTATAAAAAAAAATCAATTCTTCTAAATTTAAATTTGGTTGAAGGAGATCAAAAAAAATATCTTGACATATAAGTTTAATATAATCATTTATTTTAATTTGAAGTTCAGTTAACATAGGAAAAGAATTTGAAGTATTTGAAGAAAAATTTGGTATCATTTCATGTATATTATATTTTAAAGTTTCTATTTCTTTTGATAATATTTTATTTTCTTCTTCTAAAGAAACATTTTGTTCATAAATTGAACGAAATTTTGTATTTATTCTATTTTTCATTTCTTTATATGATATTTCTTCTTTTAATTCTTGATCAAATATAAAGTCATTTGATGAGTTTTTATTTGATGAATTTGTAATAATTTGATTTCTTGACATTTTTTAATAATAAATTTAAACTAAAAAAAATAAATTAAATTTATAATTTTTTTATAATAATAATATTTAATATTATTAGATAAATTTTTTCTTTTAAATGAATAAATTTATTATATTATTATATTTTATAAATTTAATTATATTTCATTTTATCATCATAAAAAATAAATTCATAATAATAAAAAACTACACAAATATATTAATACAAATAATATTATAAGATATTACCTTTATTAAAATAAATCAATAAAAGATTCAATAATACTATAACAATTAATATTTCCAATTAAATTCAATAACAATACAACTAATATTATCTTTAGACCCTCTATTAATTGCTTCATTAATAATTAAATCACATAATTCATTACAAAATTTAATTTTTTTAGATAACTCAAATATTAAATCAAGACTTATAACATCCCAAACACCATCCGATGCAATAATACAAAATTTATCATTATTACTTAAACAATATTTCCTAATATAAGGTAAAGAAATTAAACCAGATTTTTTTAAATTAAAATCACCTAAACTTCTTGATAAATTTAATATACCTTCTAATCTATTTGATTCTAGAAAATTTCCAATTTTTAATATTCTTTTTTTTTCATTTATATCATTACATAAATGATCATAAGAAATTTTTTCAGCTTTAAATTTTGATATTATAACACAAGATGAATCACCAACATTAGAACAAAATAAATTATTATATTCAATATAAATAATTGTTGCTGTATTCCCTTCTTTAAAACAATTCTCATTTTTTAATTGAGAATCTATTATTTTATATGAATTAATTAAACTTTTTTCTATATTTTTTGGTTTGATTTCATTTAAATTTTTTAAAAAAATTTTTGGAAATTTTTCTGATGAAATTTTTGCACTTTTATTTCCTCCATGTCCATCATAAAGAGTAAATAATCCTTTATGATGACCGCCATTAAATTCTGGGTCAATAAATATTATATCTTCCATATTTTCGTTATGTGATTTGTTTTGATATTCAATTGAAGAATATGTTATTTGAGGATATGTTCTATAATAATTTTTTGGGATTTTTTTCTGGATTTTATTTTTCATTTTTTTATTTTTTTTTTTAGAGGTAAGAATTTAAAGAGTTGTTTATTTTTTATAAAATAAATTTAATTAAAATTTGTAAAAAAAGTTATTTAAAAAAGATTTAAAAACAGATAAAAACAATATTAAAAATATT
>Ga0256407_10011635_pt1 | contig 12128 bp, 12 predicted proteins | sample RumenRJG_04DNA_FD_193489 | JGI IMG/M metagenome (GOLD analysis project Ga0256407, IMG submission 193489) | Bovine rumen microbial communities from Lethbridge, Alberta, Canada - RJG_04 | ecosystem: Host-associated > Mammals > Digestive system > Stomach > Rumen | place: Canada: Alberta... | reverse complement strand
TCTTGCTCTATTTAATTTATCTTCTAAACGTACTAAAAAAGATGTTAAACCATATTTTAAATATGTATCATGAACGCTATCTCCATAATCATGATTTTTAGTTACGTATAATTCATGCATTGTATTTAATAATTCTTGATGTCTTTGTATTTTATCCATATTAAACACCTGTACTTCCGAATCCGCCCTCTCCGCGTTCTGTCTCATCTAAAGATTCAACTTCTTCAAACATCATTGAGATATATGGCATTAATACCATTTGAGCGATTCTTTCATTTGGCTCAATTATTTTTTCTTCATCAGTATCATTATGAACTGCTACAATATATTCTCCGCGGTAATCGCTATCACATACGCCAACGCAATTTGCAGGTCTTAAACCTTGCTTTGTTGCAAGACCGCTTCTAGCAAATATTGCCGCAAAAGTGTTATCAGGTAATGCAAAAGCTAATCCTGTTCCTATTTTTACTGTTGAATGTGCGGGAATTGTTACAGAATCACTGATTGCTGCGTAAAGATCGTAACCAGCTGCTGCCACACTCCCTCTAGTTGGCTCTTGTGCATATTCATTTAATTTAGTATATTTAATTTGAATATTGTTTTTCATAAAATTTTACTCCTTATTATCTATATATTTTCAATGTAGTGGGATTCCCGTTTTAGGATGTTTCCCACAAGACTTTCTTTCTCCTCTTATTTGTGCTGCAATATGACTTTTTAAAGTCGTTTTTCCATTATTACATCACTTAGAAGCTTCTGTGACTGTAACAAAAACTTCTCCTGTTTCAATACATTGTACAGCTCTTTTGTTTGCAGCATCGGCTCCAGTTCTATGAGTTCTATACATTGAATTATTTTTACCCGTTCTATTAAGTGTTTTACAAAGGTAGGTCATTAAAGCACTTTGTTGTTGATGTCTTTTTTTTGAAGCTTTAGCTCAATTTTCTTTAGCCTTTACACTCATTTTCTTTCTCGCACCTTCTGAAACGCCATTACCGCCAGGGGTTTTATTGTATCCATTTAAAATAATTAATTCAATAACGTTCTCGAGCATCTGCCTCTATAGAAGTTAAATTATTTTCTAAGATAGTATGTTCAAAATTATTTTAACCATATCGCAAAATGTCTTGATATATATATTGATTTTGATATCCATGACCATCTTTCCCTCATCTCTTTTCTGGAGGTAAATTTGTTTGACCTACATATCGTTTACCATTAATTTTGTTGGTATGTAGATAAATACTGTAAGTTGATTTCATTAGAAAGCACTCTCTGTTTTATAAGATACCTCTGTTTGTTGATCTGGTTCTTTTTCTGATGTGAAACTTTTAACAAGAGTAACCTTCCACCAAAAATCAATTACTTCGCCTTTTTGTTTTCTTTCTTTATATTCAACTGTATGTTTAGTTAACACGTACCCAGACTCTTTCTTTGCAGCTTCAATAAAATTAGTTGCTTCGTCTTCGCTACTAAATCTATAAACTTCAGTTGTAGTTATAAGATATTTCATGTTTACCTCCTATCCATTAATTATATTAATATTTAATTTATGTTCATTATATTGAGACATTTCTGTTTCTTTAATTTTATTAATAATACCATTTAAGTATTTTTTAGAACCTATTAATTCTATATCAGTTACTTCATGTTGAATAGCTGTATTAACTAAAATGTTTTGAATATCATTTAAAGGCACAGATAAAACGTCTATTTTATTTCCATCTTCATAAACAAAAACATTTTGGTTTACTACAAATGGTTTAATAACACTAACAATTTTTTTCATTATTAAAATCCTCCTACCTCTATTATTGCATTATCATATGGGAAGAAGTAATATACATAGGCTTCATCATCTATTACCATCCATATTTCAATAGCATCTTTAGTTTTTGTTAAATCAATTCCGCGGATTTCCCCCCTATTAGTTAAACATTCGTCAACTAGTATTTGAGCAATCTCTTTTGCATCATCATCATTAGATACATTAACCCAACGGAACACTGTATAATCTTTTCTTTCATTGCATAATAACATATAATAATAGTTATTACATTTTTTAATAAAATCAGTGATAATTTGTTTTTTACTATTTAAAACTCCTTCACTTAATTTTATTTCATTTTGTTTTACTATGTTTTTATTTATATCGTAAAGAGTTCCAAACTCTATTTCTTTTTTTTCATTATTCTCTTGTTCCATTATCGTCTGAATCCTCCTTTTGTATATAATCAATATCAATAACATTATATATTAAATCTTCTAAATATTTTCTTTCATCTTCGCATAATGTTATATTATTTTTATTATTTTCATAGTATTGATATGGGCGGTCATTAAATTTATATCCCATAGCAATTCAATCTAATATATTCTCTAAAACATCAAGAACTTCTTCCTTATTATTTTTATCAAATGAAGTTTTATTTTTTCTATATTGCCAATGGTGAGAATTATTTTTCCAATGATGTTCCCAGGCTTTATCAAAATCTGGTTTATTTTCTTCTTTTTCTTCGGCATTTATTGGATAGAAATTTTTTCTATAAGGTACAAACTCTTCTTCAGAATATTTACTTTTATCGTGAATTAAAACTCGTCCTCATAGAGCATTTAAAATTTCACCACTGTATCTTTGAAATATTATAGGATTTTCTTTAATTTCTTCAAATGCTTTTATAACATTTTCTTGATGTTCTTTTATATAATTTTTATAATTTTTTTCTTGCTTTTTTATTTTTCTATTATTTTTAAATTTTTTTATATTATATTTTATTTTAGTAGTTATACTTAAAATAAAATAAATAATATTTAATATTTTATTTTGTGTTTTTTCAAAATTACAATCTTTAGTGTGCTTTCTAAATAAATGTAATTTATAAAATATATTATGAGCTATCCATTCATTAATTAGAGAGTTCATAGTTCTATCTGTTATATAACCTTCAGCTTTCTCTAGTGCTTCTGTTAAAATGGCTTCCATTTTTTTAATATTATGAATTTGATAGCTATCGATGATATTCAAGTCTGATGTTGAATAAAATATTTTCAGACCTCGAACTTTCATTTCTGCCATTTTAATACCTTCTTTCTTATTCATTATATAATTTACACTCGCCTTCAAAATGGTCTAATTCATGTTGAATAATATCGCTCATACGACCACCTTGTGCTATTTCTTGTTGTTCACCATTTTCATCTAAATATGAACACCATACTTTTTGAAATCTTTTTACTTTTTTATAAATACCAGGTACACTTAAACAACCTTCTAAATATTCTTGTTCTCCGCGGCTGCGCGTAATAACTGGGTTTATAAGCAATATCTCATCACTGCCCCATGAACAAATACATATTCTTTTGTTAATTCCTAATTGAATTGCAGAAAGTCCTTTTGCATCTGGAATTGCGTGTAATGTATCTTTTAAATCTTGAATAAGGTCTTTTATTTCATCTATATTTTCTACTGTTTCACTCTTTTGAGAAAGTATCTCTTTATCTTCTTCATTTCTATAGTTTAATACTCTTTTTATCATTTACACTCTTCCTTTCATTCTTATATAAATATTATATCATTATTTTTAAAAAAAGTCAAAATTATAAAGAGATTCGATCTGTTAAATAACTTCTTTTAATTAATTTTTTACCTTTTTTATTTGTGTCGTTTAAATGTTCAGCTTCAAAATATAATAGCAATTCTCTTATTCTTTTTAAATTATCTATATCAATTTTCATATTTTCATTTTCTTGTATCATATATTTTGTTATTCGTAAAAATAATTCTCTATCATATAATTCAATAGTATGTAGATATTCATGGGACGTTTCTTGTTTAAGAATTGCACCATTTCATAATAAATATCCTTCTCCAAGACCTTCTCTTTTACAATCTCTATGAGGAACTATTAAATGATGAAAACTTAATTCATTAATATTTCTAAAAGTATATCCCATAAAATCATAACCTAATTTTTTAATATTATATAATTTAATCATTTCTTTTGTAATTTCACGCATTTTATTACACCTTCCTATTGTTATAACAAAAAAAGAGGTTTAAACTAATTATATAGTTTAACCTCCTTACTTTGTAAAGTTTGTTTCATATCTATAATTCTTTGATTGCGGCTGCCGCGCCATTTTAATGTTATATCGCGTTCTTGAAGTTTAAAAGGACCTTCAATTAAATAATCTATAGCCGTTAATATTTCCCCGACTCCAATTAAATTAGTATCTTCTCTTAATTGAGATAAAGTGTATCCTGTCCATAAGCAGATTTTAATATTTGGAAATTTATTTTTTACTACTTTTAATAGTAATTTTATGAAATCTCTTTTATCATAGGTATCTAAAGGTTCTCCACCTAAAATACTTAAATTTCTTTGTATTCCATTTGCGGAAATTAATTCAATAATATGATTTATTAAATCATTTCAATCTCAAATATTTCCGCCGTTAGGGTCTCAAGTTTCTGGATTATGGCATCCTTGACAATGAAAAGGTTACGGACAGCCTTGTAAAAAAAGGCTGACACATACCCCCTCTCCATTTATTACATCATTACCATTTATTCCTGCAACTCTAATCATTTGCATACCTCCATCTATATCCATGATGAGTTTGTAATTTTCCTTTACAACACTTAGCAATAGTAGAGGCATCAAAATTTAATTCTCTTGCGGCTTGAGCTGCACTATCTCATTTCTTTATAAAGGTATTATTCAAATCTAATTGATAGATAGGAATGCTTCCACCTTGCCTATTTTTATATTTTGTAACCTGTTTATTACTACTTTTTATTTTAAATTGAAAGCCTTTAGCTGATAATCTATTTCCAAATAAAATACCATAAAGAGTGTTTCTTGAAACACCAATGTCATTAGCTGCAATTGTTATATTAGGATATTCTTTGATATATTTCCCATCTAAATCATACATTTCAATAGGAGTTCCTAGATGTTGATGATTTTTTTGTCCTCCTATTGTTGCGTTATATCCATTAATATAGCTTTGCTTTTTTTCTATTCAATAAATTTCTTTTTCATCTAATTCATTTGAATTACATAATTCAAGAATGTCAATTTGAAAGTTATCTATTCCATATTTAGCCATAGCTAAGTGAATTGGCATATTATGGTCTTTATTTTCTAAATGACGAGCAGAAAAGCAGTGCTCTCTAAAACGTTTTTTAATATCTATACTTTGTCCAACATATTGTTTATTATTTATTTTATTTGTAATACAATAAATTCCGCACTCCATAACTTAATCTTCTCTTTTCCAAAAATCACTATTTAATTGTTTTGTGTGTTTATACCTTTGCTCTGTTTCTTGGATTTTTCCTTTATTAAAAGCTGTTTTATAATCGCCAGTTAAATAGCCTGTTACTCTGCGTAATTGTTGGATATTTTTACTATGACACATTGGGCATTCATTATTAAATTCATCTGTATATCCACATTCAAGACAGGTATCGTTTGGAATGTTCAAAGCAAAATATGGAATATCTTTATCCATAGCATAATTAACTATTTCTTCAAGAGCATCTAAATTATTTTTAACTCCGCCCTCTAGTTCTACATAAGTAATACATCCAGCATTACTATAACCAGTTAACTGACTCTCTATATCTATTTTATCAAATGGACTCATTTCTTTCCACACAGGAACATGAATACTATTTGTAAAATAATCTCTATCGCTTACATTAGGAATAATTCCATAAGCTTTTTTAAATTTTTTCATTGAAGTATAACACATATTTTCGGCTGGAGTATAATAAACCCCGATATTTAATTTATATTGTTTTTTAAATTCCGCACATCTATCTTTAAATAGTTGTTCAATTCTTTTAGCTAATTTCATACCTTCTTCTGTTGTATGGTCTTTACCAATTAAGATTTGTAATGTTTCAGCTAGACCGATTTGACCAAGAGCAAGTGTTCCATGTCTCATAGCACTTTCTATTGTCTTTCCATCATAACCTAACATACAACCATTTTCATACATAAATTTTGCGGAAGCAGGATCTTGGCTAATAATATAATTATATCTTTCAATTAACATATCTTTTGCTTGATGAATTTTAGCATCTAAGATATTCATAAAAGTTTCAATAACACCATTATAAACTTCTTCATTAGATGTTTTTGGCATATCATTATGTCTAAATTCTTCTAAGGCTTTCATAGCTAGAGTAGGCATTACAATAGTAACTGGACAAATATTTCCGCGGCCATCTTTAGTTTGAGGATTTACTCCAGGCTCTGCATTGATATCTGCACCATTATATGTTCTACATCCCATTGTTGAGACATATGTCTTAGGGTCATTAATATCGTAACCTTTATTAACAGACCAATCTACATTAACATAGTTAGGATACAATCTTTGAGCTGTTGATTTAAGTGCTAATTTAAATAAATCGTAGTTAGGATCTCCTGGTTTGCGGTTAATACCTTTCATACATTGAAATATTCCACATGGGAATATTGGAGTTTTTCTAACCTTACCGACTCCTTCAATAGAACCTTCTAATAAGGCTTTTATAACCATTCTTCCTTCTGGTAAAGTACAAGTACCATAGTTTATACTTGTGAATGGTAATTGATTGCCAGAACGGCTTTGAAGCGTATTTAAATTGTGATACATACCTTGAACGGCTTGCATTAATTCTTTTTCTGTTTTATTAAGTGCATATTTATAAACTTTTGGGAATTGTTTATAAAAGTCTGCGTCAATAGGTAATTCATCTGATTCTTGTCTTAAATCACTTTCTTCGATATATTCCATACCTTCATTAAAATGTTTTCTAAATGAAATTCTTACATATGGTACCATAGTCCAGTCTAAATGACTTGCACTAACTCCGCCAAATTGTTGTAAACTTTGTAATTGAAATAATACTGCTACTAATTGAAATGCAGTATTAATTGAACGAGCTGGTCTTACATCTGTTTGTCTTGTATTAAAGCCTTCTGCTAATAATTTATCAAAAGGTATAGTTAGACAGTTATGCATACCAACAGCATATGCATCTAAATCATGAATGTATATTTCATTATTTAAATGATTTTGTTTAGCCATATCACTAACTAAATAATTTAAAGCATAATCTTTCATAAGTTCAGATCTAGCCTCTCCCATACGTCCGCCAAAAGAATGTTCATCCATATTTGCATTTTGATTTTGAACATTGGAAGCTTCAAGTTTTTCTTTGATATTTTGCATTAGTTTACTATTAGCATTTCTGATTTTTGTTCTTTCTTCTCTATAGAGGATATAATTTTTAGCAACATCTTTTCTTTTAGTTGACATTAAACCTTTTTCAACTAAATCTTGAATTTCTTCAATTCCAGGTGTTTCATCTACATCTAAATAATATCCTTCAATATAATCTGCAATATTTTCTGCTTTTGCTTTAGCATATTCAGTAATTTCGCTATCTACGCTTTTAAAAGCGGCAAGGATAGCTTTTTCAATTTTAGATGGGTCAAAATTTACAATACGACCATCTCTTTTTTGAACTTTCATAATTTTCCTCCTTAATTAGTTATATATTTCTAAGGATTTAACCTTATATATTATATGAAAATTAAAAGTATTAAATTTAACAAAATGGACACGCGGAAGCGCGTATGTACCTGGGTCAACCGGGTTTCCGCTTGTCTCCTTATTCGTCTGTTGTTAATTTATTTAAAATAAAATCTTCATTAATTAATTCTTTTTCTAAATAGTTTATTCTAATTAATTTAATATTATTATCTTGACAATATTTAGTTTTTATATCATCTCTAAATTTAGTGTTATTAAGAGCATATTCACCACCAAAATAATCTATTGGTTTACTATGTTGTTCTCCATCATACTCAATACAATAATTATATCTAGGTATATAAAAATCAAATTTTAATTTAAAATTAGTATTTGGGTTTCTACAATTTTCAAATGTTTTTTGTCTTATATATTCTATTTTTAATTTATCTAAAATATTAGCAATATAATCTTCCATTAGTGATATATTATTACATAATCCACAACTTTTAGTATTTCCAGAAACCAAACTTCTTGAATTCACATAACATTCATTTCCACAGTTACATTTACATTTTCAAATAAAATATCCAGCATTATCTTTATTTTTAGTATTCTCTAATGCAATTAAATTACCAAATCGTTGATTTATTAAATTATTAGCTTTTAAATCTGCTCGATAACATCCACAAGATAACGTACCACCATTTAATAAAGTTGTTACTCTAATGTCTTTTTCATTTCCACAATCACATTTACAATGTCAAAAAACAATTCCACTTGAAGTCCTCTTATCTGTTGGATATAAAGCTACTAATCTACCAAATCTTTGATTTGTAATATCTTTACTATTACCTTTTCTACATCCACAAGTTTTTTTATCTCCACTTGTAACTGCATTAATCCTTGCTTCAAAATGATTTTTACAAAATGGACATTCAAATTCAGCCATTCATTGTCCCGCATTATTTTTCTTTGTCCTTTTAATCATTAAAATTTTATTTGGACCAATAAAATCTCCTTCGTTATATTTAAACATATTAATCACCTTCTATAAATATATAAATAATGATTATATGTCTTTTATTAGGATTGCCCTAGACATTCTCATCTATCCCTTGTCGAGAATGCCTAAGTTTAATATCTCCATTATCAAAAACTTGTTCAATTAAATATAATTGATGAAAACCATTATTTTTATATGTTTTTCCTACAAAAGTATCATCTCTGCGGAAACCCGCAACCAATAATTTAACGCCTCTTGTGAACCAACCTTTTTCAACTACGTGCTTAACACCATCTTCACCAAGTTCACTAATTTGTCTATTAAACATTGCATAATATTCTTTTGTAAACTTAACATTAACAACGCCTGTTGGGGTTAATAATGTTATAGATGAACGATTATCATTTTTCCCAATTACAGTTCCAACAATTTTATATATTTTATAAATAGGAATATCCCTACCATTTCTTTTAAAGAAGTAATCAATAACAGGATTAGATGCTAATTCATTAAAATCTACAATACCATATTTATCATTATTGACATTTATTAATTCATGCTCATGATAATAGAAACATAATGCTTCCATTTCATATGAACTTATATTTCCTGTCGCATATTTATCCCAGCACTCTTTAAATAACATATTATTAAATCTATTAAGAATTTCCGCCTGATTATCTTTAACCCAATCTCTAGCTTTATCCATAACATTTTGATAAATTTTTTCCCAATTAGTTTGTAAAATACAAGTTAATCCATTAATTACTTCTAACTGGTCTAAATCAAAATGCTTATTATAAAATTCTTCACAAACATTATCAAACACATAATATTTACCAACTTTTTTATTTGCTTTTAAATATTTTGTAAATAAATAAGTTTGCTTTTGTAAATCTAATTCTGCGGGTATCAAATCATGTTGAATTAATCCATTAAAATTTTGTAAAGTTATTCTTTTCTTTGCTTCACATACCTTAGATATATAATATATCATTGTTACGTTACGTGCGGTAGTGTGAAGTTCTTCAGCCCAAGTTTTTTCTAATTTATCAAAAGCTCCAGCTTTTATTAAACTAAACATTGCACTTTTATTTAATGGACATTTTGACATAAAATCAGCTATTCCCGCATATGGTCTATGACTTATTATTTGTTCTATTGTTGGACCATTTATATTACTTAGTGCCTTCATACCAAATAATATTTCATTATTTTCAACATCTGGCTTAAAACTATAACTTGACTTATTAATATCAACTAAACTAACTTGAATACCTCTTGATGTTATATCTCCAATAGCTTTTGCAATTTTACCATAATCAGTTGCTTTTTCTTTCTTTTCTACAACATATCCATCATCATCTTCTTCAAAGTCACTTTCTTCTTCAAGTCCACCGCTATTAACAATTAAACATGCTGTGTTCCAATATATTGGATTCCAATTAGTTGCTATAAACATAGTTTGAAAACCTATAAATGAATATGCAAGAGCATGAATAACACTAAATGAATAACCCATTTGAGGTCCAATTCCACATGCCCATACATAATGTCCTAAACAAGATGACTTTGCTTGTGTTAAAACTTTATCTTTTAATTCAGGAATTTTGCTCATTTGTTTTTTACCAACTATCTTACGTGCGGCATTAGCTTCTGCTAAAGTAAATCCACATATGTTTTCATCCATTAACATTCTCATTAACTGCTCTTGACTAGGTGGTACTCCATATGAACTTTCAAAATATGGTTCTAATGTTTTTTGTTCTGCTTGAGTTAATCCGTATTCTCTCATTTCTTTATACCATAATGATATATCATTTTTAAACTTAATATATTTTTCCATTGGAGATTCTTGTCCTTTTTCCGCAGTCATAAGTCTCATTAAACCATTTGCATCTGCCATTTCTAGCATTGATTTAGGTTTAATTTTCTTTGCTGCTTGAGAACCTACTTCACTATCAAATTGGAAGATATTTAATACATTATTTTCTTGAAGTGCTTTCCATATCTCTTGATTATCAATAGGCAATACATTTGGGTGAAAATATTTATCATAAACTTCTCTTAATGTCAAAGAACTATCTATTTCATTATACTCTTGTAATAATCTAATTGCTTCACATAATTTATCTTGAACTTCTGTTACTAAAAAGTCATATTTAGTCATACCGCAAGCTTCGCACATATGTAAATCATAAGCTGTTATAACTTCACCTTTTGGAGTTCTCATAAATGTTCCAAATTCATATGGGTCTTCATCAAATAATATTACTCCTGATGCATGACTACTACGCTTATTAACTAAACCTTCAATACCTTCCATTATTTCTAACAATCCTGGATATGTATTTACTTCATTAATAAACATTTTAATTGGCTTTCTACCTTTATCTTCATTACCATTTATAACATCATCTAATGACCATAAAAAACCACGTTCACTTGGAATTAATGAACTTAAATATTGTGCTGTATCAACATCAATACCGTCAGGATACTCTGCACTACGATAACCGCGGCAAGCTGTTAAAATTGTTGAACGAGTTCCTTCAGTTCCGAAAGTTGCTATTAAAGTACAACCTAAATTCTTTTTACTTAATTCATCTATGTCTTTATTAAAGTTTTGACCTCTTTCTTTTTTAATTTCATTTAAAATTCTTGGTCTTTTACTTGGACATAAATCTAAATCTATGTCTCCTAATTCAACACGTTCTTTATTTAAGTATCTCCAGAATGGTAAATTCCATTTAATTGGATCAAGTTGAGTTATTCCTAAAAGATAATGATTTAATCCTGAACAACTTGAACCACGACCTGCGCCTACCATACTTCCGCATTCCCAGAATAAATTAACATAATGTTCCAAGGTTACAGGATAACTAAACATATTAGTTCCTAATTTTTCACTTATTGTTTTCTTTATATCTGCTTCTTCTTCAAGTCTATCTAAATAAGTTTCATTATATAAATCTAATTTTTGTAATCTTTTTAAACATTTATTTACCCAATATCTTTCAACTTTATCATCTGAGTTAAGCATTTCCGCTAATATTGGATAACCTAATTGATGCCAATCATTTATTTTTGGATAATCTTCTACTTCTACTTTTGGAATAGTTTGATTGTGTGCTAAACTAAATTTTTCTATCTTATTATAAATATTATAACTATTTACAAACATTTCATTTATAAATTCATCACTAAACTCTGATGCATATAAATTTTCTTTTATTTCTTCATTATCTTGAAGATATGCAAATTCATAAAACTCATCTACTTCACGTTCACCAAATTTACTATTAAGATATGCCTTATGAACATATCTATCTTCTTTTTTAAGATAGTGTGCATCTGAACCTATAACCATTTTTAAATCAAATGCTTTTGCAATAGCAGGAAATCTTTTATTTACTAACACTTGATCGCGGCTAGTTCCTGGCGCACATTCTATATAAAAATTATCTTCTCCAAAGACTTCTTTACACCATAACAAAAAATTTACTATATTATTATGTGCGATTGCCGCACCCTTTGTATCTCCTGTCTTTTCTGCGTTAATTAATGCTAAAGTGTTAACACTTAATTC
>Ga0256407_10011634_pt1 | contig 12129 bp, 6 predicted proteins | sample RumenRJG_04DNA_FD_193489 | JGI IMG/M metagenome (GOLD analysis project Ga0256407, IMG submission 193489) | Bovine rumen microbial communities from Lethbridge, Alberta, Canada - RJG_04 | ecosystem: Host-associated > Mammals > Digestive system > Stomach > Rumen | place: Canada: Alberta | collected... | reverse complement strand
GCGACTGTACTGCTTGAGTTCAGCACGTTCTTCTGGTTCGAGCTTACGCTCGCGGCTGATGTCTTCAAGGGCTTTGTAGATGTCCACATAGCGAGCCGTCTGGTAGAGAAGAGCACGACCTGCATCGAGACGTGCCTTGATGTTGCTGATCATCTCAGCCACGGCAGGGAACTCGATGATGGCTTTGCCGAACTGTTTGCGGTCGCGAGCATAGGCGACGGCTTCGTTGTATGCAGCCTGACTGAGGCCTACGCTCTGAGCAGCAATGCCGAGGCGGGCGCCATTCATCAGCGACATTACATATTTAATAAGGCCGAGCTTGCGATCGCCGCACAGCTCACACTTCGCGTTCTTATAGACCAGCTCACAGGTTGGCGAGCCGTGAATGCCGAGTTTGTTCTCGATACGACGCACGTCGACGCCTCCGTCGCGTTTATCGTAAATGAACATCGACAAGCCACGCCCGTCGCGAGTGCCTGCTTCGCTGCGGGCAAGCACCAAATGGATGTCGCTGTCGCCGTTGGTGATGAAGCGCTTTGCACCATTCAGACGCCAGCAGCCAGCCTCCTCGTCGAAGGTTGCCTTGAGCATCACGCTTTGAAGATCGCTGCCGGCATCAGGCTCGGTCAGGTCCATAGACATGGTCTCGCCCTTGCAGACGCGGGGAATGTACTTTTCGCGCTGTTCCTCGTTGCCAAAGCAATAGAGCGTCTCGATGCAGTCCTGCAGGCTCCAGATGTTCTCGAAGCCAGCGTCGCCAGTCGAGACAATCTCGTTTGCTGCCGTATAGACTGTGACGGGCAGGTTCAAGCCACCGTAGCGGCGAGGCATCGTCATGCCATTCATGCCTGCCTGAATCATGGCGTTGAGGTTCTCGTAGGTCTTCGAAGCATAAGAGACGCGACCCTTCTCGAGGTGAGGACCCTCGGCATCAACAGCCTCGGCATTGGGAGCCACAACGTTCGCCACGATGTCGCCCACGATGTCCAGCACTTTATCATACGAGTCCATCGCATCTGCGAAGTCCTGCGGAGCCTCGTCGTATTTGTCTTTATCCTCGTACTGACGTTCCTTGAGCTCTACGATGCGAGACATCAAGTCACTATTATTCAGTTCAAACTGAATTTCCTTTATATCACTATAATAGTTTGCCATGTTACTTGCTGTTCTGTTTGTAATACTTGATGAGCTTTGGTACCACTTCTTCCACTGTGCCGTTGATGACGTAGTCGGCAATCGTGTTGATGGGGGCGTTCTCGTCTGAGTTGATGGAGATGATGATGCCCGACTCCTTCATGCCTGCCACGTGCTGGATGGCGCCGCTGATGCCGCATGCGATATACACTTTGGGGCGGACGGTGACGCCTGTCTGACCAATCTGCAGGTCGTGGTCGGCAAAGCCTGCATCCACGGCAGCACGGCTGGCACCCACTTCTGCATGAAGCACTTTGGCGAGTTCATACAGTTGGTCAAAGCCTTCCTTCGAGCCGACGCCATAGCCGCCGGCCACAATGATGGGCGCGCCCTTCAGGTTGTTTTTTGCAGCCTCAACGTGGCGGTCGAGCACCTTGGTGACGTACTCTGCCTCGGGCACGAACTTCGCGACATCTTCCACGATGACTTCGCCCTTGTAGTTCGGGTCGAGCACCTCTGCCTTCATCACGCCGCTGCGGACTGTCGCCATCTGCGGACGGTTCTCAGGATTGACGATGGTTGCCACGATGTTGCCGCCGAAGGCAGGACGAATCTGATAGAGGAGGTTCTCGTACGTCTTACCGTTCTTCTTGTCCTCATGAGGACCGATCTCAAGGCTGGTACAGTCGGCGGTGAGTCCGCTGTGCAACGCCGACGAGACGCGCGGTCCGAGGTCGCGGCCAACGACGTCAGCGCCCATGAGGCAAATCTGGGGTTGTTCCTGCTTGAAGAGATTGACGAGGACTGCTGTATGGGGCTTGCTTGTGTAGGGAGCGAGGCCTGGAGCATCAAAAATGTGAAGCTTATCGACGCCATAAGGAAGTATCTGGCTCTCCACTTTTCCTGTAATACCGCTGCCGGCAGCAACGGCTTCGAGCTGTACGCCAAGCGTATTGGCCAGTTTGCGGCCTTTCGTCAGAAGTTCTTGGCTTACTTCGGCCACTTTTGTGCCTTCAAGCTCGCAATAAACAAATACACTATTCATAGGGCGTTATCCGATTGTGTGGCTTGCGAGGAGTTCCTGGATGAGACCGTTCACGTCCTCGTCACTGCCGGTTAATACTTTGCTTTCCTTTGCCTTGAAGACGATATTCTCCACGTTCTTGACCTTAGTTGGCGAGCCAGCCAGGCCGCATTGCTGCAGGTCGGCATTGACGTCGGCACAGTTCAGTTGCCCGAGCTTCAGGTAAGGTTTCTTTTCGTACTCTGCTGCGTAGGGCAGGTCGGCGTAGGTCGTCTCCGGAGCAAGCTCCATTGGAGCGAGGCAACGCTTGTATTTCATCACTCGCTTGACGTTGCGAGGACGGCAGGGGGCTGCGCTTCCGTTGACGGTCAGCACGCAAGGCAGAGGGCTTTCAACAGTCTCCACACCACCATCAATATGGCGTTTCACGGTAATCTTGCCGTCCTTCAACGAGAGAATCTCCTCGCTGTATGTGATTTGATTCAAGCCCAGCTTCTCAGCCACCTGCGGTCCCACCTGAGCTGTATCGCCGTCGATAGCCTGGCGGCCACCGATGATAAGGTCCACGTTAGGACAGACATGCTTGATGGCAGTAGCGAGAGCGTAACTCGTGGCAAGCGTGTCGGCACCGGCAAAGGCGCGGTCTGTCAGCAGATAGCCGCCGTCGGCACCGCGATACATGGCTTCGCGAATCACTTCCGCAGCACGGCCTGGGCCCATCGTGATGACGGTAACTGTGGTGCCTGGGAATTGGTCTTTCAGTCTCAGAGCCTGCTCGAGGGCGTTAAGATCCTCGGGATTGAAGATAGCAGGCAACGCGCTACGGTTGACGGTCCCCTCCGGCGTCATCGCATCAGGGCCGACGTTGCGCGTGTCGGGTACTTGTTTTGCAAGTACGATGATGTTTAATTTCATGCTTTTATATATAAAATATAATGTTCAAATCGCTTTATCGGCTGCAAAGGTACAAATTTTATTCGACATAATAGCACTTTCTCCAAAGTTATTACTAACTTTGCATCATAATTAACAAATTTATAAAAGATATGAAAAAGATTTTTTTAGCTTTGTTTCTGTTGTTGCCCATGATGCAAGTGCAGGCAGCCGTAGACCCCAATTTCTACATTTTCCTTTGTTTCGGACAATCAAATATGGAGGGAGCCGCAAAGCCAGAAGCGCAAGACCTCAAAAGCCCAGGCCCACGATTCCTGCTCATGCCGGCTGTTGATGATGCAGGGCGAGGCCGCAAGCTGGGCGAGTGGTGCGAGGCTGTGCCGCCACTCTGCCGACCGGGCACAGGACTGACGCCTGCCGACTGGTTCGGCCGAACACTGGTGGCTTCGCTGCCCCAGAACATCAAGGTTGGCGTGATACATGTGGCAGTTGGAGGCATCAAGATCGAGGGTTTCATACGGGACAAGGTCGCTGACTACGTGAAAAACGAGGCTCCTGGCTGGATGAAAGGCATCCTAGAGGCATACGACAACAATCCCTACGAACGGCTCGTCACGCTTGCCAAGAAGGCTCAGCAGGACGGCGTTATCAAGGGAATACTGATGCATCAGGGCGAGTCGAACACGGGCGACCCGGAGTGGGCCAAGAAGGTGCAACAGGTCTATGATGCCCTTTGCAGCGACCTCAAGCTGAAACCCGAGGAGGTGAATCTCTACGCAGGCAACATCGTGCAAGCCAGTGGACAGGGTGTCTGCATCGGTTGCAAGAAGCAAATCGACGAACTGCCCAAGACTCTCCACACGGCTCAAGTCATCTCCTCCGACGATTGCACGAATGGGCCGGACCGCCTGCACTTCGATGCTGCTGGCTATCGCGAGCTGGGATGCCGTTACGGCGAGGCCGTCGCTCGTCACTTAGGCTTCGAGCCGAAGCGTCCCTACATGGAGATTGCCAAGCCCATTGAGGTGCCGGCTGACGCTTTCATTGCCGAAACCACCGTGCCCGGCAACGACTTCCCGAAGGTGGACAAGGAAGGGCGTGCCTACTTCCGCATTCAAGCGCCTCAGGCTCACAAAGTCATCGTGGACATCTGTAACAAGAAGTACGACATGCAGCCTGACGGCAAAGGCGGCTTTATGGCAGTTACTGACCCGCTTGTCGTGGGCTTCCACTACTACTTCATGGAGGTGGACGGCATCCGCTTCGTTGACCCTTCCACAGAGACCTTCTTCGGATGTTGCCGCGAGTCGGGCGGCATCGAGATTCCCGAAGGCTCAGAAGGTGACTACTACCGTCCGCAGGCTGACGTCCCGGCAGGTCAGGTACGCAGCATCTATTACTTTGCAAAGAGCACCGGTGAGTGGCGTCATGCGATGGTTTACACGCCTGCCGAGTACGAGAGGGGCAAGAAAAAGTATCCCGTCCTTTACCTGCAGCACGGCATGGGTGAGGACGAGACGGGCTGGAGCCGTCAAGGCCACATGCAGCACATCATGGACAACTTGATAGCCAGCGGCGAGGCTGTGCCGATGATTGTCGTGATGGAGAGCGGCGACGTCAAGGCACCCTTCCGCGGAGGCGACCGCGGCGAGTACGGCAGCTCGTTCTACAAGGTAATGATCGGCGACCTCATCCCCTACATCGACAGCCATTTCCGCACCCTCTCCGATCGTGAGCACCGCGCCATGGCCGGCCTCTCGTGGGGCGGACACCAAACGTTCGACCTCGTCATGAACAACATGGACAAATTCGCATGGATGGGCGGCTTCAGCGGCGCCATCTTCGGGCTCGACGTCAACAAGACCTACGACGGCGCCTTCTCGCGCAGCGACGAATTCAACCGCCGCATACATTACCTCTTCCTCAGTTGCGGCTCAGAAGAGAACTTCGGCACCGAAAAACTCGTTGGCGACCTTCGCGGCGCAGGAATAAAGGTGGACTACTACGTCTCGCCTGGCACCCATCATGAGTGGCTCACCTGGCGACGCAGCCTCAAAGAGTTCGTGCCAAAACTCTTCAGAAAGTGAGGGGGACCGCACTGTAAATAGCTAAATCACTAAATCGTAAATAATGGTGAAGAATCTCAGCCGTGAGGCCTATGAATGTCTCACGCAAAACATCCTGCCGTTCTGGCTCAACAACATGCTCGACACGAAGCGGGGCGGATGGTACGGACAGATGACGGGGCGCTGCCAACTCATTGAGGACGCTCCGCGCGGCGCCATTCTCTATGCCCGACTGCTTTGGACGTTCAGCGCAGCGTACCGCGTGCTCAAAAAACCAGAGTACCTCCGCACCGCAACGATGACAAAAGACTATATCCTCGAGCACTTCGTGGACAGAGAATATGGCGGCACGTTCTGGAGCGTCACGGCAGACGGCTTGCCGCTCGACACCAAGAAACAGTTCTATGCGCAGGGCTTCATGCTCTACGGCTTCTCGGAATACGCAAGAGCTACAGGCGACAAAGAGGCTCTGAGTGTAAGCCTACAACTCTTCGACATCATTGAGAGCCATGCCTGGGACAACGAGTTCGGCGGCTACATCGAAGCCTGCCAGCGCGACTGGCAGCCCATTGCCGACATGCGTCTCTCGGCAAAGGACGAGAACTATCCCAAGAGCCAGAACACGCACCTGCACATCATCGAACCTTACACAAACCTGCTGAAGGCTGGAATCGACGCAGCCGCACCTGCCATCGAACGGCTCATCTCGCTCTTCACTGACCACATCCTTAACCCCGAGTCGCACCACCTCGACCTCTTCTTCAGCATGGACTGGAAGCGGATGAGCACAACGGAAAGCTATGGGCACGACATCGAATGCTCCTGGCTGCTGCACGAAGCGGCGCTCGCGCTTGGCCGTACCGATATATTAAATAAGGTAGAGCCCGTCGTTCGCGAGGTGGCAAAGGCAAGCGAGAAGGGGTTGCAGCCCGATGGCTCCATGCTCTACGAAGGCGAACCCGACGGAACGCACTTCGACCGCGACCGCCATTGGTGGGTACAGGCCGAGGCCGTAGTGGGGTTCTTCAACCTCTATCAGCACTTCGGCGACAAGGCCGCACTCGACAAGGCCCTGCACTGCTGGCAATACATCAAGGACCACCTCATCGACCGCACACATGGCGAATGGTACTGGAGCATCCGCGATGACGGCAGCCCGAACCTAGACGACGACCACGCCGGCTTCTGGAAGTGTCCCTACCATAATGGCCGCATGTGCTTGGAGCTGATTGAAAAATAGCTAAATAAATAGTAAAGCTAAATAAATAGTAAATAGTAACTCGTCAAATAGTAAATAACTCAATGGATAATGTGATGCGCGAGATAACGCCACTATCCGCCAGCGACTGCTTTTATCTGGCCGACCGACACAAATCGTCGTTCGACTTCCCTATCCACAGCCATCCTGAGTTCGAACTCAACTTCATCGCTGGTGCTGCAGGTGTAAGACGTACGGTAGGCGACCACAGCGAGGCCATCGGCGACTACGACTTGGTGCTCATTGCCAGCCCAAACCTGGAACATGTATGGGAGCAGGGGGAGTGCGTCAGCAAGAACATTCGCGAGATTACCATCCAGTTCACGTCCGACGTGCTGCCCGAGCCTCTGCTCAGCAAGAGCCAGTTCCATTCCATCCGCCGCATGCTCGACCGTGCACGCTGCGGGCTTGCCTTCTCCGGGCTCACCATTATGAAGGTGTTCGGAAAGATAGACGAACTGACGCATCAAAGGCGAGGCTTCCATGCCGTGCTGAGCTTCCTTGAACTGCTCTACGACCTATCGCTGGCCGACGATAGCCGCACCTTGTCCAGTTCTTCGTTTGCCCGCATAAAGACGAGCAACGAGAGCAGGCGTGTCAACAAGGTGCAGCAGTACATAGCGAGCCACTACGCCGAAGATGTACGATTGGAGACGCTTGCTGACCTCGCAGGGATGACTCCCGTAGCCTTTTCCCGCTTCTTCCACCAGCGCACGGGTCGTTCACTTTCGGAATATATCATCGAAATCCGGCTGGGTATCGCAGCTCGAATGCTGATTGACACCACCAAGATGGTAGCCGAGATCTGTTACGACTGCGGCTTTAACACGCTCTCCAACTTCAACCGCCTGTTCCGCAAGCACAAAGGATGCACCCCCACGGCGCTCCGCGAGAATTTCAACAAGAAGAAACTTATCATTTGAGACTCGCTGTCCCACGAATGGCTAAGAAAGAGTCAGTCCGTTTCGAAATAAGTTCGTATCTTTGCAGCATGAAACGTAGCACTTTTTCTCTCCTACTGCTCCTTTTGGCCTTAGCGATGCAAGCCCAGATTCAGGAGCAACCCATCGACCGCGAAGCGACGGGACCTGCGCGGCAACTCTATCGCTACCTGCGCGACAAGGTGTGGGGCAAGCAAGTGCTGTCGGGCTGTCAGGCGCGATGGGACTACAACACGACCGATGCTGACGGCATCTATGAGCGTGCCGGCAAGTATCCCGCCATCAACATCTTCGACTTCCAGCACTTCCGACAGCGTAACCTCAACTACATGGGGCCGACGGCCAAGGCCTGGCATGATGCAGGCGGCATCGTGGGTTTCATCTGGCACTGGAGCGTCCCCGTCAGTGCCGACCTGTCGCCGAAGGACGGCTTCGCTTTCTATACGCCATCAGGAGCTGAGGGTCGCCGACCAGGCACGCTCTTCTCTGCAAGAAAGGCTGTGCAGGAGGGCACGCCCGAGCAGCGCGTCATCAACGAGAACCTCGACACCATCGTCCGTTACCTGCTCCACTATCAGCAGCAAGGCATCCCCATCCTGTGGCGTCCCTTCCACGAGGCTGCAGGCAACACGAACCGTGGCGGCAAGGCATGGTTCTGGTGGGGCAACGACGGCGCCGAGGCCTTCAAGCAGCTTTACCTCTACACGCAGCGATACCTGATGGAGCGCGGCGTGCACAACCTCATCTACATCTGGACATCCGAGCTCGACGACGATGACTGGTACCCGGGCGACGCGTATGTCGATATCGTGGCCCGCGACCAGTACCACGCACCATCGCAGCACGGCTCCTTCAAGCAGCAGTACGATATCCTGCGCCGCAAATATCCGACGAAGATGCTGGCGCTGGCCGAGTGCGACTGCGTGCCGAGCGCTCAGGCCATGGAGAGCGACGATGCCCGCTGGCTCTTTGTGGCTCCCTGGACTGTGCCCTTTGTCTTCAGCCAGCAGAACGACGATGCATTCTGGCGGCAGTTCCTCCATGAAGAGCTCATCCTGACGCGCGACGAGGTGAACCGCGCCGGCTCCTATCGGCTGAGCATCAACAAGGAGAGCGGCGTCTTCGGGAAAGGAGAACGCGCTGTTGTCTCGTGCCATGCCGACCCTGTGCCTTTTGATTCCCTTCATGTGCGCGTGTTATATAATAATAAGGTATGTCGCGAGTTCAGTCTGTTGCCTTCCTCGGCAGACTTCACCGTGCTGGAGCAAGCATTGGACAGCACCTGCGCCGTGAGTGTGGAGCTCAAGGAAAGCACGGGCAAGCCAGAGGCCATCGGCTATGTGGTGGCACCTGAGGGCTTTCGTGCCGGCTACGAAGAACCTGCCGACTTGATGCCTTACTGGGACAATTTGAAGAAGCAGCTCAAGGCGTTGCCCATGCAGGTGAAGACCGTGCCGCTGGAAGTACCTCAGCAGTATCAGGGCAAGTACACATGTCAGGATGTCGAGATCAATTGTCTCGGTCCCGCCCCTGTGCGTGCCTACATGGCCAAGCCTGCGGGAGCCAAGAAGAAGTCGCTGCCCATCATCATCCTTTGCCGTGCGGCAGGCGTCAGTGGCAACTGGTGCCGCTGCTCGGTGGGCGAGTGCGTTGGCAACGCCGCCCTCGGCAACGGTGCCCTCAGCCTCGACATCAATGCCCACGGGATGCTCAACGGCCAGAGCGACGACTATTATCGGATGCTCGAAAGCGGACTGCTGCGGAACTACTACGAGCACAACGCTGCCGACCGCGAGACCTATTATTTCCGCGGCATGTACCTGCGCCTCCTGCGTGCCATCGAATACATGACGCGCCAGCCCGAGTGGGACGGACGCCGCATCCTCGTCATCGGCGAAAGTCAGGGAGGCGGCCAGGCAGTAGCTGCTGCCGGACTGGACCCGCGTGTCAGTTGCGTGGTGCTCAATGTGCCGGCCATGCAGGACTTGGGCGGAGCCCGCAAGGGACGTCGCAGCGGATGGCCTCAGCCCATCGAGAACCATCCCAACCTCTCCGCAGCACAGCTCGACGCCACGCTGCCCTACTTCGACGGCGCCCTGCTCATCCGGCACTCGCAGGCAGAAATCTACTGCGAGATGGGCCTCATCGACACCACCTGCCCGCCGTCCGCCGTCTGGTCGTCGCTCAACAATGCGCCGGGCAAGAAGACGGTGAACTGTGTGCCCTTCCGCACCCATGCCTGGCCCTCGGGCCCCATCGCTTCCTATTGGCGCGAGCACTACCTCAAGCCGCGAGAAGCGTTCATCGACAACTACCTGAAATAATCATGCCTCCGATAATGAAATCGCTAACCATGAATGACAAAATTCGCACAGGAAACGGGCTGTTTGCAAACACCCCACAGGGCGCTTGAAAACGCCGCACGCGGGGATGCCCAACGCCGCACGCGGGGATTGCAATCGCCGCACGCGGAAATGCCCAACGCCGCACGCGGCGTTTGCAAGCCCTCCTGCATAAATTATATAATCCCAAAAGACAGATAATTACATTCTCCGAAAAATAACTAAAACATAGCAACATGAAACAGTTATCCCTCTTCACCCTGATGTTGGCACTGGCCATGAATGCCACAAGTGCCGTGCAGACCATACGCATTACGAATCTGCAGCAGGGCAAACGCTTCGATGGCATCGGAGCCGTCAACGGCGGCGGCGCCACGTCGGTGCTGCTGAAGGACTATCCCGAGCCGCAGCGCTCACAAATCATGGACATGGTCTATAAACCCATGTTCGGGGCCAGCGTCAGTGCTATCCTCGTGGAGGTGCCGGGCGACGGCAACAGCACACAGGGCTCCATGCCTTCCCACAGCCACTATCAGGGCGACCACAACTACCTGCGCGGCTATATGTGGTGGGTGATGCAAGAATCCAAACGACGCAACGCGGCACTGTCGCTCGACGCAACCAGTTGGAGCGCACCGGCATGGGTGAGTGATTTCTGGTCGGAAAACATGGTGGGCTATTACATCGATTGGCTGAAAGGGTTGCGCGAGGTGCACGGTCTGGAGCTCGATGCCTTGGGCTGTCACAACGAGAAAGGCTGGAACGCCGAATTCGCAAAGAACTTGCGCCGAGCCATGAACGAGCAGGGCTTCAAGGATGTCAAGCTGCACGGCTTCGGCAACTGGGGCAATCAGAAGATGGACTTCCTGAAGCGAATGCAGGAAGACCAGGAGCTGTGCGATGCCCTCGATGCTGTCTGTGCCCACACCTTCAGCGAGATACAACTCACGCCTGAGCAGCGAAAGGCAGCAGAGGACATGGGAAAACCCATCTGGAACAGCGAGGACCATGTCTATCTGCCGGGCTTCGATTGCCTCATCACCATTGTGAAGTGTTTCAACCAGAACTATATCATCAGCGGCGCAACGAAGGTCATCAACTGGTACGACATCGGCGCCACCTATCCGCTGGAGCCTTACAGCAAAGAGCCGCCGATGCTGCTTGCCCAGGAACCCTGGAGCGGCCACTACCTTGTGCGCGAAGCACTTTGGGGATATGCTCACTATGGTCAGTTCACGCAAGTGGGTTGGCACTATGTCGACGAAGGATGCCTCAACCTGACCGGCGGCGGTTCCATGGTCACCATGCGCGACCCGCAGACGGGCGACTACAGCATCATTGCCGAGACGAAAGGAGCGAAGAAACCGCAAACTATAAAAATAAACATGCCCGACGGACTTTCCACAGGCAGGCTATGTGTATGGTACAGCGATGCCACGCAGCAGTTTGTACGCCTGCAGGACATCATGCCCAAGGGCGGCAGCTTCTCCATCACGCTCAAGCCTGATGCTGTCTATTCCCTCTCTACGACAACGGGACAGCAGAAGGGGGCGTTCCCCGACATTCCCGCCTCCAAGCCCTTCCCTATCCCTTACGAAGACGACTTCGAGCAATACGGGAACCCATCCGAGTGGGGCTACCTGCCGCATTATCTGGCCGACCTCATAGGATGCTACGAACTCACTCCTAACCCTTCTCCCGCGAAAAAGGGGAACTGCATACGGCAGGTGGTCGGTTCCCACACACTCAGCTGGGCTCCCGAATGGCATCACTACACCATCCTCGGCGACGTCAGTTGGCAGGACTACGAGGTCAGTGCCGATGTTTACCTGAATCCGGGCGACGAGGCAGGCGTGATGGGACGCCTCTGCGACGTTGGCTCCGGCTATGGCGTCTGGGCAAAGGGATATTACCTCAAGTTGGACGACAAAGGAAAGGTGACGCTCGTCCTCACTCGCGGAAAGCGCGACCAGAAGGAACTCATTGGCGACAAGGAGCAACAAGCCATCATCCTCGCCCGCAAGGACGTAGAGGTGGGCGGCGAGTACACCCTGGACGAAAGCGAGGTGAGCGGCATCAAGGCCCAGCAGTGGCACAACCTCAGACTTCGTTTCGAGGGCGACCGCATCGCGGGCTACGTGGATGGCGTCGAAGTCGTGAAGGCCACTTCGGACCACTATGGCAAGGGCATGGCCGGCCTCATCGCTCCCCTGCACAAGCACAGCGTCAGCACACCTTACTTCGACAACTTGAAGATTCTGCCCCTCGGTCGCACACAGGCCACGCAAACTGCTGTTCCTGCAATGCAACCCCTCTACGCTGCCGGCTCGCACGCCAATGGTCGCGAAGCATTGCTGCAACGCTTGAGAAGCCTTCGCACCAACGGCATCATGTTCGGCCATCAGGACGATCCCTTCTACGGTCTTGGCTGGAAGTGGGACCGTGGCCGCTCGGATGTGCTCGCTGTTGC
>Ga0256407_10011632_pt1 | contig 12131 bp, 9 predicted proteins | sample RumenRJG_04DNA_FD_193489 | JGI IMG/M metagenome (GOLD analysis project Ga0256407, IMG submission 193489) | Bovine rumen microbial communities from Lethbridge, Alberta, Canada - RJG_04 | ecosystem: Host-associated > Mammals > Digestive system > Stomach > Rumen | place: Canada: Alberta | collected... | reverse complement strand
GCATACCTCGAGCATATGGCTCTGTAGGCAAGACGAGCGGTTACCGGCAAAGTTGAGCGTGTAGTCCTCGAGGAACGAGCAACCGGTAGGCATTCCCTGCTGGATGACCCACAGGGTACGATAGAGGCAGGCTGTCTTCCAGTCACCCTCAGCTCCGAAACCGATACCTTCAGCCATGAGGCGCTGTGAGGCCAGGCCGGGAATCTGGTCAAAACCTGCAAAGTTAGGATCGTTGATATCGGCATCACCCAGGTCATCAAAGTTGGTAGTGAAAGCAGTAGCACCATTGTCCTTCAGCACGCGGCGCAGGGTAATCTCGGCACGAGCTGCATTGCGGACCTTCTGCCAGTAGACTTCTTCGCCTGACTCGTCAATCTTGATGGTGTACTCTTTCTTATAGACCTCTACCAGTTCGTCGACTTCTGCGTCGGTGACCTTCTTCCAGTATTCCATCATAGAACTGACAGGATAGTAGTCAACATGGTAGCCCAGACGCTGTTCGAACTCTACGCGGTCACCATCGGTGACTGCAACGTTGTTCATGTTCATACCGAACATCAGACAGCGTACCTTGCGAGCATCTGCCACACCAGCAGCCACACGTGCCCATACGGCAATCTTCTGCTGGGCAGCCTCGGACTTCCAATAGCCGCAAACCACCTTGCGGGCTATGCGCATACGGGTGCAGATGTGACCGAACTCAATGTCACCGTGTGCCGACTGGTTGAGGTTCATGAAGTCCATGTCCATGGTGTCCCAGGGTATCTCGGCATTATATTGTGTATGGAAGTGGAGAAGGGGCTTCTGCAGGGCCTGCAGACCCTTGATCCACATCTTGGCTGGCGAGAAAGTGTGCATCCAGGTGATGATACCGATACACTTGGCTTCGTTGTTGGAGGCTTTCATGACAGCCTCTACCTCGTCCGATGAGTTGACAGTACCCTTGTAAACAACCTTAACGGGGATAATGCCTGAGGCATTGAGGCCATCAACCATCTCCTGTGAGTGTCCGTCGACAATCTTCACAGTCTCACCTCCGTAGAGCAACTGCGCTCCAGTTACCCACCAAATTTCCAAATTGTCAAATGCTTTTGTCATAAGATATTAAATGTCTGTAGTGTGTTAATGATTTATTTTTTCTTCTGCCCATAATAGGCATTGGGTCCGTGCTTGCGTGAGAAATGTTTCTCGACGAGCAGCGGATTCATTGTGGTGTCAGGGTTGACACAGAACGAGACGAAGGCCATCTTGGCAACCTGCTCAGTGACGACGGCATGATAGACAGCCTGATCGGCATCCTTACCCCAGGCGAAGGGACCGTGATTCTTGACCAACACTGCAGGTGTGTGCACGGGGTTGATGTTGCCCTTCTTGAAGCGGTCAACAATGACGACACCCGTATTCTTTTCGTACTCAGGCATCTGGTCCTCAGTCATTGCCTCAGTGCAGGGAATGCAGTCGTGGAAATAGTCGGCATGAGTGGTACCAATGTTGGGAATGTCCTTACCAGCCTGAGCCCATGCGGTGGCATAGGTAGAGTGGGTGTGTACGATACCTCCCAGCTCAGGGAAGGCCTTATAGAGTACAAGGTGGGTTGGGGTGTCGCTGGAGGGATTGAGGTCACCTTCGACGACTTTTCCGCTTTCAAGGTCAACGACAACCATGTCTTCGGGTTTCATGACGTCGTACTCAACTCCGGAAGGTTTGATGACTACGAGGCCCTTCTCGCGGTCAATAGCCGACACGTTGCCCCAGGTAAAAATAACGAGGTTATGTTTTACAAGGTCAAGATTGGCCTTGAACACTTTCTGTTTCAGTTCTTCTAACATAATGATGTGAAATTAGTTAATTAAAGTTTAAAATTAGAGTCTTCGTTGAAGGCTTGCTTGTTAAATCGGTAGAGACTGGCACCACGACGGGAACTTTGCTTGTCTATCAGCTCTGTCTTCTCGATGTAGTTCATCTCCTTGACGCGCTTGCGGAAGTTACGCTTGTCTATTTCCTCACCGTTCACTGCCTCGTAAAGGCGTTGCAACTGAGTGAGTGTGAATAAGTCGGGAAGCAGTTCGAAGCCAACAGGGTTGGTCTTCATCTTCTGCTTCATCAGCTCGCGGGCCTGACATACCATCTCATTGTGGTCAGAGTAGAGGTGGGGAATATTCTCAATGTCCACCCATTCTACACCATGTTCCTGCATGAGCTTGGCAGGATAGTCATTGACGTTGATGAGTGCGTAGTAGGCTACTGAGACAACGCGTTCGCCAGGGTCGCGGTCGATATTTCCGAAAGCACCCACCTGACGCATATATACCTTGCGCAGTCCTGTCAGTTCGAACAGGGTGCGGTTGGCTGCTGCATCCAGACTCTCGTCGCTGCGGACGAAGCCTCCGTAGAGGCTCCATTCGCCGCGACCTGGGTCCATATTTCGCTTGCCAATCAGTATCTTTAGCTTGTTTTCCTCGAAGCCGAAGATGATACAGTCTACCGACAGAAATACTTTCTGAAATTCAGTATAGAACGTTGTCATTGCTCTTTTGATACCAGAAGGCTTGTAATGTTCTTACCAAAGTGCTATATAGAGGATTGCAAGAATCAGAATGACACCGTAGGCACCAATCTTGAAAGCACTGTCTGTGCGGAATAGCTTCAGGTCTATGTCTACAGCCTTCGGATCCTGTACCTTGTCCTTGGCATTAGAGCGCAGGTATATACTCAGTGCAAAGAACATACTGGCTAAGAAAAACATAGCCTCAAATCCGTAAGCGCGCAGATCGGCCTTCATCATACCCCAGATACCTATTACCAGTGCAATGAAGGTGAGGTAGAACAGACGGTCAGACCACTTCAACTGCTTCTTGATGGCCCAGAGCTCCTGAGTCTTGGCGGGGATGGTATTCTTTGACAAGAATGACAGTCCGAAGAACAGGATGCAGAGACATACGAAGACATAGCCCATGCGAAGTAGGAACGGGGTGTCTGGCATCATGAACTTGAACAGGATAGAGAATACGAAGGTACCGATGGCTGTCACTACAGCGGCTACGCCGGATGCGCGCTTCCACAGCAGTCCAAGACCAAAAATGACGACTACACCAGGATAGACGAAACCTGAGTACTCCTGAATAACCTGGAAGGCCTGATCGGCACCGCCCATAATGGGATAGACGGCGATGAGTGCCAGGATAAGAGCGCAGACAGACGTCATACGACCGATGTTCACAAGCCTCTTCTCAGAGGCGTTCTTGTTGAAGAACTGCTTGTAGATATCCATCGTGAAGATGGTAGAGGTAGAGTTGAACATCGAGGCGAGCGACGAGATGACGGCAGCGGCAAGGGCTGCAAACGACAGACCTTTCACCACGACGGGAGTGAAGTTACGGATTAGGAAGGGGTATGCATCGTCCGAGCGTGTAATCTCACCAGCCAGCGTTGCATACAGCTCGGGCTTTTGAGTCATAATATAGAAAGCGCAGACACCAGGGATACATACGATGAACGGAATCAATATCTTCAGGAAAGCAGCGAAGATCATACCCTTCTTGGCTTCTGCCAGCGACTTGGCAGCCAAACCCTTCTGGATGATGTACTGGTTGAAGCCCCAGTAGCCTAAGTTAGTCAGCCACAATGCACCGACGATGACTACGATGCCGGGAATGTCAAAATAGGGGTCGGAGCCCACGGGGTTGCCCTGAGCATCGAGGATAGCTTGACCGGTGGTGTTCATGATACCGTCAATGTCGGGATACAATGCTTCGTTGCGCGTCACTATCAGGTTGAAGTGTTTATCGCCATCTATATTGCCCAGTTCCGTCATAATCTTGCCTAAGGCAGAGAATGCGTTGTCGGCATTGACATAGGGAGCGATGACATCCAAGGCTGCATAGGCCGTAATCAGACCACCGCCGACAAGGAATGTTACTTGCATTACGTCTGTCCAGGCCACAGAAGCCAGACCGCCATAGATAGAATAGAGGCCGGCAATGACAAAGAGTCCGAAGATAATCCAAAGCAGCGTCATGTCAACGTTCATGCCGAGGAAGACACCGGCTACTGCGGGCAAGCCGAGAATCTGCTTGATAGCCAGAGCGCCTAACCAGGCTACGGAAGTAAGGTTGATGAAGACATAGAGGAAAAGCCAGAAGATGGAGAAGGCCAGACCTACGCCCCAGTTATAGCGTTCGCGCAGAAACTGAGGAATAGTGAAAATCTTCTTCTCAATCATCACTGGCAACAGGAACTTTGCCACAACTATCAGCGTAGCGGCAGCCATCAGTTCATAAGCGGCCATGGCAATACCCGACTTGAAGGCTGAACCGGACATGCCGATGAACTGCTCTGCCGAGATGTTGGCAGCAATCAGTGATGCACCGACTGCCCACCAAGTCAGTGTGTTACCGGCCAGAAAGTAGTCGGCAGACGATTTTTCTTCACCTTTCTTGTTTCGCGACAGGAAAATACCCATGCTTACAAGAATAATAATGTACACGACAAAAACCAGATAGTCGGCTGTTGCAAACCCATTATTGCTTAGGGCTTCAGTAATAGTATTCATTGTACTTTGTAAAAATTTAAGTATTTATTTTTGTTATTGCTTATTTCGTGGAGAACTTGTAGGCAGCATGGCTGTAGTACTTCTCGCCAGGATTCAGAACGGGGCTTGCCCATTCAGGGTGATTGGGAGAGTCGGGATATTTCTGGCTCTCAAGGCATACAGAGACGTGCTTGGGATACTTCAGGCCCAGTTTGCGGACGATGTCGGCATCTTTGCCCACACCTTGGAAATTGGCGCTATAAACCTGTACGCCCGGTTCGTTGGTGAACATCTCCATGAAGATACCCGTCTTGGGTGAATAGAGTGAGGCACATACTTGTGTGTCGTCGCCCTTACCATCCTTAAAGGTGTTCAGGCAGAAATTATGGTCATAGCCAGTGGCATTCTGAATCTGGTCATACTGTGACTGGATGCTGTCACCAATGGCATGAGCTGTGCGGAAATCAAAGGGAGTGCCTTCCACCTTGCGAATCTCTCCAGTAGGAATGTACTTGGCATCGGAAGCAGTGAACGAGTCGGCATTGACATACAGTACTTGGTCGTAGCCTGCTTGTGTGAAGTCGCCGGAGAGATTGTAGTAGTTGTGGTTGGTCTGGTTGATGATGGTCGGCTTGTCGGTTTCAGCTTCCCATACCATGTCCAGCGTGTTGTTTGCACATACCTTATATATAGTAGTGGCCTTTACTGTTCCAGGGAAGCCATTCTCTCCGTCCTGGGCAATGATGGTCAGGCGCAGAATAGAATCTCCTATCTGCTCGGCATCGTAAACCTGATTCATCCAACCTGTAGTGCCACCACCGTGCAGGCAGTTCTCGTTATCGTTGACCTTCAGCTGGTAGATGGAATCATTCAGTTTGAATTGAGCGTTCTTGATGCGGTTGGCATAGCGGCCAACAGAAGAACCATAGTCTGACGGAGAGTTCAACGTGTCAGCATACTGGCGGATGTTGTCAAATCCCAAAACGACATCAGTAGGCTTGCCGTCCTTGTCGGGAACCACCAAGGAAACAACACGGCCTCCATAGTTGGTGATGCACACCTCCATGCCATTCTGGTTCTTCAGCGTGTAGAGCTTGACGGGCTTTTCGTTGATCAGTGTATCAAACTGGGCTGGGTCGAGACCCGAAACCGTTAGTGCCTTCTGCTCGCCAGAGGCACATGCTGACAACAACAATGCTGCTGTCATGCCTGCAAAAGTTGCTTTTAAGTTTTTCATTTTTGAATAGTTTTAGTTATATCACAAATTTTGTTGTAAAATTACAATTATTTTCTGAAATGACAATGAAATATTTCAAAAAAAATAGCGCAAAGTGTTATTTTTACACTTTACGCCATATTATTTAACCTTTCTTAGCGATTGAAAGGCATTGTTTGGTGCTGTTTTGCTTAGCAGAGTTTGCGCGCTCCGTCACCAATGACTACGTCATAAACTTTGGGTTCGTGACCATATTTCTCGTTGAAGCGTTTCTTGGCATCAGCAATGAACTGCTTGTACAAATCATTGCGGACGAGGTTGATGGTGCAGCCACCAAAGCCACCGCCCATGATGCGTGAACCCGTGACGCCGTTGTCCTTGGCAATCTGATTGAGGAAGTCCAGTTCCTCGCAACTAACCTCATAGTCTTTGGACAGGCCTTCGTGGGTCTGGTACATCAGTTCACCGACCTTCTCGTAATCGCCGTCGTTCAGAGCGTCGCAGACTGCCAATACACGGTCCTTCTCGCCCAAGACAAACTTGGCACGCCTGTAGTCCTCTTCACCGACTTCAGCGCGAACCTCGTCCAACTGATCCCAAGTGCAGTCGCGCAGGGTCTCGAACTTACTTTCCGGATGTTTGGCCTGAATGTGCTTGACCACATTCTCGCAAGAGTTGCGACGATCGTTGTAAGGTGAACCGGACAACTGGTGTTTGACTGCTGAGTCGAGCAGTACCAGACGATAGCCATCGGGCTTGAAGGGAAAGTACTCAAACTCACGCGAACGGCAATCCAAACGCATCAGACAGCCAGCCTTTCCGAAGACAGAAGCAAACTGGTCCATAATGCCACAGTTGACACCACAGTAGTTGTGCTCGGTAGCTTGCCCAGCCAATACCATATCCCACTGAGAAACCTTGTTGTCACCGAAGATGTCGTTTAGTCCGCAGGCGAAGCAACTTTCCATAGCAGCGCTGGAAGACATACCGGCTCCTAAGGGAACATCACCAGCAAAGGCAATGTTGAAACCTTTAACAGGAACGTTCAACTTTTTCATTTCCAAGGCTATACCATAGATATAGCGAGCCCAAGATGCTTTAGGACCATTAGGGTCGGAAAGCTTGAAGTCTACGCGATCCTTGAGGTCAATGGCATAAGCCATCACGGTATCCTCCGTACCATTGGCACGCATCTCAGCCACCACACCTTTGTCAACAGCTCCGGGAAATACGAAGCCACCATTATAGTCAGTGTGCTCACCAATCAGGTTAATACGGCCCGGAGAGGCATATACATTACCAGTCTTACCATCAAAGTGTTTGATGAAGCGGCTTCTTACAAATTCAATTTCCACCATAATGCCAATCGCCGAGTCTACTTTTCTACACCAAATTTATAGATAGTCTTCTGCTTGTACTGCTCACCGGGATTCAGCACCACTGATGGGAAGTAGGGACGGTTAGGCGTGTCGGGGAAGTGCTGGGCCTCCAGGCAGACTGCGCTGCGGCGTGGGAATGTGGCACCGCCAACACCTTTGTAGCCACAAGCATAGTTAGCCGTATAGAGCTGCATACCAGGCTCTGTGGTGTAGCACTCCAGCGTACGACCGCTCTTGGGTTCAGTGATACGGGCAGCAAAGCTCAGCTCACCCTCTTCTTTCTTGTTCAGTACATAGTTGTGGTCAAAGCCCTTACCAAACTTAATCTGCTCGTGGTCGGCATCAATGTCCTTGCCCAGAGCCTTGGGAGTGCGGAAGTCAAAGGGAGTGCCCTCCACCTTCAGAATCTCACCTGTAGGAATGGCAGTCTCATCAGTCGGCAGATAGAAGTCTGCGTTGATTTCGCAAATCTGGTCTTCGATGGTGGGAGTGGGATCAGCTGCACCTGCAAGACAGAAGAATGCGTGGTGTGTCAGGTTGACAATAGTCTTCTTGTTGGTGGTTGCCAGATATTCCATCACCAACTCATTCTGGTCAGTGAAGGTAAACTCTACTGTGACGTCCAGTTCGCCGGTATAGCCCTCTTCGCCATAGGAAGATACGCGATGAAGCGCCAGCGAGCGGGGACCCATCTGACGGGCATCCCATACTTTGCAGTTGAACCCTTTAGCACCACCATGCAAATGGTTGGGACCATCGTTCAGTGCCAACTGGTATTCCTTACCGTTCAGCGTAAACTGACCTTTGCAAATGCGGTTGCCCCAGCGTCCAATCAGTGTTGACAGATAGGGCTCCTCGCCGCTCATGAGCTGCTGGATGTTTGCATGGCCCTGAATGACGTTAGCCACTTTGCCATCTTTGTCTGGAACCATAATGGAAACGATAGCGCCTCCATAGTTTGAAATTGCTACTTCATAGCCTTTTCGGTTCTTCAAAATGTAAAGATCCGTCTTCTTACCATTGATAGTGGTCTGGAAATCCTTGCGATTCAGACCACACAGATTCGCGTTTTCCGATGTGTTAGCCATAATTCGTTATATTTTTAGTTACAAAATTCTAATTTGCAAAGTAACCGAAAAAAAACGAGAATGACGAAAGAAACGCTTAAAAAAACGTTTACGGAAGTGTTAAAAACACCTAAATGCAGGTTTTTAGGAAATCCCCCACCACGTATGACGACCCTCCGACAAATATAAAATCGTCCTCTCCAGCTGCATTGATTGCTGTGTTATACGCCTCACGCACAGAGGGATAACTATTCCCGGACAGTCCGTGTTGGATGGCTAATTGCTCAAGTGTCTTGTAATTGATGGCCCGTTTGTTGTTGACCTGTGTAAAATAGTAGACAGCGTGCTTGGGAAGCATATTGAACACCGTTTTAACGTCCTTGTCGCTGACCATACCGAAGACTATATGCATCTGATGGCAATTCACCGTGCTGAGTTGCTGGCTGATATACTGCCATCCACCTACATTGTGTCCTGTGTCGCAAACCACTTTGGGTGCGTTTTGTATTACCTGCCAGCGTCCCATGAGTCCAGTGTTGTTAGAGACATTCCTAAGTCCGTTTCTCAGTTCGAAGTAGTCTTTCTGGCCACGGTACAGATATCCTTGGAGGGTTAGTTGTTTGAGGGCAAATAGAACCGTATTGAAGTTCTTCTGCTGATAGATGCCGCCTAAGTCGCCATCCAGTTCGCCCAGGTGCACTGTGGTATAGTGCATACCTCCGTCTGCCATTGGCAGGGCTTTGATGACCTCAGGCTGATCTTCGGCAAAAACGATGGGGGCATTCATCTCACGGGCTTTTGCTTCGAACACAGGGCGTGTCTCGTCATGAGTCTCTCCGATGACAACAGGGACTCCTTTCTTTATAATACCAGCCTTTTCGGCAGCAATCTTGGCCAGTGTGTCGCCCAAAAACTGGGTATGGTCGAAACTGATGTTGGTGATGACAGATACGAGTGGGGTGATGATGTTGGTACAATCCAGACGTCCGCCCAAGCCTACTTCTACGACGGCAATATCTACCTCCATGTCTCGGAAGTACTTAAAGGCCAAGGCTGTGGTGACTTCGAAGAACGAAGGATGCAGGGGTTCAAAGAATGCCCGTTCCTTATCAACAAAGTCTACCACATAGTCTTCGCTGACAGGTGTTCCGTTGACGCGGATGCGTTCCCGGAAATCCACCAGGTGTGGCGAGGTATAGAGGCCGATGCGATAGCCACACTCCTGTAGGATGGAGGCAATCGTGTGCGACACGCTGCCTTTGCCGTTGGTGCCAGCCACGTGAACAGTAGCATATGCCTGATGTGGATGTCCGAAATGCTCGTCCAGGGCCAGTGTGTTTGCCAGTCCTTCTTTATAACCAGACGCTCCCTGCTTTTCGAACATGGGTATCTGATTATAAAGATATTCGCAGGTCTCGAGATAGTTCATTAGCTAAAATAGTTCTTGAACTTCTGGAAGATACTCTTCTTCGTAGCAGCGTCGCCTTTGAAGTTGTCGCTCTGACGGAACTGCTCAATGGCAGCCTTCTCTTCTCGTGACAACTCTTTGGGTATGTAGACACTGACATTGACTACCAAGTCACCATTGCCTCTTCCGTAGCCTTGCACAGCGGGCAGTCCCTTACCTCTCAGTCTCAGGGTTTTACCCGGCTGAGTGCCGGGCTCCATCTTGACCTTCAGTTTGGTGCCTTCGATGGTTGGAATCTCAACCTCGCCGCCCAGTGCTGCCGTCGGGAAGTCTAACAGGAGGTTGTAGATGAGGTTGTTGTCATCACGGACAAAAGTGTCGTTTTCTTCCTCTTCTATGAACACCTGAATATCGCCATTGATGCCTTTGTGAGGACCGGCATTTCCTTTTCCGGGAACATTGACTATCATGCCTTCGGCCACTCCGGCAGGTATCTTGATTTCCACTACTTCCTCACCTTTCTCTATTCCGGTGCCGTGACAGTGGGGACACTTGTTCTTAATAACGGTACCTTCGCCGTCGCAGGTAGGACATACGCCCTGGGTCTGCATCATGCCGAAGATGCTCTGGGTGGTATGGGTGATGACACCGCTTCCGTGACAGGTAGGACACTGTTCGCTGGTGCTGCCTGGTGCTGCACCGCTGCCTTGACAGTGTGAGCAGGTGATGTCTTTGCGCACCTTGAACTTTTTGGTGACCCCATGGGCTATCTCGTCCAGCGAGAGTCTTACCTTCAGTCGCAGATCACTGCCGCGGTGTACCTGAGGACCACGCTTGCCGCCGCCAAATCCCCCAAAGCCTGCATGGCCGCCAAAGATGTCGCCAAACATAGAGAAGATGTCGTCCATATTCATGGAAGTACCAAATCCTCCGAATCCACTACCGCCGCCAGGACCATTGAATCCGAAGGTGTCATACTGCTGGCGCTTCTCTGGGTCGTGCAGCACGTCGTAGGCTTCTGCGGCCTCCTTGAATTTCTCCTCAGCTTCTTTGTTCCCGGGGTTTCTGTCGGGGTGATATTTGATGGCAATAGTGCGATACGCCTTTTTGATTTGGTCTTCGGTAGCGTTCTTGTCTACACCAAGCACCTCATAGTAGTCACGTTTTTGTGCCATTGACTTCTTACCTTAATTTATTTATTACTTTTTTACCTTTTTACTTTTATCATTGTCCTACTGCCACTTTGGCATGTCTAATGACTTTGTCGTTCAGCTGATAGCCCGTTTGCAGACAGTCGATGACCTTGCCTTTTTTGTCGTCGCCCATGCCCGGAACCATAGCCACAGCCTCGTGCAGGTCGGTGTCGAAGTCGGCATTCTCGGTGTCAATCTTCTTCACACCCAGGCTCTCCAGGGCCTTCATGAACTTCTGGTATATCAGCTCCATGCCTTCGCGAAGCACGGCTGGGTCGTCAGTCTTCTCGCCGTTGTCAATGGCGCGTTCCATATCGTCAATGACGGGTAGGATAGCGCTTACAGCCTTCTCGCCACCGTTCAGTATCAGCTCGGCCTTCTCCTTCAGCGTACGCTTGCGATAGTTGTCAAACTCGGCAGTCTTATAGAGTATCTGAGTCTTCAGTTCTTCAATCTCAGCCTGAGCGGCCTCCAGCGGGTCTTTCTCTTCAGAGGTTTCTGACTGATCTGAATTTTCGGCGTTCTCAGTGCTTTCGTCACTTCCTGCACGCTCAGCACTCTCTGTGTGCTCACTGTTCTCGAGGTTTTCGCCCTCTTCCACGTTTATTTTCTCTTCTTCTTTCATAGTTTAATTGATTTTTGGGGTTATACAGCAAATAGTGTGCCAACTTTAGGCGTACATCTCGGCTTTCTTCTCCTTGATGGCTTCGTCATAGATATATTCATCATAGGTGGTCAGCTTGTCGATAGTGCCCTTGGGTGTCAGCTCGATGATGCGGTCGGCCACGGTATTGATGAACTCATGGTCGTGCGAGGCAAACAGGATGTTGCCCTTGAACGAGATGAGGTTGTTGTTGAAGGCCTGAATGCTTTCCAGATCCAAGTGGTTGGTAGGTGTGTCCAGAATCAGGCAGTTGGCATTCTTCAGCTGCATACGGGCAATCATGCAACGCATCTTCTCACCACCCGAGAGCACGTTGACATGCTTCAGCACGTCTTCCTCCTTGAACAGCATACGTCCCAGGAACGACTTCATCATCACCTCGTTGCCGGTGCCATACTGTGACAGCCAGTCTACTAAGTTCAGTTCCGACTGGAAGAACTCTGTATTGTCCAGAGGCAGGTAGGCTGTCGTGATGGTGACTCCCCACTTGTAGGTGCCTGCATCTGCCTGACGGTTGCCGTTGATAATCTCGAAGAGGGCCGTCATGGCCTTGGGGTTGTGCGACAGGAAGACGGTCTTCTGTCCCTTCTCGATAGTGAAGTTGACGTTGTCAAACAGCACTGTTCCGTCCGTATCGACTGCTTTCAGTCCCTCTACCTCCAGTATCTGGGTG